>VSSQ01001167.1_pt1 | contig 11001 bp, 18 predicted proteins | sample 4763081 | NCBI WGS metagenome assembly VSSQ01 (sample SAMN12137344, study PRJNA551015) | bioreactor metagenome | isolation source: SDC9 anaerobic chlorinated ethene degrading culture | place: USA: Knoxville, Tennesee | collected 2015-01-01
TACTGTACTAAATAATCTCTGCAAAAATTTCATGTATATTGCCGTCCGGGTCTGCAAACAATGCAGTTCTTTGGTTCCAAGGCATGTCCTGTGGTTCATGAACAGGAGTTGCCCCCATCTCAATTAACTTATTAAATGATTTATCAACATCATTTGGATTTTTGCATGGAAATGCCAGTTCAAAAGACTGACCAGCTGCTTTTTTATTATATTCATTGCTATATCCATACATAACATTTCTCAAACAGATGGCAAATCTTACTCCATTATTTTTAAATTCAACATAATTGCCAAGATCATTTTCAACTTCAAATCCAAGAACTTGATTATAAAAACTTTTCATCTGTTCTATTTTATCTGTCCAAATTGTGATAAGGCTAATTTCTGGTTTCATTATTGTTCTCCTTCTTAATTTCAATTTTTCTTATATAATTTTATGTGTCTTATTTATTTTTCTTGTTTTTTATATAACATTCAAATTATATTAATGCGTTAAATTTTCAATGCGTTCACCATGAACCAAAACCCTGCCGCCATCCGGGCATTTTACATCAAACTGCGGAGAACGAATTTCTCCGTAATCCAAATCCGCTCCATTTTGCAATGCATATATTAATGGATACATACAATTCCACAACTCATGGCAAATTGGTGGACATAAATCATCAACAATATAGTTATCACCCTTTTTACAATATCCGTTTCTGCACTTGCTTTCTACTACTGTTAACTTAACATTAGCCATGGTCTTTCCTCCATAAACTGACTATTCGTAAAATTTATATTTAGGCAAACTATCCATAATTACGTATCATTCCATTGTTTTATCTAATTTTTCCAAAATTCCTTTTAATACATTATATATATTTGTTAATATTATTATTATAAAACATAACATCACAAATGTTACTATCTCTTTGGTAAAGAAAGATACTATTCCTAGAAAAGCAAGAAATAAAGTATATCCAATTGTATTAAAATCCATAATAATCATTCACTCCTTTTTATACTAAACAAGTAATACGTTTATTTTTTAAAATATTGGTATGAGAGAATACATATGGGAGTAAAATAAACGCACCATATTTCTAAAACTAACACACCAATAATGTTACCATCTTTCATATTAGAGCTAAAAACTCCCATTATTGGCATAGCAATACAAGATACTGCAAAAATTCCATGAGCTAACAAAAGTAATTTTAACCACTTATCTTTTTTGTTATTGACTTCTATTGTTAATGCAATAAAAAATGTAGCAATTGCCATGAAAGCATAACCAAATAAATCATAGTTAAAAAACAAACTTCCTAGGTTTTTATAATCTAATATGGCAAGGACCTGTTCATTCAATTCTGATAATCGTATAGTTGTTAATTGTGCAAAATAAACTAATCCAACAACTACTGCATACATAGCAGAAAATGCTATTGCTGCATAACCAGCAGAATTGTTTTCTTTACAAGCAACTGCGGAAAAAGAGCAAATCATTGGAACAAACCCCCATGAAATAAAAAGGCTAAAGAGATAACTTCCATCATCACTCCCTATAAACATAGAAAGTGCAAACCCAACAACACCAATTAATGTAACAATAGATGAATACATTCCTATTCGTTTATTCATAATACACTCCTCAATTCAAAAATCATTGTATAGTTCAGATGTATACCCTGGTCGTGCTGTTTCATAATCTTGTATTATATCTTTAAAAACATCTTTATTTTCCAATATGTTTCTCTCCTATTTTTATTGCTTCTTCTTTTTTTTACTAAGACCAATGGCTACTGTAATACAAATAATTATTGTTATAACTTGCCATGATGACCATCCTCCGAAATCCACAATGTCCTCCTATAATTTTCTTTCTAGTTATAAATTTTAGTTGAACTTAGTCCACATTGCATTGTAATTCTAATTTTAATCTATTGAAATATTGCTCCATAAATTCAATCCTGTCTTCACCTATTTCTTTTGCTTTTTTTGTATATAATTTATCCGGAATCTTTTTCAATTTGACTTCATATTCAATGATTGGGTTATGCTTTGACATATCCTTTATCCTTCCATTTTCCGTCGTGTTATAACTTAAGTAATCGCTGATTGAATTATTTAATTCCAGTCTTTGTCCACATTGTCCTGACAACATGAAAGTACGAGCAATACCGACTGCACCGATTGCATCTAGTTTATCTGAATCAAAAAGTATTTTTGCTTCTATTGTTCTTGGTTCATTTCCGGTTCTGAATCTATGTGTAATAATACAATGCTTGATTTTTTCTATCTTTTCCTCTTCATATTCTAAATCTTTCAATATATTTTCTGCAATTTCACTTCCCAATACAGCATGATCATTTTTTCCCGTCTTATCTTCACTCTCTTCAACTCTGGCAATATCATGCAGCAATGCTGCAGGAATCAATATCTCTAAATCAACATTTTCTTCGTATTTTGAAATCATTAAGCAAAGATTGTAGACTCTCATTACATGATCCAGATTATGTGCAGAACAAGTCAATTTATTTTGAACTATTTCTAAAATTCTCTTATGTTTTATTTCACTATTCACTGCTTCCTCCATTTATAAACCCATATGACTTCTTTGTGTTTTTATTTTCAATATTTAAAAATTACTAATAGCATAATAAGAATACGAATTATTTAGTTACTATGCTAACTGTATTGATCACATCACATCTAGAAAAATTCTTAATTAACTTTTGAGTATAGGCATTCACCCATACCAAAAATATAGTTTAATAACCTTGTGTCATATAATGAATAATGCTTGCTACTATATTCATCAGTAACATATATTTCTCCATCCCAAAATGCCATAAAGTATATTGCCGTACCATCATTCATCTGTAAAGTTATATCGGTTGAATCCGATATTGAAGTATGTTTTCCCGATATCTTCCTGCATTCTCGTTCAGTAATATTGCAACTGTTAAAAAAGTTAATAAATCCATTAAGTTCAGTAGATGATAATTCGTGACTTAATTTTCCCCCTATACGTGAATCTGAAACTTCCCCTGAGGTAATTTTATCGGTAGGCAATGTAATCTGTTTGTTGTATAAGTTATGTAGCTGCGTTCTATCGACAGTTATAAATATTAAAAAAAAAATTATAATGGCTCCAAAAATAAATAGTTTTTTCTTCATATACTAACCCCTTAAATACATCTAATAATATTTGAATATTATTTACTGACAATTACTGCATCGAAATGTGTTTCTTGTTCATTACTAAAAACCTTTATGGTATCAATATTTTCAGGCTTGTTAATTTTATATAATTGTCTGTTCTCGACTTCCTTATTTTCATAGTTATCTGCATATTTTTCACTGAAATTAATAACCAATGTTTTATCTTTGACTTCCATACTTATATCGTCATAGTAATATGATTTTTCTCCTTGTGCTACATTGTAACCATTCAAAAATAAATACACCTCATCCGCACCATTTTCATAAAGATAAATACCATTCTCACTGTAATAATTACTCAAGGATGATTTAATCTCCTCGTTTACATTATTTAGGTCTACTTTTGTAAATAATAAATCATTTTTATTACAACTTATCATCACTGATAAGATAATGAATATGATTAACATGGAAGACAACTTTTTGCTCAACTATATCCCCTCCTTACCTAATACAAAAATTATTTTTGAGATGTAATGTTGAATGATGTGTTAAAATTCATTAGACATTTATTTATTAATCAGTTCTTCTATTAATTTATATTCCGTTATATTAGTTAATTCTTCTCTAATAACCCTTCCATTTAATTGATATAATTTGTAAGCTTTCGAATTTATATTAGATTTATGAATTTTATAGTAGTTGTTTTTAAACTCAATTGCACAATTATTATCTATAGCAATACCTATTTCATCATATTCTAATATTTTTTGATTAAAATCTTCTTCTATTTTGTCCTCATTGTAATGTGGACAATGCATAGCATTTATTAAGTTAATTCCCTCTATCACAATGTAATCCCATTTATCTTCATTATAAAAACTTTGAGAATCACTTAGACCACTCTTAAACCAACAAATGGACCCAGCACTTAATCCGCTTAATATTTTCCCGTTTTTATAAGCCTCTTTTAATGATTTATCTATTCCGTAATTCTCCCATACTTGTAACATCATACTAGTATTTCCACCACCTACATAGATAATATCAGTATTTATGATCTTTTTTCTTGCTTCTTCATTACTTGTTCTACCTTCTAATAATAAAAGAACATCAGTATTGCATCCAAGTTTTTCACCATAAATATAATTAAATGAATCTATATATGATTGCGGTTCACCACTTGCAGTTGGTATAAATAATGCCTTAGGTATTTTCTTGTGTACTGATTCAACTATCTTTTTATCTATATCAAGCGTTTCAAAATTACTTATTTCGCCTCCCCCAATAGCAAAAATAGTTCCCATTCTATTACCTCCACTTTATTATTTAGGCTCTGTTAAAATTAGTGTTGATATATAACATTTTCTAAAGGAACTCCATTCGGAGTTCCTTTACTTTATCTTTCATGAAAATTGCAAACCATTATTAGTCGTTTGATACTTTATTTTACAGTTAAGGGCGACCTCAAACTCCATCCATTAATTTCAAATCCACCCATTTTTTCTAGCACATAATTCTTTTGTTCTAATATCAATATATAACGCCTTTCTTGATCTTGTTCCTCAATGCATTCTAAGAATTTGCTTTTGAATTTTTCATCTGGGAAATCATTAATATTATACTTTTGACGATATTCTTTATCCTTAAGAAACTTGTAAACTTTATATTTTGCGGGTAGTATTATCTTTAGGAATCTACTATATCTTTCCAACAAAAGGTCTAGATATGAATAATATAAATAATTAAAGTAGGGAGAATTGGTTTCATATGCCTCTTCAATTTCTTCGAAATAATCCCAGATTCCATATTTCATCATTTCTAGAGAAACTTTATCTACTTCGAGTAAATCTTTTCCTAAATCCTCTTTGGCTTTTCTTTTTAATTCAGATGATATGCCCACCTTATCGAACATAACCTTCCCAATATAGAACATATTTGCATCAATTCGGTTACCATACTTCAAATCATCATCTAAATACTGATAAACTTGTTTAACTGGATTAGCAAAATACTCTATCAAAAATCCATCTACGTATTTGTTACCTCGTTCCCTCCAATTAACTTCATCAGAAAGTATTATCTGAACGTCTATGTCGGATTTATTTGTATTATTACCTACAACAAAACTTCCTGTTGCAATAGCCGCCAATACATATTTTTCGGATTCCCATTGTTTAAGAAACTTAGTCAATGCTATTTCCCAACTTTCCATATCCTCACTCCTCCTTGCATTGAGATATTTTGGAAATTTTACAGTTGCTCATTTATACAATTACATAATTTCAAATTTTTATCATGTCAATATATTGCTCCTCTTGTTCGAAAATCCTTTAATTTTGTATCTGAATGATAGGTGTGAGACTGTATTCACAATTAATGATTACTTCACAATAGTACATGCTTCTTTGACTTCATTCTTAAATAAATGAATGCTATAACTGCTACTAATGCACCCCACAACGAAAAAAATAATTCGATAAAGCATGAAGTATTTTATATTTTTATATAACGCAGTTCTTTCCCACTATCAGTTATTTGAAATGTATTATCGAATTTAAACCCCATCTTTTCATAGAAACTTCTTGCCCGTGTGTTTTTTTCCAATACCCAAAGTTCTATATTTTTAAAGTTTTCTTTTACAACTTCTCTGATTCCCCATTCTGTTAACTCTTTAGATACATTACAACCCCAAAATTCTTGAATTACATATACCCTCCAAATTTCTATCCATGAATTATCATTATTACCATATCTACACCTTCCAAATGAAATAAACCCGACCGGTTCATAATTATCAAAAATAATTGCAGTCTTTGGAGTCCCTATGGATATTTCACTAATAAAACGTTTTGTCCTTCTTTCAATAGAAAAAACGTCATTCAAAACTTTATCTGGAATGATACCTTTAAAACCTGCTTTCGACGATTCAGAATGAATTTTGCCTAGGAACTCTGAATCATTTAAGTTTGCATAACGAATCAACCTACTCAAAACAATCCCCCCTAACCTATGATTTTTAGGCTTAAAAATAGATAATGCAGATACCTAACATGGCAGACAGCATTTTGCTCAAATATTATCATTCATGCTTACTATCAAATTTTAACTTAACCCATTCAATTAATAAAAAAACTAAGAATGATACAATATAACCTGCAATAAAGTACAACCCTGCATGTACTATTATTGGTGGATAAGTTGCGTTATATAGGTTCGAAAAAATAATTCTTGGAATAATTATACCACCTATTGTTACACCTATGCTCGGACCTATTGCAAATTTTAACGCTCTCTTTAACATTTTTATCTCCTCGAGAATTTTTCTTTATATAATTAAGCCACCTATAAATAAGTTCTTTAGACTCACATACAGCTCAATTTCTCAACTATACAAATCAGAATTTGTCAGTTCAATCCATGTTCTTTATCAGTATGGATACTCAGGCATTAGTTCGCTTAAACTCATTGATTTTCCATCATTGTTGAGCAGGATTTCTATATTCCTTGCGTTTTCTCCTAACTGCATCATAAATTCCCGACATGCCCCGCATGGTGCCATTACTGTACCATCTTTATAAACAGCAACAACTTTTTCTACTTCATTTTCTCCATTTGCAAGCATTGTTGACATTGCGTTTCTTTCTGCACACAGTCCCAAGGAACTGCTCGTGTCTATGCATATACCTGTATAAATGTTTCCTCTTTTTGTTAATACTGCAGCTGCAACACTTCCTACGTACATCTGTTTTGATATTTCGTGAGGGTTAATTACTGCCATTGCCAAATCATAAAGTTTCTGCCATTCTGTATTCATGTCATTGCACTCCTTCAATTGATTAATATTTTTATACTGTTTAAAATAACCTGTATATCTGGTATCCTATATAGAAAAAAACTTCACGTGATAAAAAAATAATTTTATTTTTAATTGTTTTATACATTGTTGTTGGTGTGGGCGAAGTATAAGCGGTAAGATCATAATCCTTGCACATTAACATTGCTCTTTTCATATGAAGAGGATCACTTACCAATAAAACGGACGATATATTATTTTCCTTGACAATTTTAGAGGCATACAATATATTTTCCTGAGTTATAGTAGATTCTTCTTCAATGAAAATATCATTTTCAGGAACTGAATGTTCTATAGCGTAATATTTTGCAGCAGCAGATTCTGAAATAGACGTATTTTCACCTTTCCCCCCAGTAAAAATTAATTTGTCAACATATCCATTCATGTATAGCCAAATTCCATGATTTATTCTTTCTTCAAACACAGGAGATGGTTCTTCTCCCCATACTGCTGCCCCTAATACTATGGCTGCATCTGCTTTCCTTAAATCATTTATATTACTGTATGAATATATACTGACAGAAACATATAATATGTAAATCACCATGAAAATTAATAGAATATAAAATTTTTTATACTTCATCATTTATCTCCTAACCATTTGAAAAAGATTTTTACATAACTTTAGTAAGGTTATATTAGTAATCTATATTCCAATTGGCAGTCATATGGCTCTTCATCAACTAATTTTTTATTATACTCTAAAGCTTCTACACAGCCCAATGCTTTATAAAAGGCTTGTGATTCCTCAGATGAGTGTGCGGATATATACAGCTTTTGAGCACCCATCTCTTTTGCTTTTGTACTAGCAAGAGAAAACAATTTTTTACCTATTCCCATTCCACGACATTCATAAGATGTATGAATGCTTGAAAGTTGAATGTATTCCTTTTGTGAACCCCAAAGTTGGCTTTCAATGGATGCAAATCCAACAAGCACATTATCACTAAAAGCTCCAAATACTGTACCACCTGTTTTTACAGTGTTTTGAAGACATTTAGTCAAGACTTTATATTCATCTGAACTCCATTGCTCTGTAAAAGCAATGTCTTTTAATATCCATTCACCATTTTCCTTGCGCCAACACTTTTTTACATTTTGGTATCGATTAAAGTTTGCAAATAATGATTCGCTTATTTCAGATTTCTTTAATTCTCTATAGCTAATTGATTTCAACAAAGACCTCCGACTAATTAAATAATTTTGTGGACACATACCTTAATACTTGTAATTTGGCACATTCAAAACCTTCCCGTTTCTAGTTATTTCAACAATACTACCATTTGCCCATTCCGGACTATTATAAACAGGTTCACCGTTTTTATCTACTTCATTACGTAAAACTACATATTTATAATTAATACCATATTTATCTTGTATATTTGCATAGACTGTTAATACTTCATTAGCGCTTAACATCACTTCATCAATAGTACCTGTAGTTATAAAGTTAGTTGCATAGCTTTCATTACTAAATTCTGATATATCAACCTCATCTTCTCTTAATGTGCTTCCATTTACATCATATACAATACTAATTTTTTCAGGCATAGTGTCATTTGTATTAGTGATTCTAAGATCAATGTTGCCCTTGTATATAAGTTTACCATTACTATATTGTGTGCTTCCGTTATAATATCCTTCTAATTGCAACAGAAACTTATTATATAAATCATAATATTCATCAATACTTTCTGTTTTTTGAATTCCATTCTGACTTATAACTACTTTTGGTTGAAATGTATCAAAAATATCTATATCAACAGTTGCTTCAAAAGATGTTCCCTTTTTATTCAATATGAAGCTTTCATCATTTAATTGGATATTTACTGTAAGTCCTTCTGAGTATTCTTTAGGCACAACAGTAAACTTAACTGGTACTGTTAAATTATCCTTATCCAGACTATCTCCGAATTCTATTTCATAACTATCAAGTAAACTACCCTGTTTATCAAGAATAGAATTAATATTAGAATAAATATTTGAAATTTCGTTATTATTTCTATTAATGCTTGACACAATTTGCTGGTAATAATTGTCCATTGTATTTTTAAGATTATTTATTCGCATTAAGCAAATCATATTTATTATTAGTAAAGATATTATTATATAATTTGAAAACTTTTTCATTTTTTTCTGACCCTTTCATTATTTTGAGAATTTGTTTCGTAACATTTATTTTTTGATTATTGCTTGTTCATGGAGAATTTTAAATTAAAATATGTTTCTTTCTCATCATCGGATGGAAACAGATAGGATTGTGTTTCATAATAGCCAGAATGCTCAATATCACAGATAAAGGTTATGCCAGCCTCCGCAAAATGATAGTCCTTAAAAGTGTTATTTTCGATTTGTTCAATTATTCTATTTGGGATTTTTGAAAATAATTTCATTTCATCTTGTGCGCCTGCAAAAGCCAGTGATGCCAAAATCATTTGCCTGTCATATGGACTAAGCATATATTCACTATTTTTGGTTTCAATTTCAAATGAAACATCTGTAATATATCCATTTTTCAATATAAAATCAAACTCTGGATTATCATTATGGCTGATATATATTACCATACTGTCAGAATCTTTCTTTTTCCATTTCCCGTTCTCATCCAAATATTCATCTCTAAAGCTCATGTCAAAATGCTTTGCATAATAATTATAGTTTTCTGCAAATTCTGCTATGGTTAGATCCCCCTTGTTGGGAGGAAGCAGCTGTGCAGATATAATGGCATATACAACAACGAAAGAGCATACAAATGCACATACATAAAACACACCTCGATACCATTTAGTGTCCTTGATGGTGTAGGATATTGATTCATCCCATGGCAGAGTTTCATTCTCGCTGCACAAATTGTAGCTTTTCCAAAGACGGACTAGTCTATAAATTGGAATGTTGTATCCCATGCCTTCTCCTATAACTCTCCATGTTCGCTCTAAAGCCTCTCCGTAAGAAAGTTTACTTCCACCACAGTTTTCTATCCTAAGTCCAAAGATTGCCTTGCCAGGTGTAGTCTTAAATAAATGGAGCAATAGTGGCTCTAAACCCAGCATTATAACAAGTGTAATGAAAGAATCAAGTACGTTATCTAAGCCTCTTCTTGCCGCCACGTTTACGTGAAATATAAATGCAATAAAAGTTAACCAAAGCAAATTGTATATAATGCAGTCCATCGTTCTCGCTAAATATCTACGCCATGGGTGAAATACCTGAGGTAACTTTTCAATTTCATTTATCATCATACTTGCCTCCTATCAAAATCTGTAACAAAAAAACTCATAATTTAAATACGATATCTTGCATTATAATAATGATTTGCAACATTAAAATTACGTATTACCATATTATTCACGTCCGACCCAAAATAACCCTGCAGCCATAACGCCAGCTAAATACAATAAAGCAGATTCGGTATACCCATAGTTCGATTTTTCTATAAAAAATCCTCCAAATATTATTGCCAGCACAAAAATTGCTGCAGCAATAAGTATATCTTTTGATTTTTCGTTCATTTTTATTGCTCCTTTAAACTATTGATTGATATTAAACCATTTATTTATAAACTCATCTATTTATTGAGGAATCTTCAGTTCTATTGTTTATTGATACAGCCTATCTATCTCAACTACATTTTTTTAATTACTTCTATTAGTTTAGAAGAACTAAATACAGATAAGGGAATTATGATAAAAATTAAAATGAAAAGTTGTATAATGTTTGCTGTCGGTGAAATTGGAAAATTAAAAAGCGATAAAATTTTAAAATATACAATGAAGAAAATAATTGATAGGAATAAAGATATAACAGAACGCATTAATATCACCCCCTCTAATATTAAGCCTATCTTGCTTGTGATTTTATTTACATTTTAACCATATCCATAATAATATACCATATTTCGCTAACTTAGTAAACAATGCTAAATAGTCATGATATGCACAACATGTAGGATTACAATACATATGTTACATTTAAATATTTTAACTGTGGATTTGTTG
>VSSQ01001168.1_pt1 | contig 10997 bp, 11 predicted proteins | sample 4763081 | NCBI WGS metagenome assembly VSSQ01 (sample SAMN12137344, study PRJNA551015) | bioreactor metagenome | isolation source: SDC9 anaerobic chlorinated ethene degrading culture | place: USA: Knoxville, Tennesee | collected 2015-01-01
CAAATCCGATTCGCTTCGCCCGAAGGGCGGGATTCGCGCCGATTCGCGGTTGGTTCTTTCTCTTGTGTCTACACTTATGCCGTACACGAAACCGAAGTACATCTCATAAGCACGTCATTTTTTTCATTTGAGATCCCACCGCGTAAGTCCCATTAGAATTATTCTTAATGAACACCTCTGCATTTTCAAGAAGAGAGAGAAGATTGCCCTCATATTCTTTGTCATCCAAGGCATCTTCCCCAACGGTTCCTTTTGTGAGATGTTTCCACCGCGTGCAGAATATGCGTGACTGGCTGACAATATACTGGTCGCAAAGCAATGCTCCGGCATACGTCAGCCGCCCATCAGATAAAATGAGACCAAATGAAGCCAGGTCACGATCTGTTATTTCAGGTTCATTCAGCCTGTTTTTGAATGTGGCTTTAAGATAGGTGAAACTTACATCAGAGAGGTTGTATGGACTTGGGAGTGCGTCAAAGGTCATATTCTGACCTTTCAATATGAGAGAATTCAAAATATGCTGAGGGGCAGCGATGGATTCATCACCAGAACGGATAAACGCAATCCTTGAACCGTTTGAAGTGAGATAATAGGGAGTTGCCTGACCTTCGGCTACACATATAAGAAGATAATCTTTTCCATCTTCATGGATCGGTGTTAGTTCATATCTTGGAGCAGGTTCAATGTGGGCATTGATTGTTTCAGCCGCTTTTGCAACAGTGTCCTGGATGTCAGTGACGCCAACACGTTCTTTCCTGTCAGTTATGCCAACGATTATTGTTCCTCCTTTGGTATTTGCAAAGGCAGATACTGATTTAAGCCAGCTTTTAGGTTTGGAAAAATTGAGGATCTCCTTAAATTCTATCAAAGTAGATTCCGCTGTCAGGTAAGTATTGATGCTCAAGGTTCTCTCCCTCACACTTGTGATCAGTAGTAGTTTCTCTGTTCCCGAACGTCATAAGGATAACGAGTTGAGGAGTATTAGGGAGTATGATGTTGCAGTACACACAAGGCGGTTCCGTGTTCTTTGCAGTATATTCCCTATTGAGCACCGATATTGTAGAAGGAGATGATGACAAGCCATCAATACGCAGCAATAGACGCAAAACTCGGGATCGTAGCAAATGGGATATCTCCACCGCGGGCCGACTCGGGTCTTCGACCCTCGCTTGGTCGCAAACATTCTGTTTGCTCCCCGCTTCGTTTCACTCGCTTAATCGCAAGGCAAAGCCTTGATTGCAAACATTCTGTTTGCTTAGCTAAGATCGCCGGCTATGCCGTCGATCCGCCTTCGCGCCGACTCGCAAGTCCCTTTCGCTTCGCTCCGGGACTTGCTCAGCTGAGGGCGAGCCTGTTCGCAAACCTTCGGTTTGCTCTCCGACTCGGGTCTACGACCCTCGCTTGTCGGCTCACTCCGCAGTCACCTCCCGCACCCCAAAAAATAGATGAGAGATTCTCTCTCTCCTTTTAAAAGCAAAAGAACATCCATTTCTCCGCCCCTGTCCCCCTTTTGGTGATTTTCGTTGGCGGGGTGAACCGATAGGTTCGCCCTTAGCGGAGCAAGTCCGTGCGTAAGTGAGAACTTGCGACTGGGCGGATCGACGGTGCAGCCGGCGATCTCAGCCGAGGCGGGGACCTTTAGGTCCCTCAGCCAAGCAAGGCTTCGCCCCCTCCCTCACGCAGCACAACCGAAGAAAGGTGGGCGCAATACGACAGCGTGCGTACTCGAAGGCTTCGCCCCCTCCCTCACGCAGCACACCCGAAGAAAAAGGGGCGACATACGACGGCGGGCGTACTCGAAGGCTTCGCGCCCTACGGCGGTGGCATCGGCAAATAGGATATTCCCACCGCGTCGGGCTCCGCGCCGGAGTCGCCCTCCCGCACCCCGAGATAAAAAGAAGAGCTCACTCTCTTCCTTAAAAAAAGAAGATCTTCCATCTCTCCGCCCCTGTCCCCCTTTTGGTGATTTTCGTTGGCGGGTTGGACGCTGAAAGCGGCCGACCTCAGCCGAGCAAACCGAAGGTTTGCGTGTTTGTGCTTTTTTGTGTGGGCGGGTTGGACGCTGAAAGCGGCCGACCTCAGCTGAGCAAATCTTTGATTTGTGAGGGGGACGGGGGAGGGTACGATATGGGTCAACACCCAGCTGATTTTTCTTTTTTCGTGTTTTCGTGAAATTTTTCGTGAATTTCGTGTGATGAAGAGTGACATCCAAAGAATCCCGTTTGAACAAATCCGATTCTGTTCGCCGGAAAGGAGGGTGCAATACGACAGCGGGCGTACTCGAAGGCTTCGCCCCTGCGGGTTCGCAAATCAAAAACTTGCTCTCCGACTCGGGTCTTCGACCCTCGCTTGATCGCAAGTTTCCTCCGAAAACTTGCTCCGCTAAGGTCGTCTGCTTCGCATCCGACCCGCCTCGCGCAAGGGGGGGGGTGAGGATAACGCCGGATATCCTCACATATTTATTACAAAGAGGTGTGTTCCCCTATTTGAAAATGGAAATGATATAATGGATCTGCGGAGAATATAGAAAATGGAAAGGGAAAATGTCAAATGAACATAGTAAAAATCAACGATAACGACAAGACAAACTATATGGACTTGCTGCTTATTGCAGATGAACAGGTAAGTATGATAGAAAAATACCTATATCGTGGCGATATGTTCGCTTTGTATGATGATGATGGTGATGATGATGTTAGGGCAATTTGCGTTATTACACAAGAGCAGGCAGATAAATTTGAACTCAAGAATATTGTTACCGTTCCCAAATATCAACGGAAAGGATATGGACAAAAACTGATTGCCTTTGTTGCTGATCACTACAATAAGTCCGGCAGCGAAATATATGTTGGAACGGGCGATACTCCTGCGATACTTCGTTTCTACGAAAAATGCGGATTTGTAAAGTCGCACGTTGTTAAAAATTTTTTTGTAGATAATTACGACCATGCTATGTATGAAGACGGACAGCAGCTGATTAATATGATTTATTTGAAAAAAACGTCTGTGAACGATCTGAAAACATCATGACTGCTGTAGATCGCATGAGTTATCAGGAGTTTTCAACTGACTGAGATCGTCGGCCCGCACGCTCGCAAGGCTTTGCCTTGTGCTGGATCTAACATCCAAAGAATCTCACATACGAAATCGACGTACATCTTATACGTACATCAGTATTTCTCAGTGGCGATCACAACACCGCGTAAGTCCTATTACAAAAAATATGATCCATTTCAATGTCACACGCAGTTCAATATTTGCGTCATTATAATGTCAAACAATAAATTTAATTTATCACATCATAATGTTGCATTTATTCAATAACATTAGGTAGTATAATGTTACACTTATTGGTATGGATGAACTTCTTGCAGCACTTAGTTTGCAGAACCCGCATTGGTCTCAGATACAACAGGACACAGGGGTAAAACGTCATCGCTATCTGCATAAAATATTACGATATCTGGAAACAGGGGAGATAGTTGTTTTGAACGGCGTCCGCCGTTCAGGCAAAACAACTCTCCTTAAACAAACAGTAGATGAACTTATTCAAATAGGAAAAAAACCATCTGGGATATTATTTGTAAACTGTGATGATCCGCTCATCCAGAAACTCCAGGAACCTCTGCCGGATATTCTAGAAACGTTTCAGAAAAATGTATCTGCAGATGAAGATATAACGCTGATATTTGATGAGATTCAGACGATTCCAAAATGGGAACTGTGGCTTAAAGCATGGTATGATTTGAAAAAATATAAAATAATCATATCCGGATCTTCAGCAAAACTTCTCGATTCAGGATTATCATCCAAGATAAGCGGGAGATATCTTAAAATTCAGGTTTATCCGCTTGATTTTTCTGAGTATCTGCAGTTCAGAAATATTTCCGTTCCGTCCGAGAAATTAGAGTTTATAACCCGCAGATATGAGATCGCATTCCTGCTTAGAGAATATATTCAATATGGCGGTTTCCCCGCAGCCGTCAGAATTGAAAATCAGGATATCAGAAAAGATCATCTATCTGCGTATTTTGACAGTATTCTCTTTCGTGATATTGAGGAGATGCATGAAGTCAGAAACCACAGTGTGCTTCGCAGGCTTCTTGTTTATCTGATAACAAATATCTCGGCTCCGTTTTCATACCGCAAGCTTGCTTTGATGTATAATGTAGATTCCAGAATTGTTATTGATTATATTTCATTTGCGGAGGACGCTTTCCTGCTTTTTGAGCTGCAGAATTTCAGTTATTCGCTGAAAAGTCAGAATGCGGGTCATAAGAAAATCTACACGATCGACACTGGTTTAAGAAATTCAGTTGCGTTTTCTTTTTCTGCGGATGAAGGCAGACTGGTTGAAAATCTTGTGTTTGTAAATCTTAAGCAGAATGGCTATTCTATCTACTTCTGGAAGGATAAGAATGAGGTTGATTTCGTGATCCAGCATAGGGACTATACGCTCTCGGCGATTAATGTATGTTATTCTGACGACATTCCCGAGCGTGAGATCAAAGGTCTGAATGAGTTTGAGAATGCGTTTAAAGGAAAGATTAAGGCGCGAATAGTTATTACTAAGGATGTGGAGAAGGAAGAGGACGGGATTTTGTTTATTCCGCTTTACAAGTGGCTGCTTGCAGGTTCTGGAGATATTTTGCAGGAGGTGGAATAAATGAAGATCGCAGTTGTATTTGCCAGTGGAGAAACGATTTTGTAAAAGTCCGAGGTGCATGCAAATCCCCTTGCCAAAAAAAGAGAAGAGCTAAGGTTGTCTGCTTCGCATCCAACCCGCACACTCGCAAGTCTATCGACTTGTTCACAAACCTTCGGTTTGCTCTCCGACTCGGGTCTTCGACCCTCGCTTGGTCGCAAGGCAAAGCCTTGCTTAGCTGAGGTTGTCGACTTCGTCGCCAACCCGCCTCAGCTAAGACCGCTCCTTCGGAGCAGCCCGCCGCCGCCAACTGCTTATTTACCCATCAGCACCAAATGTATTACAGCAATGTACCTCAAGATACACAATATCCCCGGACAGGGCAGCATCCTCGCTGCATGCGACGCTGAACTCCTGGGAAAAACATTAACCAGTCCTATCTGCGATGTCGAAATAGATCCCTCCTTCTACGGCGATACAAAAGCCACCGAAGAGGAGTTTCTGGCAGCGCTCGCCGGCGTCTGCAGCGCCAACCTCATGGGAAAACGCGTCTGCGACATAGCCATCAAAGCAGGCCTCCTCGAAATGGAATCCTGTCTGCTCATCTCGGGCGTCCCCCACGCTCAGATCTACGGAGTATAATGAGTCTCACACAAGGCTTCTGTCCCAAATGCGGGGCCCCGTCCGAAAACGGCGAACTCTGCGGAAAATGCCGCGTCAAAGACACCGCCTGGGTCGAGATCGCAGACCGCGCCCAGTGTATCGTCTGCCCCACCTGCGGCTCGATAAAAACCGCCGGCATCTGGTCCGACGTCGCCGTCGACAAAGAAGAGCTCGGCCAGAACCTCGCGGCCAGCGCCATCAGCTTCCACAAAGACGTCGAAGACATCCAAAAAGACATCCGGATCATAGACACCAGCAGCAACCGGTCTCTTGCCACGATCCATGTAACAGGGACCCTCTACGGCATCCCGCTCGAAGAGACCAAAAAGGTCAAACTCGTCTGGGCCCGTGAACAGTGCGACCGCTGCTGCCGGATCGCCGGAAGCTACTATGAAGGCGTCATCCAGGTCAGAGCTTCGGGAAGAAAACCCACCCCGTTCGAACTTCGCCGTGCAGCCGAGATCGCCTACCAGATCGAAGACCAGCTCCAGACCGCCGGCGACCGGCTCTCCTTCGTATCCGACATCGACGAGACCAAAGACGGCATCGACATCGTCTTCAGCTCGCAGACCATCGGCGCCTCCATCTCCCACGACATCTGCGGAGCGCTCGGCGGCTCATTCACCACCCACCCCAAACTCGTCGGACAAAAAGGCGGCATCAATATCTACCGTGTCACCTACTCACTTCGGCTCCCGAGATTTGCCCGCGGCGACATCATCAGACACGGAAAAGAGTACTTCCAGATCCTGCGCCAGTCAAAAGACATGCTCTTTGTCCTCGACCTCGCGACCGGCCAGTCCCGTGCATTCAGAGAAGATGAAACCGACCCCCTTCTCGGCAACATCCACGAAACCGAAACAGGCGTCGTCATCTACAAAGATGCCGGACTTCTGGGATTCCTCGACCCCAAAACCGGCATGACCGAAGAGATAGCAGAGCGTTCCTGGCTCGACACAAGAGAAGGCGACACCATCCTGTTTGTCCGTGACGGAGAAACGCTTGTGTTAGTTGGAAGAGATGAAGATCAGGAAGATTTCGAAGCGATCGCTCCCGAACTCAGCGAGTGAACCCTGGGTCGATTTGACCCGCCGCGTCTACTGCGAAGGAGAGTATGCCTTCGTCCCCGTAAAGGAAGGTTACCCTTTCGACGGCGAGATCCCTGACCGACGGCCGTATGACGGCCCCGGCTATCAGCGGTTGGGCGACATATTGCTCCTGCACGGAGATGCGCCGACGGCAGAACAGCTCGCAGCTCTCATCGCCTGGGAACATCCCGCTAGCGTGCTGCACGCCGCAGCGCACGAAGGGGTCATGCGCACGCCGAAGATCGCTGTCCTCCATGGTCAGCCCCATGAAGTCACCTTCCGGGAAGCCGGGATCATCTACACGCTCGACCCCTCGCAGGTGATGTTCTCGCAGGGAAACAGGGGAGAAAAACTCCGGCTCCGCTCTCTCGTCAGACCCGGCGAGCGGATCGCCGACATGTTTGCCGGCATCGGCTACTTCACGCTCTCAGCGGCGCTTGCCGGAGGAAACGTTCATGCAGCCGAGATCAATCCGGTCTCTTTTGCCTATCTGCAGAAAAACATCCAGGCAAACGGGCTCGCCGGAAGGGTCACCCCGGAACTCGGCGACTGCCGCGAGAAACTCACCGGAGTCTACGACCGGATCCTCATGGGTCACTTCGAAGCTCCGGAGTTTTTGAAACACGCGCTCGATCACGCGGAACCGGGCACGGTTCTGCATGTCCACGGGGTCGGGGACCGGAAAAACGCCATCTCCGAAAGCCTTGAAGGAGCAGGTTATAGGTATATCATCAGCGAACATAAAGTAAAGAAGTATGCGGGGCGCCTCTGGCACTCGGTCTGGGATGTGAAACTGCTATGAAAAAACTAACCGATATCCATGTCGTTCTCGGCGTCTGCGGCAGTATCGCCGCTGTCGAGACGATCAAACTCGCTCACGAGCTCAGACGCCGCGGAGCGAAAGTGACCGGCATCATCAGTCCCGCAGGTTGCGGGATCATCCACCCCGATGCGCTGACCTATGCGTGTCAGAATCCTGCGCTGACGCAGATCACCGGCATGGTCGAGCATGTGAAATACTGCGGAGAAGGCGGCGAAGCGGATCTTCTTCTGATAGCGCCGGCCACGGCAAACACCATATCCAAGATCGCCTGCGGGATCGACGATACAATAATCACTACTTTTGCGACCACCGCGATCGGCCGCGGCATGCCGGTCGTCGTCGTTCCGGCGATGCATGAATCGATGTACCGCCACCCGGCAGTCAGGAAAAATCTCGAGACCCTCAAAGAGTACGGGATCGATGTCGTCCCTCCGCGAATGGAGGAGGAGAAGGCAAAGATCGCTGACATCGGGGAGATATGTCTGCATGTCGAGCGCGCGGCCGCCGTACAGAAGCTTGCAGGCAGGCGTGTCCTCATCTCCGGAGGATCCTGCCGCGAAGAGCTGGACGATGTCCGCATTCTGACGACGAGATCCAGCGGAACGATGGCAAAGGAGCTCGCGCTTGAAGCGTTCCGTCTCGGCGCCGAGGTGACCCTCGTGATGAATCCGATACACGGCATCGTTCCCTGCGTGAAAAACGTGCCCGTGACCACCGCGGCCGATATGCATGACGCGGTCCTTCGGGAGTCACAAGGAGCCGACTATTATCTCTCGGCCGCCGCTATCTCGGACTTTTCTCCGAAGAGGGTGAACGGCAAGATACCTAGCGGTCAAGAGACGTCCGTGACGCTTGAACCTCTTGAAAAACTCATCACGAAGATATCTGCAAAGGGAATAAAAATCGTCGGCTTCAAGCTCGGCAGGGACGCAGAAGAAGAGGGACGTTCTCTTCTCGAATACGATAACATCGTCCTTGTTCTTGCAAACAGACCGGAGACAATGGGATCCGCCTTCGGCGAATATGTCTTTTTACAAAAGGATCACAAAGAAACGGTGTCGGGAACAAAAGACGAGATCGCAGGGAAAGTATGGGACGTTCTTGTGTAACATTTGCTCCGGGCCATATTTCCGGATACTTTAAGCGGATCGACGGCAGCTCCGTCCAGACGACCGGCAGTCTCGGCGCAGGCGTCGTCATCGACAAAGGAGTCACCGTCAGAATGCAGGAAGCAGAAAGGATCAGCATCAGGATCGGCGACGGGACCGCTGACGACTGGCTGATCCGCGAGGTGCTCACCACGCTCGGCGTGACGGCGGACGTCCTGGTGACGGTCGATATGCCGATGGGAGCCGGGTTCGGGATGAGCGCCGCAGGGCTTCTCGCTTCGTATCATGCGGCGAACTGCGTTTTTTCCCTCGGACTCACGCCGGAAGAGATCTCGGCAAAAGCACATGCCGTGGAAGTTGCCTTTGGAACAGGCCTCGGCGATGTGACGGCGGCCTCCGGCGGCGGTCTTGTCGTCAGGACGCAGGCAGGGATCGCGGGCGTGACGCTTCGGCTCTATCCTGACGACGAGATCTGGACTGTCTCGTTTGGCGGCATCTCCACGCATGATGTCATCACCTCGGAAGAGAAGATGCGTCAGGTCGCGGCCGCTTTTCCGGACAAGGAGCCGGCTTCGCTTGCGGAGTTCATGGAGAACTCCGCCTCGTTCGCAGAAAAGAGCGGGCTTCTGCCGCCGGATCTCCTGCCCGTCCTTGCCGCCTGTAAAGCGGCAGGCATCCCCGCATCCATGACGATGCTTGGAAACAGCGTCTTTGCCGTCGGTCCCGCGGCTGAAAAAGTATTGAAACAGTTCGGAGAACCGGTCCGTCTGCATGTCAGCAGATCAGGACCGGTGATCCTGGAGGAAAACCATGTCTGATATTCCGTCATCCCACCCAAGATACAGATCTTTGATAACAAGAGAACAGCTTGCCGCCCACACAAAAACCGGGGTCGTCTCACTGGAGGGTCTGACCTCCCACGGCCGCGGCGAAGCGTTCGATTATCTGCTCGGCGAAAAAACACCGGCCTCGGCTTTGGAGGCCGAGAAACTTGCCGCCCGCGTTCTGCTCGCGGCAAAACACCCGGTGCTTTCCATCAATGGAAATACTGCGGCACTTGCAGGCCGTGAGATCGCAGAGCTGCAGAAGGCAAGCGGGGCCGAGGTCGAGGTGAATCTGTTCCACAGAACAGAGGAGCGGATCGCGCTCGTGACTGGCGTTCTGGAAGATGCGGGCTGCATCGTTTCCAAAGGGCCTGCCGAACGGTGTGTTCCGCTTCCCCACGGCCGGGGTCTCTGCCGCCCGGACGGGATCGGTTCGGCCGACGTCGTTTTAGTCCCTCTGGAAGACGGTGACCGGTGTGAGGCTCTTGTTTCGATGGGCAAACTGGTGATCACGGTCGATCTGAACCCGATCGACCGGACGTCAAAGACCGCAACTCTCCCGATCATCGACGAGGTGACCCGCGCTTTGCCGAACATCGCCCGCGAATGCGTTCGGCTGAAGGCCGCGGGAGAGACGGTCTCCATGCCTGAGATCGACGCAAAATATTTCCTCAGGCAGGCGATAAAGGATATGCAGGAATATCTTTCACATGCTCTGGATTGAAAAATACCGTCCCGCCTCCTTTGAAGAGGTGATCGGACAGACGAGTCCCATAAAACAGCTCTCGGCCTACGCAAAGCAGGGGAATCTCCCGCATCTGCTCGTGATCGGGCGAAGCGGCTGCGGAAAGACCTCTGCACTTGAGGTCTTCTCCCGGCTGTTTTATACCGAATCCGCTGCGGAGAATACGACCATCCTTCCGGTGAGCGTGATGTTTTCTCAGGGTCACACCTATTTTGCAGAGAACGACCGGTTCGCTCATCTGTATCAGAAGAACAAATCCGTTCTGGCGAACTTCAAGTATGTCGTCAGATGGCATGCTTCCCTAAAGCCTCTTTCGGCGCCGTTTCGTCTGATCATCTTCGACGGAGCAGGCGATCTGACGAAGGATGCCCAGGCCGCCCTTCGCCGGATCATGGAGCAGTACAGTCAGACCTGCCGGTTCATTTTTGTGACAAACTCGCTTGCTTCGATCATCGACCCGATCAGGTCCCGGTGCGTTCCGCTTTACTTTCTGCCGATCGATGAAACAACGATGCGGGGCTGTCTGAAAGACGTTCTCGAGAAGGAGGGGCTCACGGGTTCCGTTTCGGACGAGACGCTCGATATGCTGATCCTTGGGTCCGCAGGCGATCTGAGAAAGGCGCTCGTCTGGCTGGAACTTATGGCTCTGCACGGGGTAGAGGATCTTTCCGAGCTGATGAGGACCGAGACCGGCGAGCTGGCTGCCGCGGCGATCCTTGCTGCAGGGAAAGGGGATGCTGCCGCTGCCCAGAAGATCCTCGAGAATCTTCTGATCGAATACGGGATGAGTGCGGGCGATCTGCTGCGGCAGATCAGACTATCTCTGATGGGGGATATGACGCCTGATCTCGCACTTCTGTTTTCGAAGACGGATGTGATGCTTGTCGAGGGGAACAATGAGTATCTGCAGATGAATGCGTTCGCGGCTGTTTTGACGGAGCTGCTTTCCCAGACGAACGGCTGAACGGCAATTCATCTTATCGTTTTTTTTTGATAGGACTTACGCGGTGTGGGTGTGAATCCAATTCAGGAAGGGTACGGCTGGGTGTAGACACAAGAGAAAAACCAACCGCGAATCGGCGCGAATATCGCCCTTCGGG
>VSSQ01001169.1_pt1 | contig 10992 bp, 11 predicted proteins | sample 4763081 | NCBI WGS metagenome assembly VSSQ01 (sample SAMN12137344, study PRJNA551015) | bioreactor metagenome | isolation source: SDC9 anaerobic chlorinated ethene degrading culture | place: USA: Knoxville, Tennesee | collected 2015-01-01
AAATCTCGAAGAAGCAATTATTTTGCCCGACAATATCAGGTTATATGCCGCCGGGACAAGTGGTTCTCACATCTGAAAACTGGCTAAAAGAAGACCAAGTTCCTTGCTTGGCAATCCGAAACTCTGGCCGATCATATGGTTTGTCAGGATTCCGTTGAACATATAAATACCCTGACGCAAAACCGGATTGACTTTGAGGAATGCATCCACCCCACCTTCTTCACCCATTTCAATGATTACAGGTGTGAAAAAGTTGCTCAATCCGTACGAAGCAGTTTGCGGCACCTTCGATGGAATGTTGGGAACGCAATAATGAATAACATCGTGTTTAATAAATACGGGGTCCTTGTGGGTGGTTACAGATGATGTTTCAATGCATCCTCCCTGGTCAATACTTACATCCACAATTACAGAGCCCGGTTTCATTTCCATAACCATGCTTTCCGGAATTACCATAATGGGTCTGTTGCGTATTGAATGCAAAGCTCCGATAACAATATCGGCATTTTTAAGCGATTTTGAAAGAACTTTCGGGTGAATGATTGAAGTGAAAACCTGTGTTCCCACACATTGTTGCAAAGACCGGAGTTTGTAGATATGATTGTCAAATACTTTTATTTCAGCACCAAAGCCCAATGCTGCTCTGGCAGCAAAGGTGCCTACTGTACCCGCTCCCAGAATCACTACTTCGACAGGGGCAATACCAGGAACACCTCCCATAAGTTTCCCTTTTCCGATGTCGTTTTTACTCAGATATTCGGCGGCAATCTGAATGGCTGCATAGCCGGATATTTCGCTCATGGCCTTGAGTACAGGAAAGATGTTGCTTTGATCTTTGATGAATTCAAAAGCAACAGCCGTTGTTTTATGCTGCATCAGCTTGCGGAAATAATCGGCTGATTGCATGGTATAATGCAGCGCAGAAACTACTGTCTGCCGGTTCTGCAGCATATCAATTTCGCTGATGAGCATCGGTGCGACTTTCAAAATGAGATCGCACTTGTAAATTTCCTCTGCTGTTTCGGTAAGGACAGCTCCGGCTTCGGCATATTCCTCGTCGCTGAAATGAGCATTGCGTCCGGCGCCGCGCTGAACATAGACTTCGTGACCATGCGAAACGATGAGCCCCACACTGTCAGGAGCCAATGAAACCCGGTTTTCCTGAAAAGCAATTTCAAGCGGTACACCGATTTTCATGCAGTCCTTTTTTCTTTTCACTTCCAGACGTTCTTCGGCGGGCAGCAGCTGACTTGCAGGCCCCAGATTCAGATTGCTGTTCTCAGTCATGGTCGGGCAGGTTTATTGTAATGTTTCGGTTCGAATCTTCTTTGGCAGAAATATGTACAGTAACCAATTTATCAGGAAGAAAATCCTTGATTTTTTCAGGCCATTCAATCAGACAAACTGCGCCACTGTAGAGCATTTCTTCAATACCGGCATTCAGCGCTTCTTCCGGTTTTTCTATCCTGTAGCAGTCAAAATGGTAAATGGTTTTTGATCCTTCGTAAACGTTGACGAGAGCAAAAGTGGGGCTTGTAACTTCCATGTCCGTATTCAGGAGGTTGCGCACCATTTCTCCGATGAGAGTTGTTTTGCCCGCACCCATGGGGCCGACAAATGCAAAAACGCTGTGTTCTCCGGTTTGACCGGCAAGATATCCGGCAACCGCTGTCATATCCGTAAGTGTAATATTGCGGAATTCCTTCTTCATGTTTTTTATTTGGGAGCCAGTGTGATGAGAGGGATCAGATTTTCTTCGAGCGAAATACCTCCATGTTGGAATGTATCAGCAAAGAAATTCACATAATAATTGTAATTGTTTGGATAGACAAAATAATCGGTGGAAATACAGAACATATATGATGTGCTGATATTTGGACGGGGAAGAAGCAGGTCGGCAGGATTCTTTAATTCGAAAACATTTTTGCCATCCGAATTCAGATTTTTGCCATATTTAAACCTGATATTGGCATTGGTTTCGCGGTCACCAAAAACTTTAACCGGATTTTTTACACGGATACTGCCATGATCGGTGGTCAACACGATTTTAAAATCATGTTTTGCCGCAAGCTCAAACACTTCGGCCAGCGGACTGTGATCGAACCAGCTGCTTGTAATTGAGCGGTAGGCAGCTTCGTCATTGGCCAGCTCCTTGATGATTTCCATATTCGTTTTTGAATGCGACAGCATGTCAACAAAATTGTACACGAGTACATTCAATTGATTGGAAGCAATATTGCTGAATGTCTCAACATATCTTCTTCCGGCTTTCAGATTCAGGATTTTGGTAAAATTGTTTTTCACATTCAATCCCATCCGCTTCAGCAACTCGGCGAAAAGCTCAGGTTCAAACTGATTTTTTGAATTTTCGTCATCGTCATCTTCGATCCAGAGTTTTGGAAATTTCTTTTGAATCTCGGTAGGCAAGAGACCGGCAAACATTGAATTTCGTGCAAATTGGGTGGCTGTTGGCAAAATGCTGCAATACATCTGATCGTTCACAACCCTGAAATGTTCTTCAATGGCAGGCTGAATTGATTTCCACTGGTCGTAGCGCAGGTTGTCAATAACAACCACCAGCACTTTTTCATTTTTATTTATCAGAGGGAACACCGATTTCTGCATCAGGTTGTGAGAAAGCAGGGGCGGATTGTTCTCGTTATTCAGCCATCCGCGGTAATTGCGGATAAATGATTTGGAAAAGACTTTATTGGCTTCTTCTTTCTGGGTCTGAAGAATCTGCAGCATGCTTTCATCGCCTGATTGCTGAAGTTCCAGTTCCCAATAAATAAGTTTTCTGTAAAGGGCCGCCCATTCGTCAAAGGAAAGGTTGGGCGATATTTCCATGCCAAGCCGGGTGAATTCGCGCTGATACGAGCCGGTCGTTTTTTCCTGAATCAGACGGCGGTCCTCAAGATTTTTCTTGAGCGACAACAATATCTGGTTTGGATTAACCGGTTTGATAAGATAGTCGGCAATTTTACTTCCGATCGCCTCTTCCATAATGGTTTCTTCTTCACTTTTGGTGATCATTACCACAGGAATATTGGGCTTCAGGTTTTTGATATGAGTCAGGGTTTCGAGTCCGCTCAGGCCGGGCATGTTTTCGTCGAGAAAAATGATGTCAAAATCTTCGGTTTTCAACTGATCAATGGCATCGTTTCCATTTGAAACGGGATACAATTCGTAGCCTTTCTGTTCAAGAAAAAGAATGTGAGGTTTCAGTATTTCAATTTCATCATCAACCCACAGGATTTTGCTTTTCGAGTTCATGTTTCTTTTCTTTTCAGGTTATTCATTACTTTTGTCTGTTTTTGACAGCGTGGTTTGTCCACAAGCAAAATCATTTTCAAAGATACAAAATTTTACCCGAATCACCGAATCTTTTACTCAATGGCTGTAAACAAACGCAAGATACTCAACGACCCGGTGCATGGTTTTATTACGATCCCCGGAGAATTAATTTTCGGATTGATGAACCATCGTTGTTTTCAGCGGCTCACACGCATCAGACAACTTGGACTGACATACCTTGTCTATCCGGGTGCCATACATACCCGTTTCAATCATGCTATCGGAGCCATGCATCTGATGGATGAAGCAACTGAAATCCTTCATCAGAAGGGATTCGAAATTTCAGCTGACGAAAAGCAGGCTGCTCTGGCGGCCATATTGCTGCACGATGTGGGGCACGGTCCGTTTTCGCATGCGCTGGAACATTCGATCATTAACAATGTTTCGCACGAGGATATCTCGCTCAGGATGATGGAAATGCTTGACAAGGAGATGGGTGGACAGCTGAAGACGGCCATAAAGATCTTTAAGGGAACCTATCGTAAGAAATTTCTTCATCAGCTGGTTTCGGGCCAGCTCGATGTCGATCGGCTTGATTATCTGACCCGCGACAGTTTTTTTACCGGCGTTTCGGAAGGAGTAATCGGCACCGACCGCATTCTGAAGATGATGACGGTTGCCGGCGATGATCTGGCTGTGGAGGAGAAGGGAATTTATTCGGTTGAGAGATTCATCATTGCACGTCGTCTAATGTATTGGCAGGTGTATTATCACAAAACGGTACTGGCTGCCGAACAAATGCTTATCAGTGTACTCAGGCGCGCTCATGATCTGACTCTGGCCGGTACAACAGTTTTTGCGCCACCGGCACTGGCTTTTTTTCTTGGCAAGACAAGCAACAACACCAACCTGAATTCAGCTACTCTGGAGAATTTCATTGATATTGACGACAGTGATATTCTGTCCTGTCTCAAAGTATGGCAGCACCACAAAGATCCGGTTTTGAGCCGTCTTGCAGCCAATCTGCTTAACAGAAAGCTTTTCCGGGTTGTCATTGACCCTAAACCACTCACAAAGAAATTGGAAGAAGATTATTTGAAACGCATTTCCGAAAATCACAGGATTTCTAAGGAAGATGCCCGGTATTTTCTGAGTTACGGCACTATTGAAAACAATGCTTATGCTCCGGGAATTGATAAAATCTGGATTTCCTATAAAAACGGAACCCGGAAAGACATTACCGAAGCATCGGATCAGCTGAGTCAGGGAGTGATTTCGAAAACCGTGGTGAAATATTTCTTGTGCTATCCGAAAGAAATTTAGGCGTCAGGCAAGAGTCGTCAGGTTTCAGTGAAATATTTTTTCTTTTCCAGTTTTTAACTTTCTACAGGCATGCGGCATAGGGCTTGCGGCGCAAAGCGCAACGCACAACGCGCAACGCACAACGCGCAACGCACAACGCACAATGCGCAACGTACAACGCACAACACATGCGACGTAAGTCCTGATGCCTTACGCCTGTCGCCTTACGCATGTTTCGTATGACAATCATCATTCCGCCGGGATTGGATATGGCCTGTGATTGTTGTATCTTTGCAATACCAAAAAAATGACATTATGGATGCAATTAAAATGATACAGGAACGTCGATCAGTCAATTTCTTTGACCCGACAAAAAAACTCGATGAAGAAACGCTGAAAAACATAATAAATCTGGCTGTGAATGCTCCTTCTGCCAGCAATCTGCAACCGTGGCGAATCATTGCCATTCGGAGTGATGAAGCAAAGGAACGCTTCTGGAACATTGCATTTAAGCAACCCAAAGTAAAGGAGTCATCGGTGAATCTCCTAATTGTGGGAAATTTAAATGGCTGGAACAAGGATAATCCGGTATGGGAAGAAATGCTGCAGTCGGTCGGAGGCAAGGTGGAAGTTGTGGAAGCATCACAGAAAGGTGCTGCTGCCGGAAACGGATCTACCGAAGCGCGACGTATAGCTTTTGCACAGGCCAACTCGGGCTTGCTGGCCATGAGCATCATGTATGCTGCTTCGGCGTATGGTGTCGACAGTCATCCGATGAACGGTTTTGACTACGAAGCAGTGCATAAGGAATTCGGGCTGGCAGATCACGAGATGCCGGTGATGAATATTTGCCTGGGCTATTTCGATAAAAGCAAAACGCTGCGGCCGCGCCGGCCACGCAGAGGGTTTGATGAGATTGTGGAAATGTTGTAGGCATGCGGTCTTGGGGCTTGCTTGCGGCTAGTGTAAACATTGCCTCGGGTTTATTTGCTGATTGAAAGTTGATGTGAGTAAAGAGTGACAGATTTTGCGGGCGAAGGCTGTAAATGCTTTTTCATGTTGTGTATATTATCATAAATTTACGTAATAGATTTTGAGAAGGGACAAGAGTAGTTTTCGGCAGCCCATCAAAAATCCGGCAAACCATTTTTTTATATTATCTTAGCGCTCAATTTAGAAGTGTTATGATCGAATTCACTGTTGCACAGGTCGCATCTTTCATCGGGGGGACGATTGAGGGAGATGCGGGTGCTAAATTGAACAATTTTGCCAAAATAGAGCAGGGAAAATCCGGAGATCTGTGTTTTCTGGCCAACATGGCGTATGAGCATTATATCTATTCCACCGAGGCAACAGCTGTTATAGTTGCTGAGGATTATCATCCTTCAAAGACTATAGCCACAGCGCTGATTCGTGTAAAGAACCCTTATGAGGCGTTTGCAAAACTGATGGCGCTGGCCGAATCGCAGAAGCCCGGCAAAAAGGGGATATCAGAACGCGCATTTATTGCCCCCGGTGTACATGTGCCTGATTCATGCTTTGTGGCCGACTTTGCCGTAATTCAGTCAGGAGCGGTGATCGGAGAGAATGTTCAGATTCATCCGCAGGTGTTTGTCGGAGAGAATGTTAAAATCGGCCATGATGTGGTTTTGTATCCCGGGGTGAAAATCATGCATGACTGCGAGATTGGGAATCGCTGTATACTTAACCCGGGAGCGGTGGTCGGCACCGATGGCTTTGGATTTGCACCGGATGCACAGGGTCGTTTCAGCAAAATTCCTCAGCTCGGGAATGTAATCATTGAAGACGACGTTGAAATTGGCGCCAACACAACGATTGACAGAGCCACCATGGGCTCGACCCGCATAGGGGAAGGAACCAAGCTGGATAATCTGATCATGGTGGCACACAACTGTGAAATTGGCAAGCACAATGTGTTTGCAGCACAGGTTGGAGTTGCCGGCTCAACCAAAATCGGGGATCATAATCAGGTGGGAGGGCAGGTTGGTTTTGCAGGACACCTGAAAATTGGAAGTTTTTGCAGGTTTGCCGCCCAGTCGGGTATTATGGACAATCTGGAGGATCATTCATCAGTCATGGGAGCTCCGGCTGTATCTGCCACACGGTTTTTCAGGATTTATACTATATTTAAGACGCTGGATGATCTGGCATTCAGAGTTGGAGCCCTTGAGAAAAAATAAATTGTTACTTTTGTCTGATTAAATTTCAATGAGCAGACAAAAGACCATCAGAGAGCCAATTGAAATCCAGGGGAAGGGAATTCACACAGGATGCACCACCACCATGCGATTTCTTCCGGCGCCGCCGAATCACGGATATGCATTTTGCAGAATCGATTTGCCGGGGAAACCCATCATTAAAGCGTTGGCACAGAATGTTTTTGACACAAGTCGTGGCACTTCCATACGTGAAGGCATTGCTGTTGTTAGAACCGTTGAGCACGTACTGGCTGCTGTGCTTGGCTGTGATCTGGACAATATTATGATTGAGATCAACAGCGAAGAAACACCGATTCTGGATGGCAGTTCCGCCCCTTTTACAAATATTCTGCAGAAGGCCGGTATTGTTGAACAGGATGCTATCCGCATCACCTACAATGTTCAGAAGAAAGTCTATCTCAAGGACAACGACAAGGATGTTGAAATGTGGCTGGTGCCTGATGATGGTTACCGCATTTCCACCATGGTGGATTATGACAGCAAGGTTCTTGCATCGCAAAATGCACTTTTAAAAAGTGTTGGGGATTTCAATTCGGAATTTTCAAAGGCAAGGACATTTGTATTTCTGTCAGAAGTAGAAATGCTGTTGCAGCGAAAACTGATTCAGGGAGGAGATATTAAAAACGCTGTTGTGTTTGTCGATCGCATGCTGTCGCAGGACGAGCTGGATCATTTGGCCACAGTGTTCAACCAGCCGAAAGTGGACGTGCTTAAAGAGGGGGTCCTGAACAATATTGAATTGTATTATCCGAATGAACCGGCACGGCATAAGACGCTGGATGTTTTCGGAGACCTGAGTCTTGTCGGATGTCGCTTTACAGGCCATATCATTGCCAACAAGCCGGGACACAAGACAAATGTGGAATTTGCCAGAATGATTCAGAACCAAATACAGAAGACCTATGGAATTGAAATTGCCTGAATTTGACATTTACGCCAAACCATTGTTTGACGTAGAAGCGGTTCAAAAATTTTTGCCTCACAGGCCCCCGTTTTTATTTGTTGACAAGATCATGCTCATGGACGACAAGAGTATTGTCGGGGTGAAAAATGTGACCATGAACGAACCCTTTTTTGTAGGCCATTTTCCTGGTGCGCCGGTGATGCCGGGTGTTATACAGGTTGAAGCAATGGCACAGGTTGGTGGCGTTTTAATGTTGAATACGGTTCCCGATCCCGAGAATTATCTTACTTTTTTTCTCACGATTGACGGTATCAAATTCCGGGACAAAGTGGTTCCGGGCGATACAATCATTTTTTATCTTGAGTTATTAAGCCCGATCCGCAGAGGTATCTGCGAAATGGTCGGTAACGGTTTTGTAGGTGGCAAGCTGGTTCTTGAGGCCACCATGAAGGCCCTGATTAAAAGAAAGCCGGAAGAAGTTTAATCATAGACGGTTAATAATTTTTTCTTAAATCAAAAGTGATCTGAAATCATTTCAGAATCATTGTTGAAGTATTGTTATATTTGTACTTAACCAAATTTAAAAGCCATGAAAAAAATCCTGATCATTTTTATTGTAATTGGTCTCACCGCCTGCGGCGGATCAAAGAAAGAAGAGAAATCCACTACTGATTCAACAAAAACAAAAGAAGAGACATTAAAGGTTCCGGATGTCGTTAAAGATGCTTTTGCAAAAGCATATCCGAATGTGGCTGATGCCGTCTGGGGTGAAGAAAATGGAAATTTTGAAGCTGAATTTACCTTGGAAAATGCTGAAACATCTGTTGTTTATAGTGCTTCAGGCTCATTGCTTGAAACTGAAACCGTCATAGATCCTTCGAAGCTTCCCGAAGCAGCAAAAAAATATTGTGCAGAGAAAATGGCTGGCAAGGATATAAAAGAGGCAGTGAAAAAAGTGGATGCTTATGGAGTTGTGTTGTTTGGAGCAGAAATTGATGGGAAAGATTATCTTTTTGATGATAAAGGTGAGTTCCGCGGGGAGATGCAGGAAAAAGGAGATAATAAAAATGATGATTGATGATTTGGAAAAACAATAGTATGAAAGCTGCCTTCGGGTAGCTTTTTTAATGCCTGAAAAATCAGAAATTTATTAACCCCGAAATCATTATCGTTGCACCAGCATTGTTTAGAACATATTGCCTTGCGTTTTCAGATGCGGCTTTGCGGGAAGATCCATTATTAAGTAAAGTCTTGCAGATTTCTGAATACTTCATTTCATCGGCAAATGAAAACCCACCACCACATTTAATCAGATCTTTGGCTTCCTGAAATTTCTGATAATTGGGTCCAAAAATAACCGGTACTCCATATACTGCTGCTTCGAGTGTATTATGTATGCCGCTTCCGAAGCCATTTCCGATATGGGCAATGGTTGCGTAGCGATACAAACTGCTCAGCATTCCAATGGTATTTATAATCAGAACCTGATTATCTGCAAAGCCTGGCTGATCCTTTTCGGAATAAAGCGAAGCCGGGCAGGGCAGCGACTGCTTCAAACGTGTTATCCGTTGTTCATCAATTTCATGTGGCACAATGATAAACTTTGTTTCCGGCATTTGTTGAATCAATCGTAGAATGAATTTTTCATCGGGTTCCCACGAGGAGCCTGCCATATAGACTTGTTTATGCTGAATGAATTGCTCGATTTCGGGAAATGATTTTGCTTCGCCGGCAATTTTTACTACCCGGTCGAAACGCGTGTCTCCGGTAATTGTAACATTATTGTAACCTGCATTTTCAAGCAGTTGTGCCGAAAGTTCATTCTGAGCAAAGAAATGTGTGAATGCCGCCAGCTGCCTTCGTTGCCAGCCGCCATACCATTTGAAGAAATGTTGTTTTTTCCTGAAAATTCCTGAAATAAGATAAAGAGGAATTCCTGATTTTTTCAGCTCCCGCAAATAGTTGAACCAGAAATCGTATTTGACAAAAAAGGCAGCAGCAATATTGAAGTTGCTGACCAGTTTCCGGGCATGTGCCGGAGTGTCAGACGGAAGATACAGAACAAGATCGGCTTCCTTGTAATTTTTGCGCACTTCAAATCCTGAAGGGCTGAAAAATGTCAGCAATATTGAGAATTCAGCATTGTGGCTCCTGTAATATTCAATAAGCGGCCGGCCCTGCTCAAATTCGCCCAATGAAGAAACATGAAACCAAAGCCACTTTTTATCATGATGCAGGGTCGAAAATATTTTTTTTTGTGATTTTCTTCCGGACAGCCATAGCTTTGCCTTTCTGTTTCCAGACAAAGATGCAAGCCGGATGGCAAAGGTGTACAGATGAACCGAAAGAGTATAGAAAAAACGCATCTCAGAAATAATAGTAAGTTTCTCCGGATGATTTCATAAAAGGAATAGTCCAGATCAGTTTAAATCCATAGAGCAGCTCAAGTCTTTTTTTTGTGTCGGGACCATGCAGGGGAAACAGATAATCCCGGCGACCCATTGTGAATGCTTCAACACATTCAAATCCGGCTTTGAAACTATATACTTTTTTGGGAGCAAAAAATGTGTACCCAAGGAACTGCCTTAATGCTGTCCCATTTGTCAGATAATCATATCCTTTCTTGTATTCTCCGCAAACCTGAGGTGCAACATTATCCGGGTTATATACTCTGATTTTGTGTTGCATAAAACCGGCGCCTACACCGATTGTTAAGCCGCTGTTTTTATTGGCTGCGAATATGGGCAATATTTTCGAAACACCGAGGGTAACATAATATCCCCGTTCATAGGTGTAAACTTCGGCAAACTGTCCGTTACCGTCAATGATATTTCCATCTTCATCAGCTATTTCTGCAAACAGACTGTCATGAATTTTAACATCACCACCAAAAATATAACTAAAATCAGCATCAAACATCCAGTTTGAGCTGGTTTTGAACGAAGCCGCCAGACCTGCGACCTGATTAATGCCGTACCGGTCTTTCATATCTGCTCCGGGCATATGAATTCCGTATTGAATATGGATGCTCTTAATAACAGTTGCTTTTTTCGTAGAATCCTGCGAAAATCCGCATTTGAAGACAAAAGCCAGAATGAGAACCAGAGCCAGGGATAAGAAATTTTTCATCTTTCAGAAATATTTGTGTTCATTGAGATATCCGGTGACATATTCTTTTACACCATCTTCAAGGCTGACAAAGGGTTTGCTGTACCCTTTCGAATGCAGTTTTGTCATGTCGGCTTCGGTGAA
>VSSQ01001171.1_pt1 | contig 10961 bp, 11 predicted proteins | sample 4763081 | NCBI WGS metagenome assembly VSSQ01 (sample SAMN12137344, study PRJNA551015) | bioreactor metagenome | isolation source: SDC9 anaerobic chlorinated ethene degrading culture | place: USA: Knoxville, Tennesee | collected 2015-01-01
CTCCGCATCCTGACCGTCGTCGATACCCACTCCAGGCTGTGTCCGGCCGCCGATCGACCTTCGGTGTCGTCTTGACCGGCGTGTAGTAGACCGTGCGCCGCGGCACGCCAAACCAGGCGCAGAGCTTGGCGATCGACACCGCAATGCCGTCGGCCAGCAGGCCCTCATGGAGCGTCCGGATCAATTGTTCGGGGCGGTGCTCGGACCAATGGCGCACTCGCCCCTCACTCCATCCCGCTCCATGAGGGCCTGCAGCTTTTTTCGGGCACACAGCTCCAGCATGGCCTCGCCGTAGGCCTCCTGCAGGTCCTTCAACTGCTTTTCGTATTGCTCGCGAATGTCGAGCGGGTTCGCGCGCAGGGAGTTCTCCATGCCGCGCTTCGCATCCTCGACCCAACTCTCGATCTCGGAAGGCGTCAGGTCGAACGACCGGCTGGCTTCTGCCACAGTTGTCTTGCCCTGAATGAGCTCAATCACCAGCGCCGTCTTACGCTTTGCTGTCCACCGTTTGATGCTGTCGTCCATCGGCATACTCATTGCGACGTTCTCCTGTGCAGCATGAGCAGGTTTCCACTGGGGCCATACAGGCCCGGCCGAGATCGAGGTTATTGTCTGAGGCCACAGGAAGGGGGTATTCAGTCCAGGCACTGAAACGCACAACATCTCCGTCGATAGGGCCCGCGCAAAAAGAAACAGGGCCGCGAGGGCCCCGTTTCCGTCGTGTCGGCTGCGCTTACTTGTTGGCGCAGGCACGGATCTTCTCGATGTCCGGGCCGTTCGGGTCGCGGCCGAGGTTGAACGGCGCCGAGGCCTTGCGCCAGTTCGCGTAGTCCTGCAGGTATTCCAGCTGGCTCAGGTAGACCTTGGCCGAGCTGGGGTTCTCGCAGGCGACCTGTTCGATCACGGCGTTGGCCATGGTCTGGATCTGGGCCAGCGCCGCGTCGTCCATGCGGGTGATCTCGTTCACTTCCTTGAACTGCTTGTAGGCGTCATTGGCGCGCCGTTCGGTGAAGGAGAGCGACCACATCAGGTTGGCTTCCGCCGCGATTTCCAGCTTCTCGCGGGTCTCGGGGCTGAGTGCCTCCCAGGCCTGCTTGTTGATCATCACGCCGAAGACCGAGGCCGACTGGTGCCAGCCCGGCGTCGCCCAGTATTGCGTGACCTGCTGGAAGCCGCCCGACCAGTCGACGTTCGGGGTCGAGAATTCGGCCCCGTCGATCACGCCGCGTTCCAGCGACTGATAGATCTCGCCGCCGGCCATCGACACCTGCGAGCCGCCCAGCTGGTTGAGCAGACGGCCCTGCTCCAGCCCCGACAGACGCAGGCGCTTGCCCTGCAGATCGGCGATCGAGCGGATCGGTTCCTTGGTGTGGAAGCCCGACTCGTTGTTGGTCACGGCATAGGGCAGATAGACCATGCCGAACTTGCCGTAGACTTCGTTATAGAGCTCCTTGCCGCCCCATTGCTGGATCCAGTTCACATAGTCGACCGCGTTGAACAGGCTGGCGGTGGTGGCGAGCGGCGAGAAGGCCGCATCGCGCCCCGCCCAGTAGCCCGGCCAGTCGCCGCCGGCCTGGATCGTGCCGCTCTCGACCGCGCCGAACACCTCGCCCGCCGGGACCAGGCTGCCGCCTTCGAAGAACTCGATCTTCAGATCGCCCGTGGTCAGCTTGTTCGCCAGCTCGACGAAGTGCTTGTCCATCTCGATCAGTTCGAGCGAGTTCGGCCAGGTGGTGGTCATCTGCCAGCTGGTTTCGGCCTGTGCCGCAACGCCCGCGCCGATCAGCGCCAGGGTGAACACACCGGTTTTCAGGGACTTGGTTCGCATCGACTTCTCCTCCTCAGTCAGTGCAGATTTCTCATTTGGTCTTGTAAAGCGTATCGGGCAGCCAGGTGATCAGCTGTGGGAACATCGCCAGCGCCAGCGCCATCGCCACGATCAGGGCGATGAAGGGCATCACGCCGAGGATGATGTCCGATGTCTTGATGCTGCGCGGCGCGAGCGCCCGCATGTAGAACAGCGCATAGCCGAAGGGCGGCGTCAGGAACGAGGTCTGCAGCACGACCGCGGTCAGCACCACGAACCACAGCTCGCTCACGCCCATCTCGCGCACCACTGGCAGGAAGATCGGGAAGGACAGCAGCACGATCCCGGTCCAGTCGAGGAACATCCCCATCACGAAGATCACGAACATCATCATCGTGATCAGCATCCAGGGCTCCATGTCCAGCCCGCGCATCATGTTCTGCGCCGCATGCAGGCCGCCGGTGATGTTGAACACGCCGGTGAAGGCGGTCGCGCCGACGACGATGAACAGGATCATCGCCGAGGTCCGCCCGGTTTCCCACAGCGCCGAGGCGAAGGTCGCCCATTCGAACTTGCCGCGGAAGATCACGATCAGCAGGGCCAGGAAGGCGCCGATCGCCGAGGCTTCGGTGGCGGTGGCGATCCCGGCCAGCATGGTGCCCAGGATCCCGAAGATCAGCACCAGCGGCGGCAGCGCCTCGAGCAGCAGCATCGGCAGCAGCTGCGAGACCGGCACGCGTTCTTCCATCGACACCGGCGGCGCCAGATCGGGACGGAACAGCGCGACCAGCGCGACATAGCCGGCATAGAGCAGCCCGAGCACCACGCCCGGCACCATGGCGCCGGCGAACAGTTCGCCCACCGAGAGCGAGGAGTTCGACGACATCAGGATCAGCATGATCGAGGGCGGGATCAGGATGCCCAGGCACCCCGAGGCCCCGATCAGCCCGGTCGTCAGCCGTTTCGAATAGCCGTATTGCAGCATCGGCTTCAGCGCCATCACGCCCATCACCGTGATCGAGGCGCCGATGATGCCGGTGGTGGCCGCCAGCAGGATCGAGATGAACACGACCGCAAGCCCCAGCCCGCCGGTCACGCGCCCCATCAGCAGGCGCAGCGTCTCGAACATCCGGTCGGTCACACCACTGTCGGACAGGAACCGCGCCATCAGCACGAACAGCGGAATCGCGATCAGGATGTAATTGTCCAGAACCTCGCCGAAGATCCGGTTGATGACGATGCCGAGCACCATCGGCTTGCCCGCGATCAGCGCGCCCAGCACCGCGGTGCCGCCCAGAACGAAGGCCAGCGGATGGCCCATGAACAGACCGAGCAGCAACAGCCCGGCCATGATCAGGCCGATGAGTTCACCCGACATGAGACGGCTCCTGCTTGTTCAGCACCAGCTTGAGCACCTCGGAAATGCCCTGCAGCAGCAACAGCCCGGCCGCGACCGCCATCGCGATCTTGACCGGATAGACCGGCAGCTGGATCGCGCCATAGGTGGTTTCATTCTGTGTCAGCGAGCGCATCGCGAAATCCCAGCTGCGGCTGGCGAACACCCAGGCAAACGGGAAGAAGAAAATCAGGTAGCCGAGAATCTCGACCACCCGGCGCGGCCCCGGCCGCAGCGTCTCGGTCACCAGATCGACGCGCACATGGGCCTGATGGCGCAGCGCATAGCCGCCGAGCAGGATGAAGTAAAAACCGTAGAGTTGTTTCGTCAGATCGAACGCCCAGAGCGTCGGCGCGTTGAAGCCATACCGCATGATCACATCGTAGATGATCATGAGCGCGAAGATGACCGCAACGAAGGCCACGACTCGGCCCACGATCTCGTTCAACCCGTCGAGCAGACGGATCAGCACCATTAGATTTCCTCCCAAAACTCAGGCGACCGGCGCGATCCGCACCAGTCACCTCCCCTCGTCGCGATTAAAGGGTGGTCGGGAGCCGTTTGACATGGGTAAATGTGCAGAGGTATTTTGCAAAAATGCAGACAGTTTTTGACTGGAACGATCTGAAGTTTTTTCTGGCGTTGTCACGCCTGAAACGGATGACGGCGGCAGGCCGTGCGCTGGGGATCGACCAGACCACGGTGGCGCGCCGGATCCGGGCGCTGGAGAAGTCGGTCAGCGCGCAATTGTTCATCCGCGACGAGGCAGGATACGCGCTGACCCCAGCGGGCGAACGGCTGCTGCCGATCGCGATGGAGGTCGAGCGGTCCAGCACCCGCGTGCATGAGCAGATCGTGGGGGAGGCCGGGCGGCTGGCGGGCACGGTGCGGATCGGCGCGCCCGATGGTCTGGGCACCTATGTCGTCACCCCGCTGCTCGCGCGGTTCCAGCGCGACAACCCCGATGTCGACGTGGCGCTGGTGGTGCGCTCGCGACAGTTCCAGATGTCGCATCAGGAGGTGCATCTGTCGCTCGATTTGACCTTGCCCACAAGCGGTCGGCTGCTCGCGCGACGGATGACCGATTACCATCTGCATTTCTTTGCCGCGCCCGATTATCTGCGCCGCTATGGCCGCCCCGAACGGCTGCGCGATCTGCGCCACCACCGGCTCGTCGGCTATATCCCCGAGATGCTGTTTTCCGACGAATTGCGCTACCTAGAGGAGCTCGGGATCACCGCGCCGGTGGGTTTCGCCTCGACCTCGATGATCGCCCAGCGCGAGGCTGTGCGCGAGGGCGCCGGGCTGGCGATCTTGCCGCGCTTCATGGCGCTCGACGACCCCGATCTGGAGCCGGTTCTGGTGGAGAATTACGTGCTGACCCGCACCGTCTGGCTGCTCAGCCACCAGAGCACCGAAGACCTCGCGCGGGTGCGCGCCGTCTCGGAATATCTGCAACAGGTCGCCCGCAAGGAACGCCACCGCTTTTTGATCCCCTAGGCGCCGCGACCGCCAGATGCCTTCCCTAGCGTCAACTTTTCCGGCGATAGACAAGCCCGGCGCGAATGCGCTCAGTTTGCCGCAGAGGAGGGCGCCCCGGTGCGGGGCGTCAGGAGGGGAGAAGAGAGCGTGCTGTCTCGCAAGGAGAGCTATGCCGCGACCGTGTCGGCATTTCAGTGGGATATTCCGGACTATTACAACATCGGCACCGATGTCTGTGACCGCTGGGCCGTGGCCGATCCGGACCGGATCGCCCTGATCGAAGTGGGGGAAGACGGCTATGGCCCGGCTCGCGAGACGAGCTTTGCCGAGCTGCGCGCGGCCTCGAACCGATTTGCCAATGTGCTGACGGGGCTCGGGCTGGGCGGCGATGGGGTCACCGCGGGCGAGCGCGTGGCGATCTTGCTGCCGCAGCGTCGCGAGACGGCAATTGCCCATATCGCGGCCTTCAAGGCGGGCTGCGTCTCGCTGCCGCTGTTCACGCTCTTCGGCCCCGAGGCGCTGCTGCACCGGCTGCGCGACAGCGGCGCGCGGGTGCTCGTGACCGATCACGCCAGCCTGCCGATGATTGCCGAGATCCGCGCCGAGCTCCCCGATCTCGAGGTGATCTTCTCCGTCGACGGGCCGGCCGTGGGCGCGCAGGATTTCGACGCGGCGCTGGCCGCGGCCCCGGAGGCCTTCACGCCGGTCGACAGCCGCTCGAGCGCGCCCGCGCTGCTGATCTACACCTCGGGCACCACCGGCAACCCGAAAGGTGCGCTGCATGCGCATCGGGTGCTGCTCGGCCATCTGCCCGGCGTCGAGATGAGCCATGATTTCCTGCCGCAGCCCGGCGACTGCATCTGGACGCCGGCCGACTGGGCCTGGATCGGCGGTTTGCTGGATGTACTTTTGCCCGCGCTGCATCACGGGGTGCCGGTGGTGGCCTGCCGCTTTCGTAAGTTCTCGGCGCGGGCGGCGGCCGATCTGATCCGCCGTTTCGGCGTGCGCAACGCCTTCCTGCCGCCGACCGCGCTGAAGATGATGAAGGCCGACCCCGACAGTGCCGACTGGGCGCTGAACATGCGCTCGGTTGCCTCGGGCGGCGAGCCTCTGGGCGCGCAGCTGCTGGAGTGGGGGCGTCAGGCGCTGGGCGTGACGATCAACGAATTCTACGGCCAGACCGAGTGCAATATGGTGGTGTCCAGCTGCGGCGTGCTGGAGGTGCCGGAAACCGGGGTGATGGGCTGGCCGGTGCCGGGCCACCGTGTCGACGTGATCGACGAGATCACCGCCGAACGGCTGCCCGACGGGGCGGAGGGGGCGATCGCGATCCTGTCGCCCGATCCGGTGATGTTCCTGGGCTATTGGCAACAGCCGGTGGCGACGGCCGAGAAATTCGTGACGGGGCCCGAAGGGCGCTGGCTGGTGACCGGCGACCGGGGGCTGCGCCGGCCCGACGGGCGGCTGGTGTTCAAGGGGCGCAACGACGACATCATCTCGACCGGGGGCTACCGGGTCGGGCCCGCCGAGATCGAGGATTGCCTGATCTCGCATCCCGCCGTGGCAATGGCGGGGGTGGTGGGGCAGCCCGATCCGCTGCGCGGCGAGATCGTGGCGGCCTTCGTCAAGCTGCGCGCCGGGCATGACGATTGCGCCAGCCTGCGCGACGAGATCGCATCCCATGTCCGCACCCGTCTGGCGGCCTATGAATACCCCCGCGCGCTCTATGTCGTCGAGGAGCTGCCGGTGACCACCACCGGCAAGATCATCCGCGGCGAGCTGCGCAAACGTCTGATCGCGGAGGCTCTCCAATGACCGAATCCAGTGTCCTGTTCGAGGCCGAGGGGCCGGTGGCGCGGATCACGCTCAACCGGCCGGCGCGGCGCAATGCGATCGACGGCGCGGCGGCGGCGGGGCTGGCCGAGGCGCTGGCCCGGTTCGAGGCGGACCCCGCCTTGCGGGTGGCGGTGCTGGGCGGCGCCGGGCCGGTGTTCTGTGCGGGCATGGATCTGGCAGCTTTCGGCGCGGGGCAGGTCGAGGCGGTGCTGTTCGGCCCGGGCGGTTTTGCCGGCCTGACCGAGGCGCGGCGGACCAAGCCGCTGATCGCGGCGGTGCATGGGGCGGCGCTCGCGGGCGGGTGTGAGCTGGCGCTCGCCTGCGACCTGATCGTGGCCGAGGAGGGCAGCCGCTTCGGCCTGCCCGAGGTGATCCGCGGCCTGGTCGCGGGGGCGGGGGGCGCGCTGCGGCTGGCCTCGGTGATCGCGCCTGCACGGGCGCGCGAGATCCTCTTGACCGGGCGGATGGTCGACACGGCCGAGGCCTGGGAGCTGGGGCTGATCGCGCGCCGGGCCGAGCCGGGCGCGGGGCTCGCCGTCGCGCTGGAGCTTGCGCGCGAGATCGCCGCCAATGCGCCCCTCGCGGTGGCCGAGACCCTGCGGTTGAGCCGCGCCGCCGAAGCCGCGCAGCTGGCTGCCCTGTGGCCCGAGAATGCCCGCACCCTGCGCGCGATCATGGACAGCGAGGATGCGCAGGAGGGGGCGCGGGCCTTCCTCGAGCGGCGCGCGCCGGTCTGGCAGGGGCGCTGAGGCCGGGGCGCCGGAAAGGCGCGGGTGCGGGGGCCGTATCCGCGTCACTCCGGTCCCATCGTCTTCCTCTTGCGGACGGCCCGGGAGTGGTGCTGTCGCTCAGTCGCTCAGGTTCCAGATCTTCGTGATGAGATCGAAGGCAAGGTCGATGGCGGGCTCTCCCTTGCGGCTCGCAAGGGTCAGAAAGCCGAGCTTCACCTCGATTTCGGCGTGATCCACCACGACCAGCCCGTGAACTTGCTTCTCGTTCAGCGCGATCGACTCGCGACACAGGCTCAGCCCGCCACCCGAGCGCACCATCGCCAGCATCGAGGGTTCCTGATCGACGACGGCGACCTGGTTCTGTGTCACGCCCAGATCGGAAAACAACCGGCTGAGCAAGCGGTTGTGCACCGAGGCCGGCGGCGTCCCGATCCAGGGCAGTTCCGCGAGCGCCTTCCAGTCCCGGCCCGCGGTGCGCTGTTCCCAGCCTGCGGGGGCGACAACCCGGTATCTGAACCGGGTCAGCGCCCGGTAATGAAACGCACTTTCGGTGCGTGCGGTCTCCGGGCCGGGGGCAGGGGGGCCGTCTTCCGGATCGCCCAGAAAATACCCGACGTCGATCTCGCCGCGCAACAGGCGCACCGGCACATCGCCGCTCATCCCATGCGCCAGCTGTGTCTGCAGATCCGGGGCGGTCTGTGCCACCGCCCGCAGGAATTGCCCCAGTCGAATGAAATCCGGGTCGATGACGGTGCCAACGTGCAAGGTGCCGCGCACGGTGCCCGTCATCCGGTTGGCGGTTTGCCGGAAATCCTCGAGCGCCGCCAGGACCTGCTCTGCCTTGACAAGCAGGGCCGCACCGTCGCGCGTCAGCTCGACCCCCCTCGAGGTGCGGTTGAACAGCTTGAGCCCGGTCTCGGCCGACAGACGCTTCAGTTGCAGGCTGATCGCGGGCTGCGTCAGATGCAGTCGTTCCGCCGCACGAGAGACATTGCTTTCGCGCGCGACGGTGACGAAGGACTGCAAGCTGCGAAGGTCTGCGAGGTTTTTCATATAAATTCAGCTTATAATAAGTCGTCTCATTAGTCATTGGAAATCTCTCGTCGCCTGCAGCTATCCCATGTCTTGGGAGTTTCAGGGAGGAGTGACATGAGTTTTGCCGACATCGGGCGTTTCATCAGGAATACACGGCTTTCAGGCGCAGAAACCGAGGCGGCGGTGCGGTCCGTCGCCGATCGCGATGCCGCCGAACAGGTCCGGCTGCGCCGTCACCGCCCGGCTGCGGGCCTGTGCCCCTTCGCCGCCTGACAGGAGTTGCCGAGATGTCACACGACATGTTTGATTATATCATCATCGGCGCCGGTTCAGCCGGTTGCCTGCTCGCCAATCGTCTCAGCAAGGACCCGTCGAAACGGGTCTTGCTGCTCGAGGCCGGAAAATCCGACGCCTATCCGTGGATCCATATTCCGGTCGGATATCTCTATTGCATCGGCAATCCGCGCACGGACTGGCTTTATCAGACGGCGCCGGATGCGGGGCTGAACGGCCGCTCGCTGCGCTATCCGCGCGGCAAGACTCTGGGCGGCTGTTCCTCGATCAACGGCATGATCTACATGCGCGGCCAGGCGCGCGATTATGACGGCTGGGCGCAGGCCGTGGGCGACGATGCCTGGACCTGGCAGAAGTCGCTGCCCGACTTCATGGCCCATGAAGATCACTACCGGCTCGACGATGGCGCCGATCCCGTCGCCGGGAACCGGCGCCGCTTTTCAGAACTGCACGGCCATGGCGGCGAATGGCGGGTCGAAAAGCAGCGGCTCCGCTGGGACATTCTGGACGATGTCGCGCGGGCGATGACCGAGGCGGGCTTCGAGCCGACCGATGACTTCAACTCGGGCGACAATACCGGGGTTGGATATTTCGAGGTGAACCAGAAATCCGGCTGGCGCTGGAACACCGCCAAGGCGTTCCTCCGCCCGGTGAAGGGGCGCGCCAACCTGACGGTCTGGACCCGGTCGCAGGTCGAGCGTCTGCTGATCGAGACCGCGCCGGACGGGGCGCAACGCTGCACCGGTGCGATCGTGCGCCGCGGCGGCGCCGCGGTCAGCGTGCGCGCGACGGGCGAGGTGATCCTGTCCGCTGGCGCGATCGGATCGCCGCAGATCCTGCAATTGTCGGGGATCGGCCCGGCGGAGCACCTGAGATCGCTGGGCATCGACCTGCGTCTGGATGCGCCCGGCGTCGGCGGCAATCTGCAAGATCACCTGCAGATCCGCGCGATCTACAAGGTGCAGGGGGCCCAGACCCTGAACACGCTGGCGGGCAGCCTGTTCGGCAAGGCGCGGATCGGTCTGCAATACGCGCTGACGCGCAGCGGGCCGATGAGCATGGCGCCGAGCCAGCTTGGCGCCTTCACCCGGTCCTCGCCGGACCGGGCCCATGCCAATCTGGAATATCATGTTCAACCCCTGAGCCTCGATGCCTTTGGCGAGGGGCTGCACCCGTTCCCCGCTGTCACGGCCAGCGTGTGCAACCTGAACCCGACCAGCCGCGGGAGCGTGCTGATCCGCTCCGGCCGTTTCGATGATGCGCCGGTCATTGCGCCGAACTACCTGTCCACCGAAGAGGACCGGGCGATTGCGGCGCAAAGCCTGCGGCAGGTGCGTGCGATCCTCGCCCAGCCGGCGCTGGCGAAATACAGGCCCGAGGAATGGAAGCCGGGGGTGCAGTTCGAAAGCGACGAGGAGCTGACCAAGCTGGCAGGCGACATCGCCACCACGATCTTCCATCCGGTCGGCACGGTGAAGATGGGGCGGCAGGACGACCCGCGGGCGGTCGTGGACAGTCATCTGCGCGTGCGCGGCATCGACGGGCTGCGCGTCGTCGACGCCAGCATCATGCCCGACATCACCAGCGGCAATACCAATGCCCCCACGCTGATGATCGCCGAGAAGGCGGCGCGCTGGATCCGCGACGGCGTCTGACCCCTGTGCAGGTGGCGGGAGACGCCTGCGGAGGCTGCGAAACTCAAATGGTTTGAGGGCGCCACGGGAAGAAGCGGGCGGGATCCCATGTCCGAAGTGGGCGGCGCTCAGATGACACGCCTGAAGCTTTTCGGCGCGCGGGTCATGTCCCGGGATCGCGCATGCCAGACCGCTGAAATCCAGATCCGCATCGCAATCGTGAACCGTTTACGGGCCCTCGGCCGGGGCGAGATCGAGGCCATCGGCCGAGCGCCTTGGGAAAGGGCGCATTCAGTCCAAGCACCAAAGCGCACACCATCGCCCCCGCGTCCAAACCGCTAGCCGTACAAGTGATATGGTATTGCATAACGAAAATGCCGCCGGCCACGCTGGAGGACAGCACATGACGCGAAATACCCGCGCCTCTTTGCAGATGCGCGCGCGTGGCAATCCGATGTCTGCCTGCGATCGGCTGCCACCGGAATTGCGCCGGTGGTTCGCCGGAGCGGCTCTGCCATGGAGCGCGCGCTTAACTCTGCGGATTTGGCATCGCGCCCTGCGCGGTGATGGTTCGCCCGAGGCGGCTGTGGCGCGGCTGTTGCCGCCCGAGGTAACGATGGTCACCCGCGATGCGGCGCGCATCTTGGGGGCGACGAACCCCTCGCGGCGCAGCAGCTCTTCCAGCCAGTCCCCATGAAGACCTTCAGCCGCGGCGCGAGGTGGCGTCTGCGGGCATAGAGGACCGA
>VSSQ01000428.1_pt4 | contig 10960 bp, 7 predicted proteins | sample 4763081 | NCBI WGS metagenome assembly VSSQ01 (sample SAMN12137344, study PRJNA551015) | bioreactor metagenome | isolation source: SDC9 anaerobic chlorinated ethene degrading culture | place: USA: Knoxville, Tennesee | collected 2015-01-01
TTAATTTTATTAATTTTATTAATTTTATTAATTTTATTAATTTTATTAATTTTATCTATTTTTTTAATGATTTTAATAAAGTTTAATTAGCTATAAGTTTAAAAAATGAATCTTAAGCTATTAAAACTTTAATTAAATGTTTTAAATTAAATATTTTATCTAAATTAATAGAACAAAAAACTTTAATATTTATTAATATTTTTAATATAATTTAATATTATTAACTATAAATTTATCAATTTTTTAATTAAAAATTTGTATTAAAATTTTTCACACATTCTATTTAAGAATTTTGCTAATGAGACTATATCAAAACGATTATGTTCAATTATAGGAACTAAAGGTCCAATATTGTTTTCTTTTAGATAAGTATCATAAAAATCAGGGATATGTGATCCTGGAACATCATCAATACGATTAATATTGAAAATATGTTTTTCTATAGTTGTTAATTTACAATTTGGTAATTTATCTTTCCAAAGAGTTCTTGCATAGTATATTAAATCATAATGGAAAGGACGAGTTTCATTTTCCATTTGGTAATAATTACATCTATTTTTTATAAATGGAACATCAAAACTAGCACCATTATATGTAACAAGTGTTGAATCATCATCAAGATGGGATAGATAACCTTCTAAAACAGCTGACTCTTCTACTTTATCTCTAAGTACATATTGTGTTGAAGTGATTGATTTACCTTTTTTATCCATTTCAGCTATTCCAATAAGAATAATTGGAACATTAGAAAGTCCTAAGGTTTCAATATCCATAAATTTAAAACTGTCGTAATCAAGATCTCCAGCACATTTAAGCATCTTACCTTTATTATTACAATTTTTTCTTATTAAATTGAATTTATCAATATGATTTCCAGTCTCTATTTTTTCAATAATTTCTTCTGCATATTCACCATATTTTTCATGGTCTAAAAGAGACTTTATATCAGCATAACCTTCTTCTTTAAGTTTTTTTTCAGTAGCAGGACCTATTTTAGGAACTAATTTTAAATCACAAGCTAATTCTTTTTCAAATTCTGTTCTGTCTATGGAAAAGTCAATTTTTTCTTTTTTTGTAATTTTTAAAGTTTCTCCAGAACTATTTTCTATAACTTCGCTACCTTCAATATCCTCTAATTTTTGGCCTTGATATTGGTCCAACAATGTATATTTTAATTTTATTAGAGGATCATTAGAATTTACTCCAGAATTTTCATGAGCTTTAGCTATAGTCTCTTCAGAAGGTGCTGCTGAAGTTAAAGATCGTGATAGGATTGATTTTAACATATCTTTTTCATGATTTTCATATCTTTCTGATTTCATCTGTATCTTTACAACCTATTAATTTTTATTTGAGATATTAATATTAATCTTTAAAGATATTAATATTAATTTTTAAGAATGATTAAGAATGATAATATTAATTGTTATTTAGGATATTAATATTATTTTTTTGAGATATAAAATTTAATTTTTATGTATATTAATAATAATAATTTTTAAGAATATGAATAATAATTTTTAAAAATATTAATAATAATAATAATAATAATTTTTAAGAATATGAATAATTAATTTTTATTTAAAATATTGAAATTAGTCTTTAAGAATGATAATATTAATTTTTATTTGAGATATTGATTTTAAAACTAAGATTTTTATATGGTGGCTTACAACAAGAGGTAACCTCTTCTGTTCTAAGTGAACAAGTTCCATATTCATTAAAAATTTCATCTAATTTTGAGCTAATTGATTCCACTTTATTTTCATCGAAAACTTGAATATTTCCTAAATAAGATGTATTTATAGAGGAATTTACAGTGGTTAATTTATCAATTTTTTGGATTTGATTTTGCTCTAAAATTTCATTAATTTTATTTAGAATATCAAACTTTATTTTTGTTTTTTCATTAGTAGACATATTATCATTTATTTTTATTACACTAATTTTTCACTTATAAATTTTTGATTTTCTTTATATTAATAATTATGTTATTAATAGCTTTTTTATTTTTTGCTTATATAGCTATTTTTATAATTATAGCTAAAATTTTTATATAATATATTTTACATGATAAAATAGTTGAGATATAATATAATAGATTATGGCTGACTTTTGATAATGTCTATTAATTCATGAGCTTTTTCATTAGCTGGATCTATGCTAATTGATTTTTTTAAAAATTTAATAGCTCCATTTGAATCTCCTTGATCATTTAATATAGCTCCTAACAAGTACCAAGAATCAGAATTTTTTTTATCATTATCTAATATATTTATTAGTAAATCTTTTGCAAATGTGTAATTTTTCTCTTTATATAATTTCAATGCTTCTTTAAGCATATCTTGCACATTTTCTGAATTAGAATTATTTTTATTATTATTATTATTTTCATTTTTTGCATTGTTTTTGGTGCTATTTATTGTGTTGTTTTTTGTTTTTGTATTATTTTTTATATTATTTTCTTTTTTGTTAGTGTTTATATTATTATTTTTAGTTTTTATATTATTTTTTGTATTATTCTTGTTTATTGTATTGTTATTAGTTTTATTTTTGTTTATATTATTATTTTTAGAATTATTATTGTTTTTAATATTATTTTTTAAATCATAAGAATGATTTTCTGAATTTATTTTATTTAAGATTTCTTCTTTTTCAGCGATGTCTATTTCGTTTTTGATATAGCTAAGAATGTTTCTTGTAGCATCTTTATGAAGAGGTTTATTTTCATTTCCACATTTTGGAGAATATATGCATGATGGACATCCAGATTCGCATTGGCAATTATCAATTAGATCTTTGGTTGATTGGACCAATTGATTAAAAACTTCAATAGCTTTTTCACAAATACCAATTCCACCTTCATAAGCATCATAAATAAATATAGTTGCTTCTTGTGTATCTTCATGATAATTAGTTGATAATCCACCAATATCAAACCTATCACACATTACATGTAATGGGAATAAACCAATTAATCCATGTTCAACACCATGTAAACCTCCAGCAAAAACATCATCCTGATTATACCTATCTTCTAAGCATTTTTTTATTTCATTAGGTATTGTAAACCATATTCCTTTTGTTTTAAATGTTAATGGAGGTAAGTCTAAATTAAAAGTACCAAGAGTTTTGGAAAAATGTAATTTCTTATATTTATGAAAATCTTCAGATACTTCTAATTCACCAAAATGAACTGTAAAATTTCCAATTTTTTCCTTTTTTATTTTAGATTTTATTGAAATATCAACATCTTTTAAAACAATAGTATGATATTCAACAGCTTGTTTATAAACATTAACATATCTTGATTTTAGATTAACACTATCTACAATATATGTTTCTCCCTTATTTATTAAAACAGCTCCTTCATGAGCTTCTCTATAAACTTGCCCTAATTCCATATTTTCGAGTAAGGTTTGATTGTATCTGTTAGAATAATTATTATTAGAATAATTATTAGAATTATTATAATTATCAATATTTTCATTTTTAGAATAATTATTATTAGAACGATTATTAGAATTATCCATATTATTATTGTTAGAATTATTATTTCCATTGATAGACATTACTTTAAATGAATCATTAGATAATTGATCTAAAGAATGTTTAAATGAGGCTTCGTCGTCATGAGAATAAATATATTGTTCTCGTTTATTTTTAATTAAATCAAAGTTTTCAACTGACTCATTTAATATTGATTCATCACAGTTAAATAGCTCTTTTGCTTCATCAGCAGTAATTGGTAATTCATTAGCTGCACATAGAATATGGGATTTAATAATCATCTTATTATTTAAATCTACAATAGCATTTTCATGTGGTTTATCAAAGAAAAATTCTGGATTTTTCATAAAATACTGGTCTAATTGGTTTTCAAAAGCTAATAATATAACTACTGATTTTTGATTTCCTCTTCCAGCTCTTCCTGCTTGTTGCCATGTAGAAATCATTGTTCCAGGATATCCTGAGATTATAACTGCATCAAGAGAACCAATATTTATTCCAAGTTCAAGAGCATTGGTACATGTAACTCCTAAATATTTCCTATTTTTTAAACCTTCTTCAATTTCTCTTCTTTCACTAGCTAAATAACCAGCTCTATATGCAGTGATTTTTTCTGCTAAAGGTTTTTTATAAGTTAACATATCCTTTTTAGTCCACATAGCTATAAGCTCTGCGATTTTACGAGATACTGTAAAACAAAGAGTTTGAATATCTTTTAAAAGAAGATATAAAAATATCATTTCTGTTTCTTGATGAATTGACAATCCATCTGTTATTTTAGTCCAATTGTCATCCCTATTATTAGCTATTGTATCTTCAATAAATTTATCTTCAAAATCTTTAATATTTCCAAGACTTTCAGAATCATTTTCTAAATTATTACTTCCTTTATTTTTTTTCAAATTTTTATAAAAAGGATTGTAAAAAATAAAATCTTTATCACCACTTGGAGAAGTATCATTATCAATAAGACTGAAATCCTCTCCAACAAGCTTATTAGCTAACTCAACAGGATTTGCTAATGTTGCAGAAGATAATATAAATTGAGGAGAAGAACCATAAAAATTAGCTATTCTTTTAAGTCTTCTTATTAAATAAGCAACATTTGATCCAAAAATACCTTTATAATAATGTGCTTCATCAATAACAATATATTTTAGATTACTATAGAAACGTTTCCATTGATGATGCCAAGATAATATATGGTGTATTTGATAAGGGTTTGTTAAAACTATTCTTGAATTCTGTCTAATACCATATTTCTTATTTTTTGGAGTATCTCCATCATAAGTAGCTGGTTTTATTTCAAGATCTAAATTTTTTTCAAGATTTTTAAGAATGTTTAGCTGGTCATTAGATAAAGCTTTTGCAGGATAAATATACATTGCAGTAGCTTTTTTATCATTAAGCATTGTTTCAAGTATAGGTAGGTTAAATGCTAATGTTTTTCCTGAAGCTGTAGGAGTTGTAATGATAATATTCTTTTTATTTTGAATTTTTTTATAAGCAATAGCTTGATGTTTATATAAACTAATGTTGTTTTTTTCAAGATATTTAGCTATCTTTGGGTTTAAGTTATCCAAATCCATATAAATAGCTTCTTTACCAGGGATTTTTTCTATATGAGCTATTTTATGTCTGAATCTAATATCATTTTTAAACTTATCTATAGCTAATCGTTCCATATGAATCAATATTTCGTCTATTTATTAGTTATACTATGATTTTCAATATTCATTTTCAATCTTGTTTAAATATAGAATTTTTAATCAATTCATTAAATATAAAATTAGGTTTTAAACTTCTTTTTTAATTTTTATTAAACTATATTAATAAAGATTACTTTTTGGTGGGTTTGAAAAAGTTGGGGTGGTTGGTAATTTTAATTTTTTTAATGATTATTCATTTATTAGTATTTATTATTGAAGGATTAATATAGAAAATTATATAATAAAATAATGCCTATAATTGTATAGGATATGGGCAAAAAGCTGTTTTTATTTAAAAAAATGTATTATTAATGCAACTTATGATGATTAATTATTAATGGTTTTGGTGGTTTAATTTGAATAATAAGATTAAATTTTTAGTGATTATGGTTGTTTTTGCAAGTGGATTTTTAATATCAATTAATATATCGGATAATTCAGTTAATGCGGTTACTTTTACATTAGATGAATTTAAAAAAGTTAAAACTGTAAAGAATGTATATAAGGAATATTCTTCTGAGGATATTGATGGTTGTGTTTGTGTTACTATAGCTACTGGAAAAACTAAAAAACATAATGGGTTTTTAAAAGGACAATATAAACGATATAATCTTTATAGTATTTATGATTGGGATAATGATGAGACTTCTTTTGTTAAAACTGATATAGGATATGCATGGTATGCTATTAAAAGTAAAGTTCCAGTATACAAAAAAAAGAAAGTTTATTATAAAATAAATAAACCGTATGATTACATGATTTATAGTCCTGATTATAATGGTAAGGATAGATATTTATTAAGTTCTAATAATTACTATGTAAGTCAAAAACCAGTTTATGCTCCTTATCAAGGAAAATTTGTTCATAAAAAATATTATAAGCTAAAAAAAGTTATAAAAAAATATGTTATTAAAAAAGAGAAATATAAAAAGAACTATTTTTGGGGTAATTCAAAATATTTAGAAATATACTAGAATAAATTAAATTAAAAAAAATTCATGTTATTTTTAATTTATAATAAAAAATAATAAAACATAAGGGGGTAAAAATTGATTAAAACAATATTGGCGGTAATAGGTGCAATAGTTGTAATATTGGTGGCAGGTAGTTTTGCATTGGGATTTATAACAGAATTAAATGAACCGTCAGATTCAATAATAAATGAAAATATAACAATAGATTATATTGGTGGACAGATTACCTCACAAGAAGGATATTCATTAATAAATAGTACTGAATATGGTTTATGTATTAAAGTACCATTAAAATACTATCCAATATCAATTTTTGAACCAAATACTACGATAAAAATAAATAATAAAGAATATGAAATTGTGGATTATATTGAATTAAATACAGATGGGCAAACAAATGACCTTGTAGCAGTTAATCAAATTTGATATTTTTAATCTAATTATTATATTTTATAATTTATGTTGAAAAATTTAGTAAAATTATTATTAGTAAATTTTAAATTTGGAATGTTTTCTAATTTTTTTAATAAATTATTTAGTTAATCTATATTATTACATGATTAATATAGAAAATTATAATAATAAAAAAATACCTATCCTTGTATAAATTAAATATTAAAAAAGGAATTTAACAAATTAACAAGATAGAAAGGAAAAAAGTTTGGAATATGCTGAATAATGATTGTTAATTTCGTTAATCAATAAATGTGATACTATGTTAAACTCTGAAGAGCCTATTAAATTATTAAAAGATGACGAACTAGAAAGAAAGCATTTTTCAAAGAATTTGCGTGATGCAATTATAAAATATAATGATTTTTATGATAATTCTTTAACTATAGGTCTTTATGGAAAATGGGGTTCTGGTAAAACATCTATAATTTTTATGCTAAAAGAATATTTTAAAGAGGTTGAAAATAAAAATCAGATTATTTTTGAATTTAATCCATGGTTTTATTCATCTGAAAATAATTTTATACAGTTATTTTTTGATGAGTTAATTAGAGCAATAGATATTACTAATCCTAATGATATTGATTTGAAGAATAAATTAGAAGTATATTCAAAAAATATTTCAAATCCTCATTCAAAATATGATTATTACATTATTAAAGGAAAATATAATATTTATAAAATTAAAAATTTTTTTAAAAAATATTTAACTAAAGATTTTATTATAAAACAGAGTACCTCGGTTATAGATAGTCATGCAGGAACTAATTTAAAACCAGAAAAAAAGGATGAAATAGCTAAATTAAATGAACTGAAAAACGAAGTTAATTCTAAAATAAAAAAATATCATATTTTATGTATAATTGATGATATTGATAGATTATCTGATAAAGGTATCATAGATATTTTTAAACTTGTTAAAACTATTGCAGATTTTCAAAACATTACTTTTTTATTAGCTTTTGATCAAGAAATATGTGCTAATGCTTTGAATAAATTACAAAAGAATAAAGGCAAGGATTATCTAGAAAAAATTATCAATGTACCTATTCATGTACCAATGATTACTATAGATGAAATAAAAGAATCATTTGAAAATAATCTTACAGAGACAGTTGATAAATTTAATGTGAAAAATTTTGAGGAAAATAGATGGAATAACTTTTTTTATAAAAATACAAATATAATGAGTTTTTTTAAGAATTTAAGAGATATTAAAAGATTCTTTAATATTTTTAATTTTAATTATAGTTTAATTAATATTGATGTTAATTTTGCAGATTTACTTGCTTTGACTTTAATTCAAACATTTAAACCAGAATTTTATCAGATTATGATTAAAAATGAAAAATTATTAACCTCTTATTTTATTTCTGATGAAAAATTTTTTGGATATGTGAAATCGGTAGCTTGTGATCCAGAAACTGACCCAATATTTAGTGAAAATATCGGAGTTCTTTATAAATGTTTTAAAAAAGAAATAGATAGTGAGGAATCTGAATTCTTAAAAGATATTTTAAATTTTTTGTTTCCAAAGTTATTAAATGAAAAAAATAGTATGTATACATATTCATTCCTTGATGATTTTGATGAAGGTCTTAATATTTGCTATTATGGACATTTTAGAAGTTATTTTAAACTGGACCCTAAATATAAGACATTAACAGAAGAAGAAATCAGAAAATATATAAAAATTTTATATAATCCCGAGACTATTAATTTCTTTTTAAGAGAATTAAAATCGGAAAATATGCTATATCCTCTTTTAAATATTATAAAAAATAGATTAAACCTTCTTAATATGGATTTTGAATCGGAAATTATTTCTTCATTGTATATGGCAGAAAATTATATTGCTAAAGATTGTAAATATCAGGTTCATACACCCATATTTAGTATTATAAAAAAGCTTATAGGTAAATCACAAGTATCTTATCAAACTATTTGTTCATATTGGGAAACTTCAACAAATTTATTGTCTGATTTATCATTGTTTGAATATATCACTAAAGAAAGAATGAATTTAGAATATAATCATTGGATTAATAATAAAAATTATATTAATCTTAAAAAAATTATCACTGAGAGAATTGAAAATTTCAATGAAGAATATGCTGAAAAATATTCATATAATAACTTTCATGAGATGTTTTGGATTTTTAAAGGTTTAAATAAACTTAATATTACTTTTTACAAAGATATTTTCAATAATTTTTTCTTTAATGATATTATAATAGTAGCATTTTTGCATGATGCTTTTTTAGAGATTTTAAGAAAGTATGATAATCTATGTGAAGTCAAGGATAAAGAAATAATTACTGTAATGGATTATTTAATGAAATATCAAGATATTGATTCAATATCTCAAAAAATTGAAAATTTAAATAGAACCAAAGAGGAATATAAAGACTTCATTGATAAATTAATATATCTGTTTGAAAGAGGAAAATATCTTTCTTCACCTCATGTTCAATTTATGAAAAATTGCTTTACTATTGTTTGAATCATAATATTATGATTTTCAATGGTTTTAAACAAGAAATTAAATCAAAAAACCTAAATCATTAACTCAAAAATTAGAATTTACAGCTTTGTTTTAATTACCAAAAAATAGTAAAAGTTGAAAATTGACTATTATATTCATATTAACAGATAATATTTTTTTAGGATTAAATGATATTTAATGTATTATATTAATGCATTTTAACTTCTAATTCTTTTTCTATATCTTCATAAATTTTATTTAAATATTCTAAATCTTTTGAACTTTCAGACCAATAAACTTTCCAAATTAATTTTAGCATTATTTTTTCATTTTCATCTATAGATTTTATTTTTGAATTTGTTATTTTTTTAATAAGTGAAGATAATATAAGATCTACCTTAGTCTTATTAGTTCCAGATGTATTTAATATTTTATTTTCAATAAAATTAACATAATTCTCTATATCTTTTTTTATATATTTAGGAATGTAAAAATAAATTTTTATTTCGTTCATTATTTTTTCTAAATATACATAAACATGTAATTTTGAAAAAAATATATTATTTTGTTCATTTTTAATTTTTTTTCCATCATCTGCAATAGAGAACATCACATTATATGGGTTATCTTTATCAACTAGATTATATTCTAATTTTTGCAATGATTTTTTATGAGTATGTAACACATCATATAAATCTAATAAAACTTGTTGTTTCTCCTTAATGTTTATATCTTTAGAATTATTATTTTTTTCAGGGTATTTTTTCAAGTTTGTATCATTACTGCTGTCATAATTATCTATTTTTTGCATTGTTGGGGTATGATTAATATCTTTGGATTTTTTTTCACTAATACGTATTTCAATAGCTTCAATAATTTCATCAATAGTGTGTTTTTCTGTAGATAAAGCTTTTATGTTTGAAAAGGAGGGATCAAAATTTTTCACTTCATTTAAGCTAATGTTGTGCCAAATTGGAAGAATGTATTCTTCTTCTCTTAAAAGTGTCATAAGCCCATCATATTCATGATTGGCCCAATCACTTTCCATGAAACTGTTTGAAAGAACTATTATTCCAAATTGACTATTCTTTATCCCTTCTGATATTGTTTTTCTAATATTATTCCCTATTTGAATTACAAAATCATCATACCAAACATTAAATCCACAACCTTTTAATTTTTTCGCTAAGTTATTTGTGAATTCTTTATCTTCTGAAGAATGTGAAATAAACACATCATATTTTTTATATAAATCTTTTTCCATAATAGAACCAACTAATTCTTTTTTAAAATATTTTCATATTCATATCTTTCTTTTCTAATGGTTTATACATATTATTTCCTTTTAAAAAATTTTAACAGGAAAAAAAATTTATATTGGTAAATATGGTTAATTTATTATTAATATTTTTCTTAATAAGATATAATATTCTTCTTTCAATAACTTATTCTTATATTTTTTACTATTTTAAATTAATAGTTATTTGAAGAATAGTAGTTTTATTAATAGCTTCTGCATGAATAAATGAATTATTCTAAAAATTAGTAATTTATTAAGTATTTAATCTACATGGCTTCATATTAAAATTAGTAAACGGACTTGGAGGGATTTGAACCCTAGATCTTAAGATTAGGAATATTTAGTGTTTATTTTAATTTCATTTTTAAATTATATTTTTTTATAGCTATTATTTCACTTTTTTTTAATTTTAGCCATTATTATTCTTCAATTTCATTATTATAATTTTATTTAATTATTTTTCTTGATTTAACTACTTATTCCACTTTATTTTAGTTTGGGGGGGGGGGGGGCATTTAGTTTGTTTTTT
>VSSQ01001173.1_pt1 | contig 10938 bp, 9 predicted proteins | sample 4763081 | NCBI WGS metagenome assembly VSSQ01 (sample SAMN12137344, study PRJNA551015) | bioreactor metagenome | isolation source: SDC9 anaerobic chlorinated ethene degrading culture | place: USA: Knoxville, Tennesee | collected 2015-01-01
TCCAATCCGGAAAATTGGAATGCTGGAAATGCCGAAAATTGCGATGCTGTCTACAAATTGCGATGCTGTCTAACCTACAGTCTACAACACAAAATATCAGCTATTTTTTTACAGGCAAAACCATCCCCGTATGGATTGCTTGCTTTACTCATGGCGTTGTAAGCTTGCTCATCTTCCAACAATACTTTAAAGTTCTTATAGATTTCATTTTCTGTTGTTCCAACTAACTTAAGAGTACCAGCTTCTATCCCTTCTGGACGTTCCGTGGTATCTCTCATCACCAAAACGGGTTTCCCAAGTGATGGAGCTTCTTCCTGAATCCCTCCACTATCAGTTAATATCATGTAAGATCTCGCCATGAAGTTGTGAAAATCTATGACATCCAAAGGATCAATAATTCTTATCCGTTTACATTCATTTAATACCTCATTTGCAGTTTGACGTACAACCGGGTTAAAATGAATCGGATAAATTGCCTTTACATCATCATTTTCTTCGATAATCCGGCGAATAGCTCTAAACATATTTCGCATAGGCTGACCGAGATTCTCTCTTCGGTGCGCAGTTATCATGATTAGTCTGCTTCCATGAGCCCAATCCAGTTGAGGATGAGAATACTCGGCCTTTACAGTAGTTTTAAGTGCATCAATCGCAGTATTGCCAGTTACATAAATTGTCTCAGAGTTCTTACCTTCTTTGATTAAATTCTGTTTAGACAACTCTGTAGGCGCAAAATTATACTGTGAGATGATACTCACTACTTGCCGGTTAAATTCTTCAGGATAAGGTGAATAAATATCGTAGGTACGTAATCCAGCTTCAACGTGCCCGATAGGAATTTGAAGATAGAAACACGCTAGTGCTGTAACAAAGGTTGTAGAAGTATCCCCATGAACAAGTACAACTTCAGGTTTTACCTCTTCTAGTACAGTCTTAATTTTATTAAGAATATTCGTAGTAATATCAAAGAGCGTCTGATTAGGAAGCATTATTGAAAGATTGTAATCAGGGACAACAGAAAATGCTTGAAGCACTTGTGTTAACATCTCTCTATGCTGCCCTGTAACGCATACAACAGTTTTAATTTCTTTTCGTAACTTTAGCTCATTCACCAATGGACACATTTTAATTGCTTCAGGCCTAGTACCAAATACTAAAAGAACTTTTTTCATATACTAATTATCCTCATGGTAATCATTATTTTTTTACACCTTTTTGAATAATATCATTTAATTGTTTAATCTTAGACTTAAGAAAAGATATTTTTAAACCCTGAATAAGCAAAATATTATTCCTAATTATTGGCTTTATTATAAAACCTAATAAAAAGTTAGTAAATATTTGTGTCATTAAAGATGCTACGGCAGCACCAATTATGTTAATCCTGGGTATTAATACGAAGTTTAAAATAACATTAAGAAAAGCCCCTATCATATTTACAACCCAAATATATTTTTGTTTTCCCTCAGCAAGTAGCCAAATATCTCGAATGGTACCCAAATATGAGAATGTTGTATACCAGATAATTATTCTTAGTGCTGGTATTGCAGCAAAATATTCCGATCCGAATAGCAATGCTATTATAAATTTTGAAAAAAAGGTAAATATCAAACTAACAAACAAAGAAGAATATACAACCAAAGAGAATAGAGTCTTAATATTACTTTCAAATAGTGTTTGACTAATTGTCTTGCTTTCAAATATTATCGGTCGAAACGATATAATAATTGCTGCAAAAATAAAGGCTGTTGAATTAGCACTTGTTACCGCTGCGGAGTAATACCCATTAGCACTTGTACCACACATTAACGTGAGCATAACCTTGTCAGTCTGTGCAAAAATGGTTATCATTATGCTAGAAATTATATAATATTTACTTTTTGAAAATATTCTTAGACACATTTTTATTGAAAATTTGAATCTCTGAGATGCTTTTTTCACATATAAAAATATAAGAATTGATGACAATAAAAATGAATCAATCGAATTGGTAATTGCAAATAGGTATATACTTTTTTGTTTTAGTAATAAATAAAATTGTATGAATGCTAGTACTGTATATGAAAATATCATTGTTGTAGCAACATATTTAGAAAGTAATTTTGACTGAAACCAATACTGAACAATATCAAAAGATTGGAAAATTAGAAGAACCCCATACAATGCACATACAATTATTGTTTCCTTCTCTCCAGCATTTACAATGAATATAAATGAAATAAGACCTAAGAAACACAAAATACTTGATATAAAGCACATGACAATTGATGTCCCAAGAATCTCTCCCTCATCATGGGGTGTCCTTTTCAACTCATAAACAATTGTTGAATTTATACCAAGTTGCATGATAGGAGTCACAAATGCAACAAGGCTAGCAGCATAGCTCAAGAGGCCATACTTTACAGGGCCTAGATAACGCGCTGTAAACATTGTTACAATTAGAACGAGCACAGCTTTAATTAATTTACTTAGAATTATCCAAATCACATTACTTGTAATATCTTTTAATAACATGAGTAATACATTTGCCTCTTCCTTAAGTTATTTTAAATCAAAATTATCGACTTTATGGTGTAATTAAGAATATTTAGGAACCTATAACCCCAATCTGTAAAAGGGTTTCAAACTATTTTTTTTGTTTTTTTTAAGATTGAATAGAAATCTATATTGCTTTAATTCTTCCATTTGTAATAACATATAAAACGAACAATGAAAAAGCAGGTATTCGTAACATATCAGATGTTATTGTAGAAAAACTTCCCCTAAAAGATGAAATAACTACACTTATAAAAAATATATAGACTGAAAGTGAAATAACATTTTCCTCTTTTTTTCTATATGCATAGTTAATCAAACAACCTAAAATAATAAAAAGTAATACTATACCCAGAACCCCTCCAATTACATATCCTTCTCCGACCAACGAAAAGGCACGACTCCAATTAGATCCACTAAAAAAAGTCTCATTAAACCAGGTATTCACATTAAAAACAAAACGTGAAGGTAAGAATGCAGAAATAAAATCAAAGAATAGCGACTTGATACCAATATAACCTGATGTCCAAGTATTATTTAGTAAAATTTGTAGATTACTTCCAGTATCTCGAAAATCAGAATTTAAAAACAAATATAGAAAGTTCCCACTGTTAATATAGTTGACATCTAATTCGCCTGTTACAAAGAAATATTTTATGTAGGTAAAGAAAACCATACTTAAGATACCAACCGGAATCAAGACTAGAACATGCTTCCGAGTAAAAACATTTAATCTATATAAACAGAATGCAATTACAACAATAAATCGAAACAAACCGTCTCGTTCTGATGTGAATAGCGAAAATTGTAATGCTACAAAAAAACAACCTAATATTAACCACCAAGTTTTTTTCGAAACAGTCCCGACTGACAACAGAAACAAACACAACAAATACGTAATGTAGCGAATAAAATATATACTTAGTACGTAGAAATATTCTCGATTTCCTGACATTTCACTTCTACTACCATAGTTTCTCATTTTGAGTATTTGAATAAATACTAGGGTAGAAAAACATAGAATTATTATTAATATTTTAATTAATCTGCTTAACTGCCTCCTAGTAATATTTCGATTTTTCCTATTTACATAGACATCTTCAAAGGTTATTGAATTTGGCGTAATAAATATTAATACTACTCCTAATGCTAACAACGGATATAATAAATTTTCTTTTGAATATCCATATATGAAATTTCTGTTAATTGCAATTAAATATATGATTGCGTAAGCAGAATTATATAATGAAAATGTACTAGCAAACCAAAAATATGGATGGGTTATGTCAAACTTCACAATTTTTAATGCCCAGAATGCGAATATCCAAAATGCAAATATATGTATAATAATTGATTTAGTTAGTAGAATAACTGAGATAGAAATAATCCATACACATATCAATGAAACATACCTAAGGATACTTCCTGGGTTGAAAATTTTTGCTTCCATTATTGTTCCTATAGAATAAATACTGTTAGTCACATATTTTCCAAAAAATGCTTAGTAACCATCCAAATGGGTATGCCCACCATTTGAAGCAATTCTTAGCAATACCTGCTTTTAAAATGGAGGATTTTGAGAGTTTTGATAATCTTACATAAGCTTGTGCAGCAATAGCATATTTCATTCTTATATATTTGCTTGGATTCAAAGGAGATTGCCAAAGCTCACAATATTTCAGCATGCCCAACGGATTTCGGACCCTTAGCTTTCTACCCATTTTAGACAGCCCTTCTGGTTGATACTCAGCAACACCAATAACATTGTTCGTAAACACAATATTGTACTTTGATGCCATTAACATTGGAAGAACAGAAGGTCCTACATAAATTTCATTTTTATATTCAGGAAAGCTAAACTCATTTACAACCCGTTTATAATATCCTATACAACCATCAGGATTGATATTTTGGGCTGAATATTGATAAATATTCATTATTTTTTCTTCAACATTAAACCTCTTGTTATCTTTCCCAATGATTTTTCCACTTGTATCATAATAGTGAAATGATATTGCTCCAACAGTACTATTTGAGTAATATTTATTTACTTTCTGAGTGATTATCTGAATAGCATTATCGAGTAAATAATCATCACTATCAACAATAGCAAAAAAATCAATATCAGGATTAGATTTAAAACCATAATTAAGAGCACTTGATTTCCCACTATTATTTTTCTTATAATACCTAATCTGAATAGAATTGTCAGAATTAATCCATTCCTGAATGATTGACTCAGTAGAATCTGTGCTACCATCATCGATAATAATCCAAATATAAAATAATGAATTCTGTTTAAGTAAGCTTTTATACAGACGTTCCAGTAAAAAGATTCGATTGTATGTAGGTGTAATAATCCCAATTTTCATCCAGATAAATCCTTTTTATAATATAAGCCTATATAATAAATAGATACTTGTAATTATTACAGAATTTATAATAATATAAAGTCTAAAATACTTAATATTTTGCCTTCCAAGTATTTTTATTCTTAAATAATTGTTATACAGCATCAATAATTTAGCTTTTATGCCAATGCATAAATCTACAACTTCATCATTGTTGATGGAACATTTAGGGGGATTTTGAGATAAATCACAAAATTCAAATTCCTGTTCCTTTGCAAAAATAATCATCTTTTTAAATTTTTTTTCTGCAAAAGTATCGGCGCCAGTGAATTTTTTTAAATAAAAATACCTTTTTATAAAATTCCAAGAGTGCATAGTTAAAGTCAACTGAGATAATTTTGATTTCATTAAAAATCTTTTCCACTCGTTAAAAGTTGTATCGCTGGTATCAAGATTAATGAATTTTTTCCATCTTCTAATTTTTAAAGCAATATAACGAGTATTAGGGAATATTAATTGATTCATATACATTATCGGAACATTATAGACACCAAGATCTTGTTCTGAAATATGACACATTTTTGGTCTTTCACAACAATAGGATAAATCAATCATTTCTAATCCCATATTTCTTAATACCGTATACATTTCAGTATCAGCTCCATATCTCCCAACACGAAACATTTTTGGTATTTCTCCCAAAAATGTTTTATAATCATCTATTCCAGCCTGAAGGATTTGCATTTTTTCTTCATAGGAGTATTCCCATAGAAAGCTTCTCTTTTTATCACCTGTAATAAATTCAGGATGTAGATGTAGGTAAATATTATGCCTATACTGCTTAATCAAATTAATTATCTCAATAGTATATTTATTCCCATATTTACGATTTTCAACAATATTAAAAAAAAAGTTTATTGGGATATTTAACTCTTTTGATAAATCCAAAATTTTTTTTATCCCAAACAACCCCTTTGCCGAAAGTCCATCGATATATTGGTTACGGTTTACTATATCGTGGCATTCAACATCAACTGTAAGGTATATTTTTTTCATGTTTCATCAACTCCATAACAAAAGGCTGAAGCTTAATTTCAAACCCCTCTTCATGCAATAATTTTTCACGTTTCTCAAAATCCTGACCATATGCAGGGCGTTTACTTATTGCAGACATTAATTTATTTATATTGTTCTCTAGAATGTATCCAAAATTATTTTGTTTAATTTTTTCAGCTACATCATATATATATTCTGTCGCAATTATATACATTCCGCTTCTAACATACTCTAAAAACTTATTTGGGTAGGCAACGTTATTTGTAACAAAATTTTCTCTTAGCAAAAAGGCTATATCTCCAGAGCACAATACTTTATCTATTTCTGTTGGAAGAAAAGAATCTAAAATAAATCCCTTTTCTTTTCCAATAATATTCCTTACTTTTTCTGTACTCCCAGAAAGAATTAAAAACTTAGAATTCTCCCACCCATTTATCTGTTTAATTTTTCTAAATAATTCAATGCTTATATCAAGGCATTGCCAAGGAGAGACCCCCCCAGAGTATACAAACAAAACTTCATCGTTCTTAATGTTATATTTATGCCTATAAAATTCTCTGTATTCAATTTGTTCATTAATAACAATTTTTTGATTTGAATTAGCGCAAGGGACAAGAAAGAACTGCTTATCAGTTATATTATATTCAAAAACTAAATTTTTTTTTAATGCTTTTGAAACGACAAAAAAACCATCAACTTTTCTTACGGATCTCCCAATATTTCCACTGATTAGGTAGTAAGCGACTCTCCGAAGAATTTTTTCTAGAAATGATTTATTATTGAATTCAATTAATTCTCTAATAGTTCCATGATGATCATAAATGTAGTACAAAAATGGAAAAGTATTTACAGTTACACTTATCACTCTTGTTGGAATGAACCCAGAAAAGATCACACAGCTATATTGTTTAGAAGAAAGAGCCTCTAAAATGTACTTCTGCGTTTTGATCCAAGATGTTAAAATTGTCCATGGTTTATAATATGAAAAGAAAAATGGGGTTATTGAGAAATTTTTATTTATTGCTTCAATTATTGAAGAATTAGTCTCCTTTCTACACACTACAAAATCGGTACTTATATTATAAAATTCATACAAAGCATTTGCCCGATTTTTTATCAGTCGTAGTTCCCCACAAGTCTCAATGATGTTTCTATTTGTAATAAATAGTATCTTTTTCATTAGTGATTCCTTCCAATACAATTTTTCTAACACCCAGATATTTGAAAATTCTAATCTCTGAATTATTACTAAATATCATTTTGCTCCTTCAATATTAGGATCAAGCTTCTACTATAAATTGTTTCTATACCAGTCTATCGACTCAAGGAAACCTTTCCTAAAACTATAGGAAGGTTTATACCCTATCATTTTTTGCGCCTTCTCAATATCTGCAAGACTATGCTTTATATCTCCCACTCGGGTTGGAGTAAAGATAGGGTCGATTGTTTTCCTAAATACCTCGCTTAACATATAATAAATTTCGATTAAAACAATTTGTTCTCCAGAAGCAATGTTATACACTTCTCCTGCCACCTCTGAGTTAGCTTGACACGCATCTAAATTCGCTTCAATGACATTTTCAATATAAGTAAAATCTCGACTTTGTTTACCGTCCCCATGAATTAATGGGGGTTCATGATTCATGAACTGCCTAATCCATTTGGGAATCACCGCGGCATATGCACCATCGGGGTTCTGTCTTTTACCGAATACATTGAAATACCGCAGGCCATAGGTCTCAAGTCCATAAAGGTTGAAATAGAGTTTTCCATACTCCTCATTGGTTCTCTTGGTGAGCGCATATGGTGAGAGAATGTTCCCTTCCCGTCCTTCCGTCTTGGGAAGATTAGGCTCATCACCATAGACGGAGCTGGAGGAAGCGTACACGAACTTCTTAACCTGGTTCTGTCTGGATGCCTCCATCATGTTTAGCGTACCCATTACGTTGTTTTGTTCATAAAACAGCGGCATCTCGATGCTTCTGGGTACACTGCCCCAAGCCGCCTGATGCAGTACGTAGTCGACACCCTCGGTAGCTTGCAGACAAGTTTGATAGTAGGTTATGTCTCCCTTGATGAAGGTGAATCTGGGATTCGGTAAAAAGGGCTCGATGTTCTTGAGAAACCCGTTGGACAGATTATCCAGACACCGAACTTTATATCCCATATTTAATATAGCTTCACATAGATTTGAGCCAATGAAACCAGCGCCCCCAGTTATCAAGAACAGTGAATCTTTTGGAAAGACCAACTCTTTATAACTCATCCCTACAAACTCCAATAACAGTATCCAGCTTGTTCATAAGCTTTCCTGTCGAGAATTGATTTAACATCAACAATAACCTTCTCTTGGTTGGCGGATTGTTTAAACATTCGATCGAGCACTTCCATTGAAAGGCTAGTAAACTCAGTATGGGATACAGCAATAATTACCGCATCAAAATCTTTGAGTGAGTCAAACGAAGCAAACTCAATTCCGTATAACTGTTTTACTTCCGAAGCATCAGCAACAGGATCACATACTAAAGGAATAATTCCATACTCTTTCAACTCATTGATGATGTCTATTACTTTGGTATTTCGTATGTCGGGACAATTCTCTTTAAAGGTAAGTCCCAAAATAGCCACTTTAGAATCTTTTACTGAAGAGCCAACTGAAATAAGTTTCTTGACTACACTCTCTGCGACATATCTTCCCATATCATCATTAATTCTTCTTCCTGAAAGAATAATCTGGGAATGGTATCCAAGTTGTTCAGCTTTATAGGTAAGGTAATAGGGATCAACTCCAATACAATGCCCCCCTACCAGCCCTGGTGAAAACTTAAGGAAGTTCCACTTGGTCCCAGCAGCTTCCAGTACAGCCTTAGTATCGATGCCCATCCTATTGAAGATGATAGACAGCTCGTTCATAAATGCGATGTTGATATCCCTTTGGCTGTTCTCAATCACCTTGGCGGCTTCCGCCACCTTGATGGATGAGGCTTTGTAAACTCCAGCCTGTACAACCAACTCATACACCAGTGCTATGGTGTTGCATGTTTTCTGATCCATACCGGAAACAATTTTTATGATAGTTTCCAGACGGTGGACTTTGTCTCCTGGGTTTATTCGTTCAGGTGAGTAGCCGACAAAGAAATCCACACCACAGGTCATTCCAGATTCTTGTTCCAAGATGGGAACACATATATCCTCGGTGACACCGGGATAGACAGTCGATTCAAAGACGACGATGGAGTCTTTTGAAAGATTTCTCCCAAGGATGCGGGAAGCCCCAATCACCGGAGACAAATCTGGGGTATGGTCTGCATGTACAGGAGTGGGAACTGCAACGATGTGGAAAGAAGCAGCCTGGAGCCGGGTCTCATCGGAAGTGAAATCAACCGTCGTAGCTTTGATCACCTCATCACCGACTTCACGGGTAGGATCAACTCCATCCTGATACAGGGCAATCTTCTCTTTGCTAATATCGAAACCAATGACCTGAACTTTCTTTGCAAAGGCTACAGCAATGGGCATGCCTACGTAACCAAGTCCGATCAATGAAAGCTTTTTCTTTCCTGCAAGTAGCTGCTCAATCATTTCTTATCTACCTTATTCTTTTTCTCTGCAAGTATATTTTCAATCTCTTTCATATATGCATCAACAACAATCTGACGGTCAAACTCACGCTCCATCTTCTTACTACCGGCAAGTCCCATAGTAGCCTTCTGGTCATGAGGCAAGGCAATGAAACGTTCTATGGCTTCGACAAGAGAATCTACAGAACGAGGCTCGAAGCCAAATCCAGAGATTCCTTCATCAAACGCCTCTTGACAACCTGGAACACGAGTAGTAAGCACTGGCCTTCCTGTTGCCGCAGCCTCCAAGAGCACGTTGGACATACCCTCATGGTATGAAGGCAGTACAACAGCATGATAGGTAGTTAATAAGGCATGCACATCACTACTTACTCCGAGATATTGCCCTGCTCCCGCTGAAACATAAGTTTCAATCAGATATCTAAAACTATCATCCTCAAATGGTCCTAAGATATCACAAGTAACAGAAGGATGATTAGCATGAACATAAGCAACCGCTTCAAGCAATTCAGCGATTCCCTTATCCTTAATGATGCGCCCAACAAAAGCCAGTCGAATGGTATTATCGTCTTGAGGATATTTGATATAGGAATGCTTTTTCAAATTGACACCGGAACCGGGTAATAGTTGGGTCTGTTCTGATCTCATCAAAGATTGTTGTTCGTAATAATCTTTATTGCTCTTATTCTGGAAAAATACTAAATGAGTTTTCCTGAAAGCTATTTTTAAAAGAAATTTTACCAATTTTTGAAGTAATCCAGGATTCTCTACAGAATCTCCTAACCCAGTCACGTTGGCTATCTGGGGAACCCCCAAAACTCTACAAGCTAATCCGCCATAGACGTTCGGCTTGATGGTATAAGACAAGACAATATCTGGTTTTTCTTTTCTCAATATATTTAGATATTTAAAAAAAGTAGAAAAATCTTGAATTGGATTAGTTCCCCTTCTATTCATTGGAGTTTCAAAAACTTTCACTCCCAACAATCCAATATCAAGAAAATGTTCGTCAAAAGGAGTAAGGATACCGATAACGTAATTTGTATTTATTAATGCTGAAATAAGTTCTTTACGAAAATAAAGTAAAGTTACAGGATGATTAACTAACAAATAAATTTTTGCTTTATCCCCGTTATCCATTGCATAGAGCTCCAATTATTTAGCATTGAGAAATTGAAATACAAAAACCTACTCATCCCCAGTCCCACCTTCTTTCACGCCTTTACATTTAAGTACGGAGCGAATGGTACCGAAGAAGCATTTGATGTCCATACCAAGACCGAGCTGCTTGACGTAATCACCGTCAAGTCTAGCTTTTACTTTTATTGGAAGTTCATCCCTTCCATTGATCTGCGCCCAACCGGTGAGACCTACAGGAACGTCATTGGCTCCATATTTTTCGCGCTCTTCTATCA
>VSSQ01001176.1_pt1 | contig 10915 bp, 10 predicted proteins | sample 4763081 | NCBI WGS metagenome assembly VSSQ01 (sample SAMN12137344, study PRJNA551015) | bioreactor metagenome | isolation source: SDC9 anaerobic chlorinated ethene degrading culture | place: USA: Knoxville, Tennesee | collected 2015-01-01
CCTGTACTAAATAATAAAAATGGTTTAAGGGGGAAATACAAGTGGTTCTGAACAACATAATAATCACCCAGTGCAACAGCCTGTACCAGCTTTCAACTCCGCAGGGCATTCCCATCGCTCAAATATATATGCCTCCGGACGGCGCTTTTATGGCCGACGCGATGACCCTGAAATACCTTACAAAGGCGCTGGGCATGAGATGGGGCGTTCCTGCTGACGGGAAAAAGAATGGCATGGGTGTTTAATTTGTTCAATGGGGTAGCCTGTGACGGGCTACCCCATATTTTTTCAAGCAATAGATCTACTGCTTAAAATGGGCTGGTTGTGTTGGCTCTCGGACAGGAACAGAGAGGATAAAAAAGGATAGTGATTCAGAAATGCTACTTCTCTTTGACAAGTTGAGAAAATATATCGGTCAGTTTCTGTTTCTGGTCAATATGTTCAAGAGAGAAAACGACAATAAGCTTGATAGGTGGTTTATAGTTTGCTGGCTTTTCTTTTGTCTATTTATAATTACAATTGTACTTTCTATAATTTTTTAGAAATTCCATTCATGAATTAGCATAGGGATTATTTTGCTTGATTAGAAAGAATTTTTGATAAAAACGGGGTGTTTCCCAGAAAAGATATATGGTGTGTGTTCTATATAAAAATGGGTTCTTCTACTCCCAAACGACTAGTTGATGTCGGTGATAGGAGGTTTTTACTGGACTAAAATTACAATTATTGGGTACGACAAGCTAAACAATTAGAGTTAATTTTATAAGCCGACAAACGGGCTTAAATGTATTTGCGGTGTAACTATTAAGGGATAAAGGGATGTTGCGCCGCATGTATAAGAAATATGAAGGGACGCTGTTTAACGGTCATAAGCAGGATAAGCCCAAGGGAAGCAATGATATATATGAAGCTGTTGATGTTAATAAGCTGATTAATGACCATGCGCGGCTATTGATTGAGCGATATAACACGGTTTGCTTTGACGTTAAGCAAATGCAGGAAATTCTAAATGTCGGGGAATCAAACGTTTATGAGTTGTTAAAAACAGGTTGTTTCCCTGTGAAAACGATCGGAAAGCGCAAGGTCGTTTCGGCGTTTGCGTTGGCGGCGTTTTTAATTAAAGCATAGTTAGCTCTTGACATTCGGCTACAGCGGCGTTCCAATACATCCCAATCATGAAGAGAGAGGATGTTCACAATGGCAAAGACAAAGAAAAAAGCGACAAGGCGTTCCCCTGGGGAGGGGACAATTTATCAGATGAAGGATGGCCGGTACGGTGCGGCTGTCAGTCTTGGTAAGGACGAAAACGGCAAAAGAATACGGCCCATCATCACCGGCGTGTCTGAGGATGACGTTAGGGAAAAAATGAAAAACCTTTTACAGGAAATGAAAGCTGTCGATAACAACGAACCCGTTATTATCAACAGCCTTACATCAGTTGAGGACTTTATAAAAGAGTTTAAGCTTAAAAGCTTGCTCAATAAGCCTGAAATATCGTCCCGGACTTATGAAAACTACGAATACAGCCTTAATCATTTTGAAAATGCCTATAGAGGTAAGCCAATCGGTTCAATGGATACGGCTGAACTCAACAGTTTTTTCAGGGGCATGGAAAACACCCTTACCGGCATAGGTGTCTTTAAATATTCTCAGGCCAGTTTAGATAGACTGGAGTATATTTTAGAGCGCATGTACAGGCGCGGGATGAAAAAGGGCTATATATCGCTCAACCCTTTTGACGATGAGGATTACAGCAAGCCCAAGTCAAAGCAGGAGAAAAAAGAAGTGCTGGCCCTGACGAAAGACGAGTGCGAGGCCATGGTAGCCGTGCTTCAAGAAAATAAGCTCATTTACCCTGTTATCGGGTTTATGCTGAATACTGGGACACGGACACAGGAGGCGCTTGGCTTGAAATGGAAACATATTGATTGGGATAACGGCATCATTCAAATACGACAGGCCATCACGATTGAGGTGACTTATGATAAGAACGGAAACAAGCTTGGCAGGGAAACCGTTTCAAGCACCACAAAAAAGGGTTCCGGCGACCGGGATATTTATATATCGGAGGGTATGATAAATGCGCTGACGGTATGGAAAACCGAAGCGCCCGAAATCAGCAAAACAGCTTTTGGCGAGGAAGATTATGTCTTTGGAAATTCAAAGTGCGGTCATTGGACATACAGCGGGTTCAGAAGCTCAGTTAATCGGTACTTGGAAAGAAATATAAAAGATACGGACGGTCTTTGTTTACATAGAATCAGGCATACCGTAGCTACCTCGCTAGCTGAGGATGGAGCCTCGGTTGTTGAGCTTATGCAGTTATTGGGACACACCCAAACCAAAACAACGATGAAATATATTGATAAAGCATCGAAAAAAATAGCTGAAAACAACCGTGAACGGCTTGGGCGGTGCCTGAGTGAGCGGCTTGCTTAAAGCTAAAATGGGAGATTGGCTACAAAGTTGGCTACAAAAGTGAGAAAAAATGTAATTTAATGGTAATTCAGAGGGTGGAAACGTGTAGGAAAAGCTCTATACATGAATAAAAAACCTAGAAACATCAATGTTTCTAGGTTTTTTCATTGTTGGTGGAGATAAGCGGGATCGAACCGCTGACCTCTTGAATGCCATTCAAGCGCTCTCCCGAAGTACCGGGTATGCGCCCTAAAATTGCATGATGTGGTCATTGGCTTCTGGAGGATAGTTTCAGCTGTCATAAATGAATTAGCAGCATTTAGGAACGCTGCTAACAGAGAGCTTATTGTTTGTTTTCGCTGCCCTTGGGCAGCTTTTTTGCTGTTTCAAGCATTCTGAGAATCTCGTCTCTGTAGGTGATTTCAATCGCGTAACCGCGCGTTACCGTAACTCTGTCGATTAGTTCGCAGACAATCATCTTTTTCCGCTCTACGCTGCAGATATCGAAGATACGCGACCAGATCAGAATCTTTTCGTGAAACTCTGATATCCTGTTTCCAATTTGGGTTTCCTCAGTCAGTTTGGCTCCGATTGCAGCAACCCGTTCCTCTGCTTCAGCCGCCACTGTGTAGGCGTCGCTCGCCAGATCCAGCAGCATCCCATCCGGAAGTGCCTTGCTTTTCGCAAGCAGCTCGGAGGTTCTCAATCGAATCTGTTCGTATCGTGCAACCGCTTCGCTTCGTTCCTGCTGTGCCTGCTCCATCTGCCGCGTTAGCTCTGTCAGCTTCTCGGAATTGGTGGTCTGTGCTTTGGGCCAGTTTTTATCGTTTGCGAGCTGCTTTAGAACCTTTTCCATCTCGGAAGACACCGGATCGTCAACTCTATGTACAATATATCCGGTTTGACCGCCGCAGTCGGCGCGATGGCGGCTCTTGTTATAGCATACATAACGCATTCGCCTGTATTGTACCGTTGTCCCATCCGTATGCCGATAGCTTCTGACATTACTTGTCAGAACCAGTCTGCCGCCGCAGTACCCGCAGAAGATATTGCCGGAAAGCAGCGATTTACCCTTTGTGTTTAGCGGAATGTTTCTATCCTGCGTGTTTGAACATCTCATTGACATAATCAGCTGTGCTTTCACAAAGGTGGTATCGTCAATGATCTTAAGCTCATCGAACGGTGATGATTTTGTCTCTCCGCTGCTGAGGATGCCGGTATAGACGCTGTTATGAAGCATATATCCAATTGAGCCTTCGCTCCACGGGTTTCCGTCGCGGTTTAAATAACCGTTCTCACCTAAACACTCCACAATCCGTCCCTTGCCATAACCCAGCTCAATGCAGAGCCTGAAAACTTCTCTTACAACGGCTGCCTCAGTATAATCTACGGCAAGCCGTTTCACCTCATGTTTGCGCTTGTTAAGCTGACCGCTGCCAACAAGCTTGTACCCATATGCAGTAGTACCGCCCCGGAATTTACCGTCCTGGACCATCTGAGCCAGCGCGGTTTTTGTTCGTACAGACGTTTTTTTACTTTCGCCGGATGCCTGCCAGTATCGGATGTAATTGAGCAGATAGTCGGTGTGGTTATCAAACCGCTGCTGCCCCTCGTTGACGCTCCAGACTTCAATTCCGTGATCAACAAGCCATTCCACAACAAACGGCGTTTCCTCGGCTCGTCTGCCGATACGGTCAAACATGAATACCAGCAGAACATCGAATCTCGCCAGCTCAGCGTGCTCCTTGATCAGTTGAATCTTGTCGCGGTTGGCGGCGCTGACCTTGAACCCGGAAACGCCGTTTTCCTGTTCCTCACGGATGATCTCCCAACCTCTGCGCTCGGCAAATTCTCTGCAGGACTTGCGCTGCATAGGAATGTCCGCCTGCATTAACTCGTCGAGATCTACCTGTTTTGTTGTTGATACTCTATACAGACAGTATACTCTTTTGCTCATTCTTGCACCGTCCTTTATTATTGGGACAGATACACAACAGCCTTATGAGGCGACCCTCTGCCTGGCTGTCGATTCGAGGCCATTCAGAAACTGCTGCACATTCATATTCATCTCGATATCGAGTCTGTAGCCTTCATATACATTGATACGCTTAATCATATAGCTCGTGATCATTTTCCTTGTGTCAAGGTCGCTATCATCGAAAATTTCAGACCATGTTCGAATCTGAGCAAGATCGCCCTTCAGTGCCTTTGTCTTTTCCTCTGCTTCATCTAGCTCGGACATAATAGCAGTCAATTCCTCGCTTGTTTCCGCAACCTTGTCCCGTTTTTCATCAACAAGCTCAGACAGAATATCGACCGGCATTTTGCTCTTGCCCTGAACGGCTTTTACCACCTCAGCCTTGAGCGCTTCGTACTCCGCGTAGGCTTTCGTATTATCCGCTTTCAGCCGTTTGATCGCGGCCTCCAGCTCGGCACGTTGCCTGAGCTCCGCGCCTCCGAGGATTACATTTTCGTCGGCAGCTGTGAGACTGTCGAACACTTTATGTAGGATTTCGATTATCATTCCGTCGAGGATGTGGGACGTATATCCAAGTTGCCCGTCGCATTCGGCGCGACGACGGGAGCGGTTGTAGCAGATATAGCGCACACGCTTATATTTCTTCACGCCATCCTTGTTTGGCCTCATCAGGGAATTGCTTGTCACCACAAGTCTGCCGCCGCAGTGCCCGCAGAAAATATTGCCGGATAAAAGCGTCTGGCCGGTTGTGTTCAGTGGAAGCGTACGCGTGTCTTGGTTTCCGTTCGTACGCTGCGCCATCACTTCCTGCGCCCTGACAAAGGTAGCCGGATCAATGATCTGTAGTTCCCTAAACGGCTCTGAATATGTTTCGCCGCTTTTCAGGACACCCTTGTACATGACATTGTGCAGAATGTGACCGATTGTAGCGTCATGCCAGTTCTGCCCCTCGCGGTTTTTGATGCCCTTTTCGGTAAAAAACGTCGCAATCCTCCATTTCCCGAAACCGGATGCAACGCAGAGATTGAACATCATGCGCACGACCTTGGCTTCCTCATCGTCAATAACGAGCCGGTTGACCTCGTGCTTGTGCTTGTTCAGGACTCCGCTTTTTTCGAGCCGGTAACCATAAGGCGCAACACCGCCCCGGAAACGTCCTTCCTGAACCATCTGCCCAAGCGCAGTTTTCGTACGTATGGAGGTCTTTTGGCTTTCACCGTCAGCTTGCCAGAAGCGTATGTAATTGGTCAGCCTGTCGGTATGAGAATCAAAACGCTGCTCACCCTCGTTGACGCTCCACACCTTGATGCCGTTTTTCACGAACCATTCGACAACAAACGGCGTCTCTTCCGCTTTTCTTCCGATACGGTCAAACATGAACACCAGCAGAATGTCAAACTTGCCCTGAAGAGCGTGTTCTCGAATCAGCTGTATTTTATCCCGGTCAGCCGCGCTGACCTTAAAACCGGAGACGCCGTTTTCCTGTTCTTCTCTGACAATGGTCCAGCCCATTTTATCCGAAAACTCACGGCAGGACTTGCGCTGCATCGGTATGTCCGCTTGATTATGATCGTCGCGGTCCACCTGCTTGGTCGTTGATACCCGATATAAACAATAAACTCTTTCAGCCATTTTGTATCCGTCCTCTCATTTTTAAGTGTGAGGAATCGGACACCTGAAATATTAAATTGTCAAGGTGCATCAGGGATATAACCCAGATATATTATCTCACACCAATGCAAATAATTTTTATGTCTTTTCAACATTTCGAACAACTTACTTTATTTATATAATTATCTAAATAAGTCCAAAGCTTGTGTTCCGTCAAACTGCAGAAAGATTTAGGGCGTTTTCGGTTTTTGGGTTTTCATTGGCTGCAAAAGGAAACATCATGTTCAAGGACAGCTGTTGCGTTAAATGCGCCGATGAATACCAAGTCCATGGCCCAGTAAGGCAAAGAAAAATGCCGAATTTATCCGGCATTTTTTCTTTACATATATGTTAAGCACATGATGATTATTTAAAATAAAATTTCTTTTTTGGCCATTTAAGCAAACGGATGGCGACCCAAGCGGCCAAACCGCAAAGAACCACGGTAAAGCCTAGCAGAGCGTCATTGAGGCTAATATCCCAAAATGGTTCGCCTTCAGCGAGGCAGAAGAGAGCGTCTACCAGCCACATCAGCGAAGCGCCCCAGTAGATCAAACAAAGTGAACCGACTTTATTTGGGCTTTTTGATATTTTCACATACCATACGATTGTAGTGATGATTGCCGCCAGTGCAGTGATCAATAAACACATTTTCTATTCCTCCTGCGCCGCTTGCTTCAAAACGAAGGCCCTTTTATATATACGATCCGCAACAAGTATCATGACGCCCCATATTGCAGTCACAAACACCGCCATGGAAACCCCAACCGTCGCGATTTCATGCAGCATGGGCGCGATGTCCTCTGGATTATTCATTGCGGTTAAAAATGGTGGCCATGGAACGACTTCTCCATGCCAGATATGCTCAATTGCCAGCAGAAAAACGCCGCCCCACAGAAGATTTGTCAGCCAGCTTAATTTTTGGCCCCAAGAAATGTCCGTTAGAGGTTGATCATCTGGCATCTCAGCATGGGATCTCAATTTGATTTGTTCTGCTTCTCTTTTTCTTACACTCTTCTTAATAATGGTCAAAACAACGGCTTCCACTACTGGAGCCAGAAAACATGCCATAGGATTTTCCTCCTTTTAAAATAGAATCTGCTCTCAACAGATTCTGGATATCATTTGGTTTTCCAGCATACTAAGAATTCGTTCGCCTCCCAGAGCTGTCCGGAGGCAGACTTTGCTGTACGCCTTGTCGAATGTTCCGATTAGTTCTGCATCACGGCAGTTCTCAAGGCATTTCAATATATTCACAATTTCTATGCCAAAGCCCTTTTCAATGACAAGAATCATCCTTCCCTCGCTGGCAAAGTACAAGGGATCTGTGCCTAAAAGCTCATGGACAGCGACGACAGCCGGGCGGATCTGCAATTTCTCTTCTTCGATCAAGGCACCGATATGATGGCTTTCGGATATTTCGCAGAGCGCGGTGGCCACGCCGCCCCGCGTTGGGTCCCGCATCAGTTTTACGTGCCTGAGAAAATCCCCTAGTGCCGGAATGATTTCAGATAATGGTTTGCAGTCGCTTACAATATCGCTGTGCAGCCCAAGATCATATCGTTCCAGCAGGATTGCCGTGCCATGTTCCGCGATCGCTCCGGTCAGGATGATTTCATCACCGGAGGTTATTTGCCTTGGATGAAAGCACTCATGCACCTTTCCAATTCCGGAAGTGTTTATATAGACTCCGTCGACCAGACCCTTTTCAACGACTTTCGTATCTCCCGTCACAATCCTCGCACCGGCCTTTTTGCAGGTTTCACCTATTGACGCGGCGATTCGATCGAGCTTTTCAAGTTCAAAACCTTCCTCTATTACAAAACCCGCACTCAGGCAGAGCGGAACCGCTCCCGCCGCCGTCAGATCGTTAATGGTTCCAGATACAGCAAGCTTTCCAATATCCCCGCCCGGAAAAAAGATCGGTTTTACCACAAAGCCATCTGTCGTAAACGCCAGCCGCCCGGCTTCCATTGCAAATATGGCAGCGTCCTGACATCCGGTAAGAATCTCGTTGTTAAAATACCGATAGAAAATATCGTGAATCAGCCGGTTGGTATGGAGGCCCCCGTCACCGTGCCGGAGCGTAATTTTTTCATTCAAATGTACCGCCTCCAAATCTATAAAACGCGGCGCACGCTCCCTCTGAGGATATCATGCACGGCCCGATCGGATGGTCAGGGGTACACAGGCATCCGAAGTTCACACACATGTCCGGTATTTTTTCCCCAATCAGGACTTTTCCGCATTCGCATCCGTCGGGAAAGGCAGCGGAAGCTGATTCCATTTTCAGGCCGAATCTCCTGGATGCGTCGTATTCCTCGTAACTACGGTTCAGAATGAGCGCGGAGTCCCCGATAATTCCGATTCCTCTCCAGCTTACGTCGGATATCCGGAACACCTCATTCATCAGACGAAGGGCAACCGGATTCCCCGCATCGCTGGCACACCTTTTGTATGTATTCATAAACTGAACGGAAATTTCCCCGGTGATTTGTTTGCACAGAATGCTGATAGAGGCAATCAGATCCATTGCCCCAAATCCGCAGATCACCGCAGGAATATGATATTCGGCGGTAACGGGCAGGAAAGGCCCGATACCGGTGATCGCGGCAACATGCCCCGGACATAGCATTCCGTCGACATGGACTCCGGCTTCTCCCAGGATGAAGCGGATTGCCGGTTCCATTCGCTTCAGCGATGTCAAGAGAAACAAATTATGGATGCTTTCTTTTCGCGCGGTCTGAATCAGTGCCGCGTAGAGGGGGGCTGTCGTTTCAAATCCGACCGCTGCGAATACAACATTTTGGTCTGTGCTTTTTTTCGCCAAAGCCAATACGTCTTCCGGAGAGTAAACCGTAATGACCTTTTGCCCGAGAGACTTCTGTTCTTCCAGGCTGCCGGATGAGCCGCGGACTCTCAGAAGATCACCAAATGTGGCTACCATAACATTCTCGTGCTTTAAAAGAGTGATCAACGTGTCAATATAGCCCGGCCCTGTAACGCAAACCGGGCAGCCGGGGCCTGAGACAAGGTGAATTTTGGGCGTAAGAAGCTTCCTGATTCCAAACCTTGCGATTTGATGGGTATGCGTGCCGCAGACCTCCATGATACGAATGTCGCTTTTAACGGATTCGTTGATGTGCGCAACCGTTTCTCCGATCAGTCGCTTTTCTTCCTGCGTCATGGGCAGTCGCCCAGCATTTCTTGAAGGGTGTCTTCCAGAAAGCGATAATACTCGTCTTCAATTTTGCTGATGGCAAATCCCGCGTGTACCATGACCTTATCACCAACATTCAAATCATCCACCAGTAAAATGTTGACATTTTTTCGAACTCCCATGATATCAACCTCGGCATGGGAGTCATTCATGTTGATTACTTTGGCCGGAATCGCAAGACACATTGTTATTCTCCTTCAAAATTGCACTGGCTACCGCCGCCTGTCCAAAAGAAATACCGCCGTCGTTTGTCGGTGTCAGCTGGTTGTAATATACCTTAAAGTTCAAATCCCGAAGCCTCGAAATAAGCCGTTCGAGCAGATAGGTATTTTCAAAAACGCCACCGCTCAGAACAACATTCTCCAGCCCGGTCTTTTCACGGATTCTGCAAACACAATCGGCAGTAGCTTCTACCATGGTGTTATGGAATTTGGAGGATATGATGGATTTCGTCACCTGATTCTGAAGATCGCGGAGGATATCCTTTAATATATCTTCATATCCAAGGATAAGTCCATTCTCGCTGTCATCAATACGATACGGATAATAGCCGGGGACATTCTCTTCAGATAAGTTTTCAAATTCGACTGCCGCCTGGGCGTCATAGGTAATCTTTGCCTGAAAGCCGCACAGCGCCGCAACGCAGTCAAACAGTCTTCCCATGCTCGATGTTTCAAAGCATCTGATTGCGCATTGCAAGGCTCTCCGAACTGCGGCCAAATAGGCGGGATTTACTTGCGGTAAAAACTCATGGGGATCAATACCAAGGGCGAAAAGGTAACAGGCCGCGCACCTCCACGGCTCCTTTACCGCGTTGTCGCCACCCTGAAGGGTTATATATTCTAAATGCCCGGCCCTTGTAAATCCGGATAAGGAACCAGTCAGAAACTCTCCGCCCCATATCTCACCGTCCGTGCCAAGACCTGTCCCGTCGTAGATCACGCCGATCGCATCGTGCGTCATTTTCTTTTCCGCCATGCAGCCCGCCATATGCGCGTGGTGATGCTGAACCCCGATTTTGTGTCCGTCCTGCTTTTTTGCATAGCATGTGGAAAGAGAATCCGGATTCAGGTCATGCGCAATTATCTCCGGACAAAAGTGAAACAAACTCTTGAAATGTTCGATCTGACGCTCAAACGCCTGATAAGTTTGATACTCTTTTAGGTCACCGATGAACTGGCTGACGGCGGCAAAGCCGTTTCTGGCAATACAGACTGAACTTTTTTGCTCCGCTCCCAGCGCCAGAATCTCCTTTCCCGATTCCAGGGGAATCGTCAAAGGCGCATACCCGCGCCCGCACCGGACAAGCACCTCATGATCATCCACAATTTTTACAACCGCGTCGTCCACCCGAACATTAATCTCACGATTGTGTGTTAGAAAATAGTCCGCGACGGTTCCAAGGGTTTTGATTGCGGCCTCATTCTGATAGCAAATCGGCAAGCCGCTGATATTTCCGCTGGTCATGACAAGAAAATTGAGATCCTCCGGAAAAAGCAGGAGCTGAAGCGGCGCATAAGGGAGCATGACCCCAAGCCTTTTCTGCTTCGGCGCGATATCTTCCGGCAGATACTCCGGCGCTTTTTTGCCAAGCAGCAGGATCGGTTTTCGGTTTCCCGTGAGAATTGCTTTTTCCAAATTGGTTACGT
>VSSQ01001177.1_pt1 | contig 10910 bp, 11 predicted proteins | sample 4763081 | NCBI WGS metagenome assembly VSSQ01 (sample SAMN12137344, study PRJNA551015) | bioreactor metagenome | isolation source: SDC9 anaerobic chlorinated ethene degrading culture | place: USA: Knoxville, Tennesee | collected 2015-01-01
GGTTGGAGGAAAATATGCGCTGAGGCACACATCAAAGGATATTCGCTGTCTGGTGAAAGAGGTAAAATACAAAGTTGATATCAACACTCTTCACAGAAACATGGAAGACAAGAATATTGGTTTGAATGAAATTGCGCGTGTCAGCATAAGAACAACCCAGCCTTTGTTTTATGACAAATACCGCATCAACCGGATCACCGGCAGTGTTATTCTGATTGATGAAGGAACCAATGAAACCGTTGGTGCCGGAATGATCATTTAACTTAATCCAACCCCACGTGATGAATTTGACATCAATTGGAAATCTGAAAGGAAATTAGTTGTAAATAAAAAAAGCCGGTTAAAACCGGCTTTTTTGTAATGTCTCTTCTTTGACTTAGAAGTGGAAATACATGATAAGAGCTGCTGAAGGAGCTAATGTCTGACCAATACCATTGTCAACGGCGAAGCCCATTCCGCTACCACTGGTGGCGCCTTCATTGGTAACTTCTTCCGGAGCAAGAGCTGTAGCGTCCCAGTTTTCAACTGTCTGAGATCCGCGAGGATTGGTTGTCATACCAAAGCCCCAGCCGAATTCAGCTGCCAGTGAAATTTTCGGAGCAAAGAAATACTCGATTCCGGCAAATCCACGGAGACCAATTGTCATAGCCATGCCGCTTTTCTGCTCAATAACACGACCAATCAATGCTGATCCGTTTCCATTGGTGTAACCGTTTGTAACTGATTCGTTGTTCATTTCAACGGCCCAGGTGTTTGAAACAGAATTACCCATGAAGCCAAGGAGAAGTTCACCGCCATAGAATCCCTGTACACGGTTGTGACCGCGACGGAACTCCATGCCCCCACCAATAATGATATTGGTAGCACTTACTTTGCTGATGTCTTCCAGTTCGCCCCACTGATCAGGATCAGTTGGATACAATGTTACATCAAACGGGTTGTCAAAAAATGTACTTGTTTTGGCTGATCCACTGTTGATCGCAAGTTTTCCGCGGATGGCTTTGTTGTCTTCCAGGAAGTATTTTCCAACAAGTACCTGATTGAAACCAGGAACATAACCAGGATGCTGCGAGGTCTGACCTGTATTGTTCATGATGTTGACAGAGTTCAGGAAGAAGTCAACAACGGGAACAGCATTAAAGCCAATCACATAGTCACCAGATTCAGGCAGGATGGTGAATCCTTTTTTACTTACAAGTTCTTGTCCGTTAACCATGACGATGATTCCGAAAACCATTGTCAAAGAGATGAGGATTTTTTTCATAACAGTCGGTTTAAATTAGACTTTGTTCGTTATTCGTGTTGCAAATTTACAATTTTATTCCGGTATTTTCAATGACTATGTGTGAAATACTTATTAACCAAGGGCTTTTCATATCTCGTGCATAGTAGTTAATAATTCATGTAATCAATTGAAAATCAGCACCAGCGTAAAATCAGTTGCTTCTACGCTTGATATATGTCATTTAGTTTCATTAAACTGCTTTTTTGTGATTAAATTTGCAAATAACAATGAAATGCATAATGAAAGCACTGATATTCTCTACTGTTATTTTTTTTTCTTCTCTTGTATTGTTTGCTCAAAATGGGATAATACGCGGAAATGTACGGGATGAAAAAACAAATCAGCCGGTTCCTTTCGCGAATGTTGTTATTCTGAATACTACGGTTGGCTCAGTGACCAATTTTGAAGGGGATTTCGTAATTTCGGGTGTCGAAACCGGATATATCAGGCTGGTTGTTTCTTCTGTTGGATATTCAACAAAAACAACTCCTGAATTTCTCGTGACAAACTCAAATGAGTCATTTATCGAAATTCAGCTTGCTGAAAGTATTACCCAACTGAGTGGTGTTACCGTCACTGCGAAGACTTTTGAAAGAAATATTGAAAGCCCGGTTGCGCTTCAGACAATCGGGATCAGCGAAATTGAGAAGAACCCGGGAGGAAACCGCGATATTTCCAAGATTGTGCAGTCTTTTCCCGGCGTAGGACAGACTCCCGCTCAGCGCAACGATCTTATAGTACGCGGCGGTGGCACCAACGAAAACCGTTTTTTTGTGGATGGTATCGAATTCCCCAATCTCAACCATTTTGCAACGCAGGGTGCTTCGGGAGGGCCGGTCAGCATTATAAACGCCGATTTTATACGTGAGGCAAAATTCTATACGGGTTCTTTTCAGGTGAACAACGGTAATGCACTGAGTTCAGTGCTTGACATGTCACTCATAACTCCGAGCAAAGATAAGGCTGTAAGACGTTTTGCCCTGGGGGCATCGGATCTGGCAATCTCATACAATGGTCCTTTGACCGACAATACAGGACTCCTTTTCAGCTACCGCCGCTCATATCTTCAGTTTCTGTTTTCCGCCATCGGACTTCCTTTTCTTCCAACCTACAACGATTATCTTTTAAAAACCAAGACCACTTTTAAAAATTCTGATGAGCTGACTTTCATCAGCCTCGGTGCCTACGACGTAAGCCGTCTGAACCTGAATGAAAACGAGACCGAATACCAGCAATACCTGCTGTCCTATCTGCCCGAAACGGATCAGTGGAATTATACCATAGGTGCCACGTACCGCCATTTTACAAAAAACGGTTACGTCAATTATATTCTTTCGAGAAACATGTTCAGAAACAGATCCTTCAAATACGAAAACAACATTGTTTCTGAATCCAATTTGCTTCAGGATTATTCTTCCGATGAAATTGAAAACAAATTCCGTTTTGAAAAAGTGTTCTTTGTAAATAACTGGCGCTGGCTCACGGGGGCATCGGCCGAATACGATGAATATTACAATTCCACTTTTCAGAAGATATTTGTGGATAGCAGCATTCAGACACTTGATTACAAATCTTCATTCGACTTTTACCGTTTTGCTGCTTTTGCACAGATGAGTGGAAAACTGATGAAAGACCGGCTGGGTGTGACAATGGGTCTTCGTACATCCGTGGCAACCTATAATAATGAAATGCTGAATCCGATCAATCAGCTTTCTCCGAGGCTGAGCCTGAACTACAGCCTCACCGAACGCTGGTTTGCAACATTGTCGGTTGCCCGCTACACTCAGCTGCCTGCCTACACAACATTAGGTTATCGCGAAGGCGGAGTGCTGGTTAACAGCGAAAACAAATTGTCGCCGATTAGCATTATTCACTACATTGCAGGGGCTGAATTTATTCCAAATGACGACAGCAAGCTTACAATGGAAGTTTTCTTCAAGGATTATAACAAATATCCGGTTTCGCTGCGCGATTCAGTGAGCCTTGCCAACAAGGGTGGCGACTTTGGAGTGGTTGGTGATGAGCCCGTGGTTTCATCTGGCGGAGGACGCGCCTATGGAATGGAGTTTCAGTATCGCCGCAAAGTGGTTGATAAAATCAACATACTGCTGACCTACACATTTGTACGAAGTGAGTTTTCAGGTCTGAACGGCGAATACATCCCCTCAGCCTGGGACGCCCGCCACATCATCAACATACTTGGAACAAAGAATTTCAGAAAGCACTGGACAGCCGGCTTCAGATGGAAGTTTTCAGGCGGAGCTCCCTACACTCCTTATGATGTTTATACGTCTTCGGTTGTGGATGCATGGAATGCGCAGGGAAGGCCATACCTGGATTATTCCGCATACAACACCCTTCGCTATAAGCCATTTCATCAGTTAGACATGCGGATCACAAAAGAATATTTTTTCAAAAAATGGACGATGAATTTATATCTTGATGTGCAGAATGTCTATAATTTCAAAACCCGTAATCAGGATATTCTTGTGCCGGCAACCGATGCTGATGGAAATTATATAATAGCCAATCCGCTGGACCCCATTGGCCCGTCGCGCTATGAGATGAAAACCATCGAAAATGTTTCAGGAACTGTTTTACCGACTGTAGGAATTATTGTTGAATTTTAATTGACAATTGCATGAAAACCAGAAATATTCTATTATTCTCAATTCTTGTTTTGTTGGCAGCGTGCAGGGCCGACGACAAAAGAGGGACGGCTCCGGTTCAGATGATCACCAATTTTGAAGGGGTTGGTCAGACATTTGAAGTCTCATTTACAAAAGGGAAGGATTTCAATCATCCGGTAATAGCTCTCTGGCTCGAAACAGCTGATGGGAAATACATTCAGACACTTTATATCAGCCAGTCAGTGGCAACAGGATATTTTCAGCATGGAGATGATAAAAGCGGAAGATGGGAACGGGGACCACGCCGCAGACCAGCCACAGTGCCCTACTGGTCGCACAAGCGCAACGTGAAGGAAACCGACGGACTTTATGTTCCGACTACCGCAACAGCCATTCCCGATGCATATACAGGTCCGACTCCGCTGAACAACTTTATTCTGAAAACAAAAAGTGACTCATTGTTGAAAAATCCTGTGCGTATTGTCCTTGAGGTCAATCAGGCATTTGATTTCAACAGGACCTGGACTACTACCCTTTTTCCTGGAGATGAGTACTATGCCACTTCCGGACAGCCTTCGCTGATATATGCAACCGATGCAATTGATCTGAATTCGCCAGTCGAAAAATATGAAATGAAACTCATTGGACACGGACATTATTCCGGTGCCACAGGTGAGCTTTTTACCGATGTATCCGGCTTTTCTACAGCGTTGGGTATCGTGAAAGAGGTGGTTGTGAGAGTGAAGTGAGCCCTTTCTGAAAAAGTGAGCAGTGAGCAATGAGCAGTGTCCCGATCGCTGTCGGGAAGTGAGTATTGCTGGTCAGGTCGGGAAGCTTTATATGCATTCAGATTTCGCTTCTAAATTCATAAATCTCAAATCCTTGTTCTTAAATCATTTCTTTCTAACTTTGCATTTCAATCCGGATCATGCGTTCAATTCGATTTTTGTTTGTCATTCTGCTTTTTCCTGTGCTATCGGCAGCGCAGGATCACAAACATGATACGCTTGTGCCGGATACTTTACTGGTGCATTATTTCACTCTATCGCCGGATTATTTTCTTACAAATGACTCTACCGAATTTACCGCTGATCTTGAATCGTACGATGGCTTCAACCCGCTGAATGACCTCACCTGGAGTGCCAGCAACGGTATTCTCGGATCGCCCTATCAGATTCTGTGGTTTCCGGAACATGCCGATCAGCTACACCCCGATTTCTTCGCGTTTTTTCACAGGCCTGACGAATACCTGTTTTTCAGGGAAAACATCCCCGAATTCACCGATTCAGTTCCGTTTTCGGTTGCATCGTATTCAAGCGGTTACAAACGTGAACAGTATTTCGATTTTCTGCTATCGCAGCCGCTCACAAAAAAATGGCGCCTCACACTTGACTACCGTCTTATGAATGCGCCCGGTGCCTACAAGAATCAGAAAAACAGCCTGAGCAACTTCTTTGCAACAACGACTTATACCTCCAAATCGAAAATATATCATCTGGAAGCCGGTTTTATTCTTAACCGAATATTCCAGCAGGAAAACGGAGGAATTGCTAATGACAGTGAGTTTATTGACACAACACTGTATGACCGCGCTCTGACCGAAATGAATTTATATTCTGCTGAAAACCGTTTCCGGCAGAACGACTATTTTGTGACCAATGAGATACGTTTTGGCGCAAAGAAAAATGGTGAGCCGCGTTTGTATATGCAGCATACTTTCAATCTGCGCCGCGAGCGTCATATTTATTCTGATTCATACGATCCCGACAGCAGCTACTACTCAACATGGATCAACGCTGCAACCATCGACAGTGTGAATCATTATGCGTTTGAAAACACGCTGATGCTCGGGAACCGACACACAAAACTCCTGCGCTGGTATGCCGGAGTGTTTGTTTCCAATGATCATTTATACAACGCCGGATCGGATTCTGTACTCTCGCAGCAAATCCTGAAAGCCGGCATTTCGTGGAATTTTCGCAACGTTTTTATTCTGACGGCCCGCGGATCATCCGATATTGTACCGTTGTCGGGCGGAGATCATGATTTTCACGCTGAATTCATCAGCAACGACTCGCTGAAATGGCGACCATATCTTCGTTTCAGCTATTGCCTGATCAGCCCTCAGGTATATTTTTACAAATACTACGGCAATCATTTCAACTGGCAGCGCGACTGGCAACAGACAAGCACGATGATGGGAGTAGCCGGCCTCAGTTTCCGGAGGTTGAGTTTTTCAGCATATTTTGCCCGTATTTCCGACTATGTGTATTACAACGGAGCAGCATTCAATCAGGCGGGGCAGGGAACTGTGGCAGGATTGAAATTGTCAGCTGACACCCGCTTCGGACGTTTTCAGCTGAAAGGAACGGCTGGCATTCAGGATGCAGGACATGCCAGTTACATCAATCTTCCGCCGTGGTTTGCCAAAGCGGAATTTGTAATGAACAACAAGGTTTTCGGCAAGGCCCTTTCATTGCAATCCGGCATCAGTGCATGGATCAACGGGGCCTATTATGCCGATGCATACAATCCTGCGCTGCAGATTTTTTATATGCAGCGCGACAAAAAAACCGGCGGTTTTGTATATCCGACAGCTTTTGTAAGAGCACAGATTAAGCGCGCCGTTGTGTTTGCAGAGATAATCAATTTTACTTCCGGACTGACACGGGTGAACTACTGGCAGATACCAGGATACGCGCTTCCCGACAGGGGTTTCAGATTCGGAGTTGCATGGAGTTTTCTAAATTAAAAGACAGATATGGCATTGAAAGTAGGAATTGTAGGTTTGACCAATTGCGGCAAGACAACCATATTCAATTGCATTTCGGATGCAAAAGCCGAAGTGAGCACGTTTGCATTCAGCACGACCAAAAGCAACCTCGGAACGGCTCATGTTCACGATCCCCGCTTGTATGAACTTGATAAACTCATTAAAGCCGACAAGGTCGTTCCGGCAACCGTCGAACTTGTAGACATTCCGGGATTGGCCAAGGGAGCCGGACAGGGCGAAGGCATCGGAAATTCATTTCTCAACGATGTGCGTAATGTGGATGCATTGATTCATGTGGTCCGCTGTTTCGACGATCCCTTGCTTCCTCACATGGATGGCAGTATCGATCCGATCCGCGACAAGGAAAACCTTGATTTCGAACTGCAGGTGAAAGACCTTGAACAGATTGACCGGAAGTTGCAGAAAGTTGAAAAAGCTTTCAAAACCGGCGATAAATCTGCGAAACCAGCGTATGATAGTCTCGTGAAATTCAAAACACAGCTCGAAAATCTCGGCAACATCCGCTCGCTTGATCTTTCCGAAGACGATGTGAAAATCATTCGCGAGTTGTTTCTGCTTACGGCCAAACCTGTGATGTACGTCTGCAATGTCGACGATGCTTCTGCATCAAGCGGCAATGCATACTCACAGAATTTTACCGAAGCCGTCAAGGGCGAAAACACCGAAGTCATTATTGTGGCAGGCCGCGCCGAAGCTGAGATTGCTGAACTTGACGAATCGGACCGCGTCGATTTTCTGAAGGACCTGAATCTTACCGAGCCGGGTGTTCGTCGTATTACCCGCGCAGCGTACTCGTTGCTGAATCTTATTTCGTTTTTCACCGTAGGGGGAGTTGAAAACCGCGCGTGGAGCATTCCGCGCAACACCCCTGCACCGCAGGCTGCGGGCGCTATTCACAGCGACCTCGAGCGGGGTTTCATCCGAGCCGAAGTGATTGCCTACAACGACATGATTCAGTATAAAACCGAAGCCGCCTGCAAAGACGCCGGTAAAATGCGCGTTGAAGGAAAAACCTACATCGTCCAGGACGGAGACATTCTTCATATCAGGTTCAATGTCTGATCCGATGTCTGCGCATATCATCCCCTCTGCTGTCACACTGAGTGACGAAAGTAAAGCTGAAAGTACCCGGCTGACTTCGTCGTATCCCCGCCTGCTGCGCAGCGGGCAGGGAAATGCGGCAGCAGGTTTGTCATACTTCGATACATTGCAGGCCTTTTCTGAAATTGATACTATCATATGCAATACTCAGTATGACAAAGAGAGTGTGTTTTTGCCTCCTCAGTACCGATCTGAGCCCCGCTGTCACACTGAATTTCCTCGCTGTCATCCTGAGTGATTTTTTCGGAGTAAAACGCAGAAAAAATTGTATCGAAGGATAGACAGCATTAAATAATTAAAGTCTTAATTCCCATGCAATCCTCCTCATTCAGCATTTTCGAAGTCCTCATGCTTCTCTGCTTTGCCTGCAGCTGGCCCATTTCCATCATGAAAGGTCTGCGAACCAAAATTGTGATCGGCAAAAGCCCGTTGTTTCTTGTTTTGCTTATAATAGGCTACGCCATGGGGATTACGCACAAAGTACTTTATCACTACGATATCGTAACATATTTGTACGGATTCAATCTTTTGCTTGTAGCGACCGACCTGATCATCTATTTCCGCTACATCGGCGACAACAAGCGCCAGCTGGCCTTGAAGAAGGCGGAGATTGAGTGAGTGTTTGAAAAGCCATTACAGAAATAATTTCTTTTTGTGGCGTAATAATAGTGTTTAAGCCTGTTTTCTTAAAAGTAATTGCCTCCAAAGGATTTTTTATATACCCCTCGTCTGTTGTAGTATTCTGATGTACAGTCATTTCCATTTATCCTATTATAGTTTCTTTTTATTTTACCGTTTTTATAAAACTCTTTCTCATTTATTATTCTGAACCTGTAATTGAATAGTTCTCCGGTTTTCATGTATATGCATCTTCCTTTTTTATCAAATTCGATAATTGTCAGAAATTTTTCATTTTGAATCTTTTCAACAAGTACTTTTTTCCCATAATTAACTGTTATACGAACAAATTCTGAAGGTCGTTTAATTTCTAAAATATCATTTTCATGTATGTACAATTTATAAATCGTAATATCATAGTCATTTATCCGTATTACAACAGAGTCATTCATCGGACTTCTGAAACAGCTCAATGTATCGACTTTGGCATTCAACTTACAGCTCGTTTCTGATTGTTTTTTATTGAAAATAATTTTTATGTTTGAATCAAGACGGAATTCAAATTTCTGTTCTAGTGGCAAATACCGGAGAGGCAAAGAGTCATTCTGTGCAAAATTGCTCAACCATAAAAATGTATAAACAACAAAAAAGAAAGCTCTCATATCTTGTATTTATAATTGTTATCTCGAATCAAATTATTCATCTGTACTTTCTTTTTTAATATGATAAATCGGAATAGAATAATAAATCCCAACCGACGGAAATACAGTCATGCTGCGGTCAAACGAATAGAGGTCGAAATCACCGAAGAATTTTACGCCAACCGTTCTGTAGAACAACAGATTCGGATATGAAATACCAACCCTCAGATGAAAGCTTTTCTCGTACTGTTTGCTGAGCGAAAAATCACAATTTGTTTCTGCAAAAAGATCGGTCAGATAACCAATGCGCACCGAACCATTGATGTAGGGCCCAAGTGTTACATAATTCATGGCCGAATTGTTCAGCTTCAGGTTGAATCCGGCTTCATAATTAATCCTTCTGGGTGCGTATTTCCACGTCCCGAAACCTGTGTGAAATGAATAATAACTTTCATTATTGCTTTCAACAGATTTGCCGGTGGCCACTCCAGCATTGATTTCTTTGGTGTCTGTATCCGGTATTTTATAATAACACCTGGCATTCTCAACCCTGCATCCATCGCTGATGGCCGTGATCGTGATCAACAGCGCTCCGATTTTCATTTTATACGCTATCCACGATTTCGATTTGCCCTTCGTAAAAAACACCATGATGGAAACCACCACAAAGGCAAGCCCGATAAAAATCAGAAAAGCGTACACAATGTTTTTCTTACTCATGAAATGCCATATTTAATGCGGTTTTTAGCCCAACGCAACAGGTCTTATTTTCCGAAGAATGCAAAAACACACAGCCAAATTTTGCAATCCTGTAGCACAAATCTATGAAATGTTTTGTGAAATGAAAATAATTTACTCCTGGAGTTTCAACACAATCTCTTCTTTTAATTTGGGAAGATGATTGATAATAATACTCCAGACAAGCTCATCGGAGATTTTGTCATAGCCGTGGGCTATTCGGTTTCGGGTTCCGATAATTTTCTGTACATGTTCTAAAGAAAACGCTTTGTCCCGTTTCAGAATTCTGTTAGCGGCTTCACCAATTATTTCAAGATCTCGTTCAACAGCACGTTTGGTGCGGATATCACTGACATACTCTTCAAATATTTTTGAGCGATCAGCAAAATAACTTTCCACTTCTTGAATGGCCTGAAGAATATCGTAAAGCCATGTTTTGATTTCAACATCCATAAATCAGTTGTTTTGATGAATCAATGGATTGTTTTAAATACGGGTTTTTAATGGCTTTTTCTTCAAGCAAATCCACATTGCGTTTGAAAAGTTTTTCCAGCGATTCTTTCAAACCAAAATAGTTGTCGGCATAATCATACCGATCCATTTCAGCAAAATCAACAACCAGATCAATATCGCTGTTTTTTTTGAACCGGTCGGTCAGAACCGATCCGAAAACAAATAACCGACTTACTTTATGCTGGCGACACAAGTCCTGAATTTTGTCAATGTTTCCGGATATCAGCTTCATGTTACAAAGATAATAAAAACACCGGCAATTGCCAAATGTTAAGTTCGTTGAGGCAGGCCTCATTTATGCTCCACAATCTGCACCGTCATTCCATCCGGATCTTTTATAAAAATGAAGCGGTCGTTGGGCGAAGGCGCAATGGGCCCGATGATGTTTTCTATTCCATTGTTTTTTAACCGGGTGATCAAGTCGTCAAGCGAATCAACAAGAAAACCGACCGAAACGCTGTTGCTGAATTTCACTTCATCGTGCGCGGAGGCATCTTCGATCAGCTCATAATCAGCGCCGCCGCCTTCGAGAAAACAAATGCTGTAGCCGGGCCTGGGCGAGAATTCCCGTTTGACTTTCAGTCCAAGCA
>VSSQ01001178.1_pt1 | contig 10908 bp, 8 predicted proteins | sample 4763081 | NCBI WGS metagenome assembly VSSQ01 (sample SAMN12137344, study PRJNA551015) | bioreactor metagenome | isolation source: SDC9 anaerobic chlorinated ethene degrading culture | place: USA: Knoxville, Tennesee | collected 2015-01-01
AATCCTGCACTTATTATATTTTCATCAGAAGGAAATCTTCCTTGTTCTATATTGTTTAATCCCATACCTAAAGATTTACTTGAAATTGATATAATTTCAGAGTTTGAAAGGTTAGTTGTAACTAATGGCAATACATCATTTATAAGGCCAGGAATTTCAGTTAAATTAATATCCTTAAATTTAACAAATAAAGAATTTAATACATCTCTTTGACGTTCAGTCCTTTTAAAATCTCTGCCAGCTGTATATCTAATTCTACAATAAGCAGAAGCTTGAGTTCCATTTAAAAGCTGCATACCAGAAGTTGTTATATGGTTAGTAGTTGTCCCATTATTTTGATCTATGTTATCAATATATCCATTAATATGTTCTAATTCCTCAGGAGTAATCTCTATTTCTACGCCTCCAAGTGCATCTATTATTCTAGGAAGTCTTGCTAAATCAACTTGCACAAACTTGTCTATTTTCAAATTAAAGTTGTAGTTAATTGCTTTTAGTATGGAACTAGGTCCACCATCTAAAATTGTATAGTTTAAGTTCATTTTACCACCTTGAGGTAAATCTAAGTAAATATCACGCATTAAAGAGCAAAGCTTTATATTATTATTTTTTGTATCAATAGATAATATCATTGTTGCATCTGCAGCACTTACTTCATAAAGTTCAGAAAAATCACTTCCAAACAAAGCAATAGTTATAACATCATCAGCTTCTTTAGGGGCTTCCTTTCCTGTATTAGTAACATCAGTTCTATCAACTTCAACTCTTTCAACTTTACTAGATAGATAATATGTATAAGATACTATTGAACCTATAATTATTAAAAGGATTACAATTGCAGAAATAAGTCCAATATTCTTTTTTGACATTTTTTTCATATATTAGCCTCCAATTTTTGAAATATAGATATATTATATCAAAAATAAAGATATATTGGAAATAGAGAAAAAATATACATTTTAAATAAGTGTATTTGATATTAAATGTAAAAAATGATAAAATTATTATTAGTTTTAATAAGTTTAATTAGGGGGGAAAAGAATGAAAAAAATAATATCTGTCATATTATCGTTACTCTTTTTAGTACCATCAGTAAAACCTCTAGCAGATGACGCAATAGAGCAAAATAATATTTATAATTATATGATAGAAAATGGGACAAGCCTTGGAGTAGATAATCTTAGTGAAACTATAAATAATAATGTACCATTAATGTCAAATGGATCATCAGAAACAGTAAATAATATAGTTGTGATTATTAGATTCAAAGGTGAAAATGAGTTTATGAATGTAGAAAAATCAAAGCAATTATATGAAGCATATAATTTATTTAATGATTTAAATAATGATAAAGTTGCAGATGAAGGCTCAATTTCACTAAATTCATATATAAATGATTTAACTTATGGAGAAGTAAAAGTAAATACTGATATTTATCCTAAAGGAAATAATACATATTTATCAATTGAGGCACCACAAACAAGAAGTTATTATGAAAAATATGCGGCAGGAAGTAAAGAAGAAGAAGCTCTTATAAAGTGGGCATTTGATTCGATAAAAGATAATATAAGTTTATCAGCTGATGAATTAGATAAAAATAGTGATGGTGAAATTGATGTAGTAACTTTTTTATGTACAGGAGCTACGGTAGGAAGCAATATGCTATGGCCGCATGAAACTAGATTTTTTGGTGACTCATCAATAAATGGGAAAAAGTTAGCTACATATAATTTAATTAATGTAGGAACTGATGAAAATAATATTTTTAATAAAAGTTTAATAAAAGTAGCAATACATGAATTTTTACATGCATTTAATTACCCTGATTTATACAGATATTATTATAGAGGAAATCCAGTCGGAGAATGGGATGTAATGGCAAATACAGATGGATATGGCCAGTTACCTTTAGTATATACTAGAAATTTTTATAGTGGATTGAACATGAATATTGAAGAAATCAGTAGTGATGGAACATATACTGTTAAATCATCGCAAAGTTCAAATAAGAATGATATAGTTGCATTTAAAATTAAATCGCCTTTGTCAGAAAAAGAATATTTTATGGTAGAATTCAGAAAGAAGTCTGGAAATTGGGACAGCACTCTGCCTGGTTCAGGACTTATTGTTTATAGAATAAATGAAAATGTTAATGCATATTTAGGAAATAGAAATGGATATCCAGATCATATTTATGTCTTTAGAAATGGTGATATTAATAATACATATGCTTCGGGAAATACAAGGACTGCATTTTTATCACAGGAATCAGGAAGGACAAGCATTGGGAGTAATGATTTAAATAGTGGATTTATTTCAAACAGTTTATTTCTTGATAATGGACAAAATAGTGGAATTGTAATTTCAGAAGTAGGTAGTGCAAAGGGAAATGAAATAAGTTTTAAAGTTGCATTTCCAAAAGAAAATAATGAAGTTAAGTTTACAAGTATTATAGGAGTAGATAGATATGATACAGCAGCAAAACTTAGTAGTTCAAACTTTACTTCATCTGATACAGTAGTATTAGTTAATGGACTAGCAATAGCAGATGGGTTAGCTGTTACTCCTTTAGCTACATACTTAAAAGCACCTATATTATTAGTAGAAAGTGATAGCATTCCACTAGAAACAATAAATGAAATAAAAAGACTTGGAGCAAGAAAAGCAATAATAGCAGGAGGAGAAGGCGTAGTATCTAGGAATGTTCAAACAAAGTTAAATCAATTAGGAGTAAATAATGTTGAAAGGCTAGGTGGAAGTGATAGATATGAAACATCTCTTACAATTGCAAAATATATAGATAATAATTGTTATGATGTTGAAAATATAGTGATAGCAAATGGATATGCTGAAGCAGATGCAATGTCAATAGCATCTATTTCAGGAAGAAATAAAATGCCAATAATATTAACAGAAATAAATTCTTTAAATTCTAATGGTTATAATTGGTTGAAAGGTGAAGGGTTAAAAAATGCATATATAATTGGAGGCACGGGAGTTATATCAGATAAGCTATTAAATGATATTAATTTGATTACTACTTCAGATATTAAAGGAAATAGGCTAGGAGGAAGTGATAGATATAAGACTAATGCACTAGTAATAGAAAGATTTTTTGGTAATTATATTGAAAAGATATATGCATCAAAGGGATATGAACTTATAGATGCATTAAGCGCAGGGCCTGTGGCTGCATTAAATAGTGGTGCTATAGTTTTATGTGATGATTATTTAGATATAGATCAAAATATAGTATTTGAAAAAAAACAAAGTAAAGAAGTAATACAGATAGGTGGAGGAGTTTCAAGTAATTCCATAAATTCCTTAAAGTATGTATTTAAATAGAAAAAAATGTAAATACTTATAATACTAATATAAAATGTAGATTATAAGTATTTTTTTATTTAATTAATTCTATAAATTATAATATTTAACTATACAATTGATAAAAAAAATATCGTAAATTTCGACAGAGGACTATTAGTGTAACATTATAAAAATTAATATTAAGTTAATATTAGTAGAATATTTATTTTTTAAGGAAATTTTAATTTAATTTTTAAAATAATAAAAAATAAATCAGTAAAAAACTTAAATTTGATAAATTGGGAATAAATTACAAGAGTTTGTTTTGATAAATATCTATGATATAATTGTTTGTGCTATAAAGAGTAATATTATTTGTAGCATTAGTAATAAATATGTAGAAAGAATATTTAAATATTAATGATAATGATTTAGAAATTTATTGTTTTGATAATTAGGGGGATAGGTATGGATAATATTAATACTAGTAATCAGCAAATTGAAATAACATATAAAGCGACCAATAAGGTTGGTTATAATGCAGTTAAAAGATTAGCAGATATAGTTTTATCATTGATTTCCATTGTTTTATTAAGTCCAATATTTATAATTGTTGCAATAGTTATAAGATTTGATTCAAAAGGGAAAATAGTTTTTGGACAAAATAGAATTGGTAAGGATATGAAAGAATTTAGAATTTATAAGTTTAGAACAATGTATGAAAATTCAGAAGAAATTTTTAAAAATTTCACAGAGGAACAAAAAAATGAGTATTATATAAATTTTAAATTAGATAATGATCCAAGAATAACAAAAGTTGGTGGTTTCTTGAGAAAGACAAGCTTGGATGAGCTGCCACAACTAATAAATATATTAAAAGGTGATATGAGTATAGTTGGCCCAAGACCAATAGTTGAAAAGGAAATTGAAAAATATGGATCATATGCTGAAGCCGTATTTTCTATATTACCTGGATTAACAGGATATTGGCAGGCAAATGGTAGAAGTGATACAACTTATGATGAAAGAGTTAAAATGGATATGTATTATATTAAGAATAGATCTTTATTAATGGATATAAAAATTATATTAAAAACTTTTATTTCTGTTATCAAAAAAGAAGGAGCAGTATAAAATAATTTGGAGGATGAAATGGATATAACAGTGATTTGTCCACTTTATAAAGCAGAAAAATACATAGATAGTTTACATGGTTCATTGCTGATGCAAAAAAAAGTAAACTTAAAAGAGATAAAGTATATATTAACTAACACGAATGATGGGATTCACGAAAAAATATCGAAGTTTGAAAAAGCAAATTTAAAAGTAATAACTGCAAAGGAATTTTCACACAGTTTAACTAGAGAAAGTTCAGCCTGGGAATGTGAAACAGGGGTGATAGTTTTTATTACGCAAGATATAAAAATAGTTGATGAAGATTGGCTATATAACTTTACTAAACCTATATTTGAAGGGAAGTGTGAGGCAGCATTTTCAAGACAAATATGCGATAATAACTCTATAGAAAGATATACAAGAATTAATAACTACCCAGAAGAATCTAGAATTGTTTCAAAAAAAGATATAGATAAATTGGGAATAACAACATTTTTCTTTTCAGATGCAGCATCTGCAGTCAATAGTAAAATTTATAAGGGGTTAAAAGGATACGATAATAAGGATCTTCTTACAAATGAAGACATGTATTTTGCTTATAAATTAATAAATAGTGGATATAGAATAATGTATAATGCAAAAGCAAAAGTTATTCATTCACATGATTATAAATTTAAAGAGTTATTTAAAAGATATTTTGATCAAGGAGTATTTCTAAAAGACAATGATTATTTATTAAAATATAATGCTAATGGAAGTGCAATTAAATTATTAATGACGGTAGTTAAAAAGTCTATTAAAGAAAGAAATTTTAAAGCTACTTTAAATGTAATTCCAAATTTTGCAGCAAGATTTTTAGGTAATAAGATGGGACAAAATTATAAAAAACTTTCCTTGTCAACAATTAAAAAGTTATCTGCGGGAAGATTTTATTGGGAAAGAAACTTTGAAAACAATATTTAGTTTGAAAAGATTATTTTGAAGGAGTTATGAATATGAAGGGAATAATTTTAGCTGGAGGATCAGGAACAAGATTATATCCAGTAACAAAGGCAATGTCAAAACAAATGGTACCAATTTATGACAAGCCAATGATTTATTATCCAATGTCTGTACTTATGTTAGCAGGAATTAGGGAGATATTAATTATATCAACACCAAGAGATATAGTTAATTTTAAAGAATTATTTAATGATGGATCAGAGTTAGGCCTTAAAATTGATTATGCAATTCAAGAAGAGCCAAATGGCTTAGCAGAAGCATTTATCATAGGTGAAGAATTTATTGGTGATGATAATGTGGCTATGATACTTGGAGATAATATATTCTATGGACAAAGCTTTTCTAATCATTTAAAAGAAGCAGCATCTTTAGAAAAAGGAGCAATGATATTTGGATATTATGTTCAAGATCCAAGATCTTTTGGTGTAGTTGAATTTGATGAGAATAATAAAGTTTTATCTTTGGAGGAAAAGCCAGAAAAACCAAAATCTAAATATGCAGTACCAGGACTTTATTTCTATGATAATTCAGTAGTTAAGAAGTCTAAGGAATTAGCGCCATCAGCAAGAGGAGAACTTGAAATAACAGACTTAAATAGAGTTTATATGGAAGAAGGAAATTTAAAGGTTAATTTATTAGGTAGAGGAATGGCATGGCTGGATACAGGAACTCACAGTTCTATGCTTCAAGCATCTAACTTTGTTGAAGCAGTTCAAAATACTCAAGGAACTTATATAGCTTGTTTAGAAGAGATATCATATAGAAAAGGTTGGATAAGTGCTGAAGAAGTAAAAGAGCTTGCAAAACCTTTAATGAAGACTGGATATGGAAAATATTTAGTGGATGTAGTTGAAGAGTTAGAAGCTAAGAAGAGATAATTTAGGAGATAGATTTATGAGTAATTTTAATTTTATAGAAACAAAAATTAAAGACTTATACATAATAGAGCCTAAGGTTTTTGGAGATAATAGAGGCTATTTTATGGAAAGTTACAATAAAAATGCTTTTGTTGAAGCTGGATTAACAATGGAGTTTGTACAAGACAATGAATCAAAGTCTAAAAAAGGGGTACTGAGAGGAATGCATTTTCAAACAAAGCATACTCAAGGAAAGCTGGTAAGAGTAACTGAAGGTGAAGTTTATGATGTAGCTGTAGATTTAAGAAAAGGATCACCTACTTTTGGAATGTGGGAAGGTGTTTTATTAACATCTGAAAATAAAAAGCAATTTTATGTTCCAGAAGGCTTTGCACATGGATTTTTAGTTGTTTCTGAAACAGCTACATTTAATTATAAGTGTACTGATTTCTACGCACCAGAATATGATAGTGGACTTCTTTGGAATGACCCAGAAGTTAGAATAGAGTGGCCATTAGAAGGAATTGAAGAAATTCTTTTATCAGAAAAGGATAAGAAACAAAAGACTCTAAAAGAATTAGATTTACCTTTTGAGTATAAGTAAGAATCAAAATCTGTGATTTTGCTATTGGAAGTTACATAGGTGTGTACTTCTACGATAAGGGAATAGGAGTTTCCATTAAAAAGGAGTGATACTATGAAGATATTAATAACAGGATCTAAAGGACAATTGGGAAATGAACTTCAAAAGATTATAAAAAATGGTGAAGCTGAAATAGGAAAAGTTAGTGAAAATATTAAAAGCTCTGAAGTATTTGCTTTAGATGTAGAAGAACTAGATATAACTAAATTAGAAGAAGTAAAAAGAGTTTTAAATGAAATAAAGCCAGATGTAGTTATAAACTGTGCTGCAGCAACAAATGTAGATGGTTGCGAAAGTAATAAAGATTTAGCTTTTAAAATAAATGCTATCGGAGCAAGAATTTTAGCTATTGTTTCTGAATTAATAGGAGCAAAATTAGTTCAAGTTTCAACTGACTATGTATTTAGTGGAGTAGGGGAAACACCTTTAAATGAATATGATTTAACAGCACCATATAGTGTCTATGGAAAAACAAAACTAAAAGGTGAAGAATACGTTAGAGAATTTTCATCAAAGTATTATATAGTTAGAACAGCATGGCTTTATGGATATGTTGGTAAAAACTTTGTTTATACAATGATGAATTTAGGAGAACAAAAGGAATCTATAAGTGTTGTTAATGATCAACTTGGAAATCCAACAAACGCAAATGACTTAGCATATCACATATTAAAACTTATAGAAACTGAAGAATATGGTATATATCACTGTACAGGAAAAGGTGAGTGTAGTTGGTTCGATTTTGCAACAGAAATAATGAAGCTTTCAAATAGAAATTGCAAAGTTAATCCATGTACTTCAGAAGAATATAAAAAAATGTATCCAAACTCTGCTAAAAGACCTGAATACTCATCATTAGATAATATGATGCTTAGATGTACAGTTGGCGATGAAATGAGAGATTGGAAGGAAGCATTAAAAAGCTTTATGCAAAACTTATCTAATTCATAATGAATAATTTATAATTAATTATGAAATTCTAGAAGAGTTTCTAAATATAAGAGTTTTAAAAATTTCATTATGAATTTTAATATTAATTTTTAAATATTAGTTCTTAATTTAATTTAACTGTAAGGGGAGAATTATAAATGAAAACTTATTTAGTAACTGGTGGAGCAGGATTTATAGGCTCAAACTTTGTATTATATATGCTTAAAAAATATGAAGATATAAGAATAATAAATTTAGATAAATTAACTTATGCAGGGAACTTAGAAAACTTAAAGAGCATTGAAGGAGATTCAAGGCATATATTCGTTCAAGGAGATATATGTGATGCAGAATTAGTATCATCATTATTTGAAAAATATGAAATAGATTATGTAGCTCACTTTGCAGCAGAATCTCATGTTGATAGAAGTATAAGAGAGCCAGAAGTTTTTGTTAAAACTAATGTGCTAGGAACAGTTAATTTATTAAACTGTGCAAAAAATGCTTGGGAAACTGAAAATGGATGGAAAGAAGGAGTTAAGTTCTTACACGTCTCAACAGATGAAGTATATGGATCACTTGGAGAAACAGGATACTTCATGGAAACAACTCCATTAGATCCTCATAGTCCATATTCAGCAAGTAAAGCTGGATCTGATATGATGGTAAAGGCATATGGAGATACTTATAAGATGCCAGTTAACATAACAAGATGTTCTAACAATTATGGACCATTCCAATTCCCGGAAAAGTTAATACCACTTCTTATAAATAACTGTCTTCAGTTAAAGGACTTACCAATCTATGGTGATGGATTAAATATAAGAGATTGGTTATATGTTGAAGATCATGCTAAAGCAATTGACATGGTTATAAATAACGGAAGACTTGGAGAAGTTTATAATATTGGTGGACATAATGAAAGAACTAACATTCAAATAGTTGATACAGTTATTAAATACATCAATGAAAATGTTGATAGTAATGTAACTGAAAATTTAAAGAAGTTTGTTGAAGATAGAAAAGGCCATGATAGAAGATATGGAATAGACCCAACAAAAATAAAAGAAGAACTAGGATGGTATCCAGAAACTACTTTTGAAGTTGGAATAGTTAAGACAATTAAATGGTATTTAGATAATAAAGAGTGGATGGACAATATAGTTTCAGGAGAATATAGCAATTACTATACTAAGATGTATGAATAAATTTGGGGAGATTAAGTATGAAGGTATTATTTATTACATCATTTCTACCAAATAAAAATGCAACTCAAGCTGGAGTGAATTTTACCTATAATATTATCGAAATATTAAATAAAAAGTTAGGTTTCAGTGTAGATTTGTTATGTACTATTAATGAAGAGGAAAAATCTAGTTCACAAGAAGATATTAAAAAATTAACGAATAAAAGAATATTTCATTATGTAAATAAAAAAAATAAGATTAAGAATATTATTAAATCTCCATTTAAGCCATTTATTACATCAGTAAGATATGATTGTAGAATTATAAAAGAATTAAAAAGATTAAGCAAAGAAAATGTAAAATATGATTATATAGTGTTAGATTATACGCAAAATATCAGTTATATAGATATTATAAAAAAACTATTTACTGATGCTAGAACAATTCTTTTAGAGCAAGACGTATCTTTTTTAGGGATTAAAAGAAAAGTTGAAAATACCCATGGATTATCAAGACTATTCAATTCTCTTGAATATAGAAGATTAAAAAAATATGAACTGTCTAAAATAGATTTATTTGATAAAGTTTATACAGTTAATCAAAAGGATGCATTATTATTAGGAGAGCGAGATAATGTTGGTGTCTTATATCCGTTTATTAATGAATGGAAAGTAGTAGCTAAGAAACATGAAACATTTAATATAATGTTTTGGGGAGCAATGAATAGGATCGAAAATGAAGATGCAGTATTATTTTTTATAGATAATATTTGGCCTAATATTAACAAGGAAAATGTAAAATTTTATATAATAGGATCAAAACCAAGCAAAAAGATACTAGAATTAGCTAACGATAATATAATAGTTACTGGTTTTGTAGATGATCCTAGTGAATATTTTTCTATAATGGATATTTCAGTAGTTCCGTTAAGATTAGGGGCAGGAATAAAAATAAAGGTTTTAGAAAGTATGGCTAATGGAATTCCAACAATAACTACGACTGTAGGAGCAGAGGGAATTGAGGTCGTTGATGAAGAAGAAATATTTATTACAGATGATTGGAATGAGTTTGCTATTAAAATAAACAAGTTAAAAGAAGATAAAGGCCTCAGAGAAAAATTATCTAATAATGCTTATAAAAAGATAAAGGAAAAATATAGTTTTGAATCTAATAAAAATATATTAAGTGAATTTGTTAAAATTAAAGGAGAATGATATGCAAGTTTTAATTTTAGCTGGTGGTTTAGGTACACGATTAAGAAGTGTAGTTTCAGATAGACCGAAGCCAATGGCGGATATAAATGGGAAACCGTTTTTAGAACATTTAATTAAAAATTTAATTAATAACGGTTATAAGGAATTTATACTAGCGGTAGGATATAAAAATGAAAAGATAATAGAGTATTTTAAAGATGGTAAAGAGTTTGAATGTGAAATAAAATATGCTATTGAAAGTAGCCCATTAGGTACTGGTGGAGCTTTAGCAAATGCAAAGAAGCTAATTAAAGATGATATTATTGTTTTAAATGGAGATACTTATTTTGACATAGATTTCAAAAGAATTGCCAAATTCCATAAAGATATGACGTCAGATTATACTTTAGCTTTACGAAAAGTTGATGACGTATCTAGATATGGAGCTGTAGAGTTTGATGATAATAGTAGAGTTATAGGATTTACACCTAAGGGAGAAGATTCTGAATCCAACTATATAAATGGAGGTATATATATAATTAAAAAAGAAATTATAGATCAATTAGAAGAAAATAAATTTATATCTCTAGAAAATGATATAATCCCTTTTATATTAAAAGAAAAAAATATGTTTGCTTATAAGAGTGATGATTATTTTATAGATATTGGGATTC
>VSSQ01001180.1_pt1 | contig 10882 bp, 9 predicted proteins | sample 4763081 | NCBI WGS metagenome assembly VSSQ01 (sample SAMN12137344, study PRJNA551015) | bioreactor metagenome | isolation source: SDC9 anaerobic chlorinated ethene degrading culture | place: USA: Knoxville, Tennesee | collected 2015-01-01
GTTGCTGCCAGAAACTTTTAAAACGCTTAGTAATTTAGTTTACTGAGCGTTTTTTTGTTTTATTGAAATTGGCTAACTTAATGAATATTTAACGTTGGTCATCCATTCTTTTTTCTTAGATTTTTTTATTTCCTTATTTCAATTTTTAAATGCAACTTTTTAAAAGTTAGTATTGTTGGTTTGAATAAAATACTTATCTTTGCCAATTATTTAGAAAAAATTAATACAATATTTATATGAAAAAAAACTTATCTGTTTTAGTTATTGCATTTTTTGCTTTAACTATAAGTGCGTTTTCTCAAACTGAAAATGATAAAATTGAGACTTTACGCAAGGCTACATTGGAAGAGATCCAATCTGCTCCTAAGGATGCTTACAAAGAATATTTTAAAAATATTCATGCAAGAACACCTTTAAAGAAAAATTTAAAGACTGATGGTACAGCTAAGGCTGCAAATGATAATAATTCAAAATCGCCATTGGATGTTCCTTCTGATATGATTTATCCAGGAGAGTTTGATGAAGTTCAAGCAGTAATTATGACTTGGCCATATATCACAAGAACAGTTTCTGGAAATCAAGATGCAGAACAATTGTTTGAAGGAAAAGGTATGGCTTATAATGGAAGTACTTTGGTTGATGTTTATTCTGTTCCTTATTTAGGAAATGATGATTTTGCAAATGTATTTAGAAAATTAGCTTATGGTATTCAACAATATTCTCAAGTATGGATTAATATTTGGAATGCTAGCGACTCAACTTTAATTTTGCAAGATATGACTCAAAAAGGAATGCCTCTCACAAATTATCGTTTCTTTATAAATAATGGTAATTCATTCTGGTATAGAGATTGTGGTCCTGTTGCTTTCTATTATGGAGAAGAAGATCAAATAGGCTTTATGGACTTTGAATATTATGGAGGAAGACCTTTAGATGATTTAATAGCTAAGAGAATTGGAGAACAAGCAGGTTTCAATGTATATACAACAACTATTGAATATGAAGGAGGTAATATTTTGGTTGATGGTCTTGGCTCTTTATTTACTTCTTCTGCTGTTTATGCTCTTAATGCTGACAGATATGGATTATATTATTTAACTCCTAATAATCAATTGGGACAACAAACAAAAACTCCATTAACCAAACAACAAGTTAATGATAGTTTGACACATTTAATGAATTTGGATAGATGTGTTGTTTTACCAGAACTTTTATATGATGGAGGAACAGGACATATTGACCTTTACGCTGATATGGTTGATGAAGCAACATTTGTTTCAACAAAACATCCTGATGTAATGGCTAACCTTTCTGACCCAATTAAAGTTGAACAAAATATGGATTCATTAACTAGAATGTTCTCTTCAACTCCTTTTGGACAAAAATACTATAACACTCGTATCCCTCTTCCAGCAAAAAATAATGGTGCATGGTACACTTCTCAACAAGAATATAATGGTTCATACACACGCTCATTCTCCAATCATACTTTTGTAAATGGAGCTATAATGCAACCAGTATTTTATAACTCAACAACAGGAGATGTTGCAGGTAATTTGGCTGCAATAGAAAAAATGAAACAAACTTATCCTGGTTATGACTTTGTTGAAATTGACGTTAGAGAGTTTGATGGATTTGGAGGAGCAATACACTGTATTACAAAACAAGTTCCAGCAGAAAACCCAGTTAGAATTTATCATTACCCTGTTCGTTGGTTAAACACAACAAATAATCCTTCAAATGGAGTTTGGCTTACAGCTCTTGCTCAAAACAAAAGTGGAATTGAAAGCACTAAACTATATTACAGAACAAAAGGACAATCAGAATGGAATGAAAAGAATATGAATATATATGATGGAAACATATATGATGCTGTTCTTCCAATCAATCCAACTTTAGAAGCAGATACAATTGAATATTATATTTCAGCAACATCAAACAACGGAAAAACCATCAATAAACCAATCACAGCTCCAAAAGGATTTTATACTTTCGTTTATGGAACACAAGTTCAAGGAAACGGAGATTATATTGGAATTGATTGCATGGAAGATATCAAAACAATTGAATTAGGAGAGTTTTTCCCTAATCCTGCACAAAACTCAACAAAAATAGAAATTCCACAAGGAGCTAAATCAGAAATTCCAGTTAAGGTTATTAACTTAAAAGGTCAAGTTTTAGCAAATTCAACAATCCATAAAGGACAAACTTCTTTTGAAATCAATACATCTTCAATGAGAAGTGGTAATTATTGGGTTATTTTCGGAGAAAATACAAATGTTTCTATTAAGAAAATAGTTGTTGTAAAATAATAACTAGAAGTTAGCTTAATAACTAGAAGAAATAAGAAGAAAATGATAAAGAATAAAAGAATCATAAAAGGATTAGAGCTATTTGCATATTTAATTTTGATTTCAACGATTATTAATTTAGGATCAATTTCGAGTAGCGATAATATTTATTTCTACATATTAAGTTCTTTTTCACTTATTATTTCTTTTATATTGTCGCTTACTCAAGGATTTTTCAAAAAATATTCTTCATCTGTTATTTCTTATGTAGCTCTTGTCTTAATAATAATGATTGTTGAATTCTTTGCAAATGAATTTTCATTTACCATTATTCTTTTGAATATAGTTGCTTCAACAGTATGCTTAACGTTCTACAAGATTGAAAAAGACAGAAAAGAAGTATTTGAAGATTCACAAGAACAAAAGCAAGACAATGCTCCTTATATTATTTCAAATCCATCCAATTTTGAAATTAATGAAAAGGATTTTGAAGTAAGTGATAAGGAAGATTAAGTAACAAGATATCAAATTAAAGAAAGCCAACTCTAAATTTAGGGTTGGCTTTCTTATTTTTATTCTTTTCTGATTATATTTGAACGAAATTTTTAGATTTCTTCCTTATCTATCCATGAAGCATAGGTTGGATAAGCTTGAGAAATTCTTTTTACAGTCCCTTCCAAACGTTCAGGATCAATATCTTTAACTTTCTTTGCTGGAATTCCTGCATAAACTGTTCCGCTTTCAACATGAGTGTTCTCCAACAAAATGGCACCAGCAGCAACAATAGAATTGCTTTCAATTATGCAACCATCCATAACAATTGCTCCCATGCCAATCAAAACATTATCCTTAATGGTGCAGCCGTGGACAATTGCATGATGAGCAATGGAAACATAGTTGCCTATTGTTGTTGGATGAGTTTGATAAGTACAATGAATGCAAGCTCCATCTTGAACATTCACATAATTACCCATTTTAATATAATGCACATCCCCTCTAACAACGCTGTTAAACCAAAAAGAACAATTATCTCCTGTTTCAACGTCTCCAATTATTGTTGAGTTTTCTGCAAAAAAGCAATCCTTGCCAAATTTTGGGGCAATATCTTTAACTGATTTTATTAATGCCATATCTATTTTGATTTTTAAATTATTTGTGTTTTGATTACTATTTGGGCAAGCACAAGGCATGCCCCTACAAACTCTTTCCTTATTATAAAATGTATGTCTCTAAAATGCTTACTAATCCTTTAGGTTGAATTATTGCTTCTTCTGCAATTGCAGGAATTAGTAGGGCTTGACCTTGTTGCAAAGGGATTTCATGTCCAAGAGAATGAATAATACATACTCCCTCAATACATAAATAAACTACAAAACTATCAAGCATTGAATAATCCTTTTTGATACTTTCCGTAACATGAATAACATTGGTTGTAAAGAAAGGAGTAGAAACCAATTCAGAGGTTTTGTTTAATGTATAGTCATACTTACTTTTTGCACTAAAGCCAACAGATTTAAAATTCAATGCTTCCAATGCCTCTTCAATATGAAGTTTTCTTTCATTGCCCTTTTCGTCCTTTCTGTCCCAGTCATAAACCCTATAAGTAGCATCGGAGCTTTGTTGAATCTCTGCCAAAAGGACACCAGAGCCAATTGCATGTATTCTTCCTGCAGGAATAAAGAACAAATCCCCTTTTTCTGTATTCTCACTATTCAAAAGGTTGGATAAGTTTTTATTTCTTAGCCCATTAATAACTTCAGCTTTTGTAACATCCTTATTAAATCCACTAATAATTTCAGCATCTTTATCTGCTTGAAGAATATACCACATTTCTGTCTTTCCATTATTCATCCCTTTTCTTTGTGCTAATTTGTCATCAGGATGAACTTGAACAGAGAGTTTGTCTTTGGCATCAATAATTTTGAAAAGCAAAGGGAAGTTTTCTCCAAATTCTTCGTAGCATTTTTCACCAACAAGCTCATCGGCATACATTTCAATAACTTCTTTCAAAGTACACTCAGCCAAATAGCCATTTTCAATAAGGGTTTCATCATCTTCAATTGCAGATAAAGCCCAAAGCTCTCCACAACGCTCTAAAGGAGAGTAGTCAATACCAATAATATCTTTAATTTTATTTCCTCCCCATACTTTATCCTTAAACAAAGGCATAAATCTTAAGGGATATAATGATTGTTCCATAGCAAAATAAAAGTTTTTGCAAAAGTAATGTATTTTTTATTACCTTTGCCCTATTAAATTATAACTATAAAATAATGCGACATATAATTATAATATTTTCTATTATTATAAGCCTTGTGCTATTTTCATGTTCAATGAGCAAAAAGGAATATAATGATGATTATATAATTGATCCAGTAGAAAAAGAAGCAAGTTTTGTTGGAGGATATGATTCCTTAATGAGATTTATTGTAGATAATTTGATATATCCAGAAGAAGCATTGAAAGGTAAAATTGAAGGCAAAGTACTTACAACATTTGTTGTAGAGGTGGATGGGAGTATTTCTGATATTAAAGTTTTAAGAGGTTTAGGATATGGCTGTGATGAAGAGGCTATAAGGATTATTAAACTTATGCCTAAATGGAATCCTGCAATAATACTATCTTCTAAAAGTAAAGTAAGGCAGCAATTTGTTCTTCCTATTAGTTTTTATACCCCTACAGATGAAGAATAATTTTTAAACAATTATATTATGAACAAATTATTAAACCCCTTATCATTATTTGCTTTATTAGTAATGGTATTTGCATTTTCATTAAATGTTAATGCACAAGAAAAGAAATCAGATAATTCTGATGTTGTTTTTACTGTTGTTGAAAATGAAGCTGAGTTCCCTGGAGGAATAGAGGCAATGAATAGATTTATGGCCGAAAATATTAAATATCCAACTTTGGCTAAACAAAAAAATATTGAAGGAAAAGTAATTATTTCTTTTATTGTTGAGAAAAATGGAACCTTGTCTGACATTAGAACAATAAAAGATATTGGTGAAGGTTGCGGAGATGAAGGCGTAAGAATAGTGAAACTTATGCCAAAATGGAAGCCTGCAAAACAAAAAGGACAACCTGTGAGACAGCAGTTTTTACTCCCAATTTCTTTTGTTTTGACAAATAAATAATTTTTTTCACTTACTTTTTTGAAGTTTTAGTTGTATATAATATTGTAAAGCGGCAAAATAGTAAAAGAAGAAAAATCAAATACAGAATAGTTAATAATCAAATAATACATTTATAATATGAAAGTAAAAGCAATTTTTAGGTTAGTGGTATTTAGCTTAGCACTAAATCTATCATTGGGCTTATTTGCTCAACAAAATGAACCTATTCATTCAAGTGTAGATGACTATGCTTTGGCTCCAATGGATAAACAAGAAGTATCTAATTTTATTTATGCTAATCTAACTTATCCACAACAAGAAATTGGTTCTGGAATTGAAGGAAAGGTTATAGTAAAGTTTGTTGTTGAGAAGGATGGAACAATATCCAACATGACAATAGACCAAAGCCTAAGTACCCTAATTGACCAAGAAGCACAAAGAGTTATTTCTCTAATTCCTGGCAAATGGACACCAGCAAAGATTAATGGAGAAAGTGTTCGCTCTTATGTAAAACTTCCAGTTTTATTTAGCGACCCTAACAAAAAATAGATTTTTTAAACTCATAATTTGAATTCCTTTTTCAAAGGTCATTATCTAACAGGTGATGGCCTTTTTTTATGACATAATGTCATATTTTTTTGTTTCTTCTCAATTGGCATATTTGTTGAAAGAGGAATGAGGAAAAGTTATTAAAGTATAAAAACATTAAAGAAACAAAATAAATAATTAAGAATATGGGAAAAATAATTGGAATTGACTTAGGTACAACAAACAGTTGTGTCTCTGTTATGGAAGGTAACGAACCTGTAGTTATTCCTAATAGCGAAGGAAGACGTACAACACCTTCAATTGTTGGATTTATGTCAAATGGCGAAAGAAAGGTGGGAGATCCTGCAAAACGTCAAGCCATAACAAATCCACACAACACAGTTTCTTCAATAAAACGTTTTATGGGAGAATCATGGGAACAAGTTCAAAACGAAATTAAACAAGTTCCTTACAAAGTAGTTAAGAGTGACAATAATGCTCCACGAGTTGATATTGATGGAAGATTATATACTCCACAAGAAATTTCTGCAATCGTTCTTCAAAAGATGAAAAAGACAGCAGAGGATTATCTTGGACAAGAAGTAACTGAGGCTGTTATTACAGTTCCTGCATATTTCAACGACTCTCAACGTCAAGCAACAAAAGAAGCTGGAGAAATTGCAGGTCTTAATGTTAAGCGTATTATCAACGAACCAACAGCAGCAGCTTTAGCTTATGGTTTGGATAAAAAATCACAAGATGTTCACGTTGCAGTTTTTGACCTTGGAGGAGGAACATTCGATATTTCAATTTTGGAATTAGGCGATGGAGTATTTGAAGTTAAATCAACAAATGGCGATACTCACCTTGGAGGAGATGACTTTGACCAAAAGATTATAAATTGGTTGGCAGAAGAATTTTTGGCAGAAAAGAATGTTGATTTAAGAAAAGACCCAATGGCTTTGCAACGTTTGAAAGAAGCAGCAGAAAAAGCAAAGGTAGAACTTTCTTCATCAACACAAACCGAAATCAACCTTCCTTACATCATGCCAATTGATGGAGTTCCTCAACACTTGGTAAAAACTCTAACAAGAGCTAAATTTGAACAATTATGTGACAGTTTAATTCAAGCAACATTAGAACCATGTCGTAAGGCATTATCTGATGCAGGACTAAACAAGTCAGATATTAATGAAGTAATTTTAGTTGGAGGTTCAACACGTATTCCTGCAATCCAAAAAATTGTTGAAGACTTCTTCGGAAAAACACCATCAAAAGGAGTTAACCCAGACGAAGTTGTGGCAGTTGGAGCAGCAATTCAAGGAGGAGTTTTGACAGGAGAAGTAAAAGACGTACTTCTACTTGACGTAACACCACTATCATTAGGAATTGAAACCTTAGGAGGAGTAACAACAAGACTAATTGAATCAAACACAACAATACCAACAAAGAAATCTCAAGTTTTCTCAACAGCAGCCGACAATCAACCATCAGTTGAAATCCACGTTTTGCAAGGAGAAAGAACAAGAGCAATTGACAACAAAACAATTGGACGATTCCATCTTGACGGAATACCACCAGCACCAAGAGGAGTTCCTCAAATTGAAGTAACATTCGATATTGATGCTAATGGAATTTTGAATGTAAGCGCAAAAGATAATGCAACAGGCAAACAACAATCAATTAGAATTGAAGCATCAAGTGGTTTGACAGACGACGAAATCAAGAAAATGAAAGCAGAAGCAGAAGCAAATGCTGATGCAGACAAAAAGGTAAAAGAAGAAGCCGACAAGATTAACTCTGCCGATGCAATGATTTTCCAAACAGAAAAGCAGTTGAAAGAACTTGGCGACAAGCTAACAGCTGACAAAAAAGCACCAATTGAAGCTGCCCTAACAGAACTAAAAACAGCACATGAAAGCAAGAATATTGCACAAATTGATGCAGCAATGGAAAAAATGAATCAAGCATGGAGCACAGTGTCTCAAGACCTATACAACCAACCAGGTGCTAATCCACAACAAGAAGAACAAACAAACACACAAGACAATTCAAGCAATACTTCAAACCAAGATGGTGAAGTAACTGATGCTGACTTTGAAGAAGTGAAATAAAATTAGTGAAAAGCTACAACCCAAAAACCGCAGTAAACTAACCTTTGCTGCGGTTTTTTTTATTATGATTTTGTGTGTTTTGCCGTTTTCCACCAAATTTATTTTGGCGAAATACCGTTTTCCACCAAATCTTTAAATAGATTAATTACTATATACATAAAGCCCTATGTATATATTCTCAACATAGGCAAAAAACTAAGCCAATAACCTGAAAAAAATAAATGCCGAAAAAATAAAAAGATACGCCGAAAAAATTTGAACATACAAAAAAGGACTTTAAAAAGGCAATAATGCAAAAAAGTAAAATAGAATCAAATTCCAGCGAAATAGAATCAAATTACAGAAAACTAACTCTTGATTCTAAAAAAATGTAATTTGATTCTATTTTCTTAGATTCAAGAGTTATTTTTCTTAACACAAACGTTAATTAAGAGTAGGTTAAACCCTCTAAAAACCAACCTTATATCCACCCCAAAAAAGGACTTAGTCCTTTACCCCCAAGGACTTAGTTCTCCACCCTAAAGGACTAAGTCCTCCGACCCTAAGGACTAAGTCCTTTTTTGAAGGGGTAAATAATACCGCAGTTAATAAAATTATCCTGCGGTGTTTTTTATTGTAAAACTTGTATTTATTATTCAATAAGACTTGATGTAATTAATAATTTAGATGATTTTTTTAATCTTGTCAAATATTGAATTGAAATTTGAAAAATCAAAATCAGAAATAAATTCTTTATTTTTAAATACTAATTCTGCATAATCATTTTTTGTCAAAGCAATAGATTTTTCCTCTTCTAAATCAAGTGCTTCATAAACTTTTTTATCAATTATTCCGTTGATTTCTACTTTATGTTGAATACCGTCTACTTTTGTATTAAATTTCCCGTCTTTGCTTTTACCTGATTTATAAAATTCTTCACCTAAAAACAAACGTCTATTATTGCTGTCTTTTTTAAGTAGATGCTCTTTTTTATAATAATGCTCAATAGATATTTTATCCCCATATAAATCCTCATTAACTAATGGAATTGCAAATGCAAAAACATTATTTCCTAAATTCTTATATTGATTAGTATTATCTTCAACAAATTTTAAATACTCTTCAACATCACGATCAAAAATACCTATTATTTTTCTGTTTTGGTTAACCTTTGAAAGATTTGTTAACAAAGCCTTAAGTTTCGAATCTCCCCAATCTTCATTTATTTCATGATAATCAAAATCCATATCTGCGATCTCCAAAATCTCTTTTGCTTTCAAGATGTGTTTTATATCTGTTTTCCCCTCTGTAATAATATAAGGCTTTGTGCCTTCATTAATTTTCCCTTTTAATTCTCTATATTTTTCAGCAAATCTATTATTTTCATCAATCATCATATTATAAACCTCTTTATACATTTCATTGTTTTTTGGTTCACAGACAATACCTTGATTATCTAAATCTATAATTTGCGTTCTTCCTTGTGCTTCTTCTGCTAAACCAATATTCATAAAAGGAGAATGGGAACTGACAATAAATTGAATATTTGGGAATAAATTAAATAATTTAGGCAATACCTCTTTTTGTAATTTTATATGCAAATGTTTATCAACTTCATCAATAAGTACGATGCCATTTACATCGGTTGCTGATAATTTATTAATATTATCTCCCTGTCTCAATATTTCCATGAACAATGCTAATATAGATGATTCACCAGAAGATAAATTAAAAATAGATGGATAAATAGACATATTACTCTTGTTATCCACTATTTGAATCCTAGTCGCTCCATAACCTCTATCTCCAATACCAATTCTTATTTCTCCATCTGTTTTGGAACTCATTAATAAAGTAAATATTTGGTTTATTTTACTTCTCAATACTATATTTTCCGCATTACCAGAATAAACAAATGTATCCAAAATAACATCCATCATCCAGTTTGCTATTTGAGGCAAGCCAGTAACAACTTCTATTGGGTTTAGTAATTCAGAAATTAACCTTAAATTAAGTGAATAATCTAGTTTTACTTCATAATCTTTAGTTAAATACCCTGGTTTTTCATGCCTGTATGCAGGGAAATAGGTTAAAACATTATTATTAAAATGTTGAATTACAGAAGCTCTATTAAAAATTTTCGAAAGAAGTTTTATAAAACCATCTTCTTGAAGAGATTTACTAAATAATGGATATTGAATTTTATCCTCCAATTTAATAATATTATTATATTCAGACTCATTTATATTCCCTCTAATTTCAATATAGTCATTATAAACAGAATTATTATTAAATCGAAGATAAACCAATGAGTATCTGTTACTATCAATATTATAAATTGAACTTGATACTCTGTAAAATTTATTTTCTTTACCTTTAAATGAATCAAAATAATGATTTTTTGCCATTTCATGCCAAGCATCAACAATATGAGATAAAATAGTTGTTTTACCTTTTCCGTTAATTGCGGAAAGAACATTTATCCCTTTATCCTTAAAATCAAGTTCAATATGATCAAAAGGTGCTCTATTTATAAAAATTGCTTTTTCTAAAAACATATATGTTTCGTTTTTAATGTTTCTAATTTATGCTTTCTTGTATTTCTGTTAAGTGAAAGTTAATTTATGATTTTGAGTAAAGTATATGTAAAATTATTCTATAGTTGAGTTTTTATTATTATGAGCGCAAAAGAGTCTAATAATATCAATTGCAAATATATAAATTGTTTTTGAATTCTATTAAAAATTAACTTTATTTTTTAGGTTCTGTGTGCTTATTTCTGAATAGATTAAGCTACTTAATGACTTGTCCTGAAAAAAGTTGACACAAAAAACCAAATCAACATGGACAAAAA
>VSSQ01001181.1_pt1 | contig 10882 bp, 7 predicted proteins | sample 4763081 | NCBI WGS metagenome assembly VSSQ01 (sample SAMN12137344, study PRJNA551015) | bioreactor metagenome | isolation source: SDC9 anaerobic chlorinated ethene degrading culture | place: USA: Knoxville, Tennesee | collected 2015-01-01
CATTGGTAATGTTGGCCTGCGTTGACATATGAACAGTCAATCCTAACATCCTGGCCTGATTCAAAACACTTACATCGGTGGCTATTATTGCATCAATGCCACTGTTAGCGGCTGTTTCAAGAATAGTATTGACTTCCTGAATTTCATCATCATATACAACTGTATTAAGAGCAAGATAAGCTCTGGCGCCTTTTTCACGGCAAATTCTCACAATATCCGGTAAATCGTCACGCTGAAAATTGACCGCCGAAGAAGAACGCATATTGAGATTCCCGATTCCGAAATAGACTGATACGGCACCTGCATCCAAAGCTGCCCTCAACGATTCATATGACCCGACAGGTGCTGTAATTTCTGCTTTCACAGTACAAAGATAGTCAAAGATCCTATTAAATTTTTTGCGAAATTTTCTCCGGATAAAATAAATTTAATACCTTTGAGAAAACTAATCCAAACAGTAATCAAAACCAAACCTATGAAAAAGATTTTTCTACTCCTTGGAATTGTTTTCGCAGCTACGATGATTTCTTGTGGTCCGACAACCGATGATGCAATCAAACATAACGATAGCATTGTTGCAGACCAGAAAGAAATGCTTGATCTGGAAAGCGATTTCGTTAACGCCATTGTTGATGGCAAAGATGAATCAGCTATTAAAAAAGCTTACACAAAATATACTGATTTCCTTGCAGAAATGGAAAAGAAGTATAATGATATGGATTCTTTCGACGACAAGGATACATTCAGAAAAGCCATGATTGACCTTGTAAAGGAATTCAAGGATGTCGCTGAGAATGAATATGACGAAATGGTAAAAATCTATACAAAAGATGCTGATGCTCTGACAGATGCTGACTTTGAAAAATGGGAAGACCTGACGAATACCGTTGACGAAAAAGAAAGCAAGGCCAATGACAACTTTTTGGATGCACAGAAAGAATTTGCCAAAGAATACAATTTTGAACTTACGAAATAATTTCAGAACCTTCTGAATTATTTAAACTGTTCAACAGAAAAGACCATCTCTCCAGATGGTCTTTTCTTATTTAATGCTACCAGCAAAATATTTTCGAAATTCTGCAGCAACCGATCTAATCCGGAAATAAAAAACTATGCAAAAAATAGTGTAAGAATATCTACCTTTGTGATCAAACTACAACATACTATTATCAATGAAAAACCTGTTGGTCATTTCTGCAATACTACTTCTTAGTCTCAGTGCCTGCGGTCCCTCCGAAGAAAAAAGAATGGATGCAAAAGAAGTTCTGGACGGAACTCTTAGCATCATAAGCACGGTGAATGTCCGGGATAGTGAGTATGTACATTGCATGCAGTATCTGATAAGGGAAATACAATCGCCGGATCTAAAAAAGAACAAGAAAAAGCTGAAAGCTGTTTCGGACAGTATGAATCTGCTGGAAATATGCAATGACAGTCTTCAGACTGCTGTTGCCGACGCCCTGAAAGCCGTTGAAAAACTTCGTTTGGAAAAGCCCGGATTCGATCTGCTGGATGCAACAGACACCCTGTTGTCAAAATATTCTCAGATTTCCGGAGAAGTATATTCAGATATCAATCTGAAGATGAGGAAAGTATCATTGCCCGTTAAAGACGGAGAGTACACAGTACTCCTGAAACTTTCATTCAGAGCCGACTCAGTACTCAATGAAGCTGTAAATAACTTCAATAATGAAAGTGCTTCTTTCAGCGAAAAATACAGGTTGAAAGATTTAAAGTAAAAACCGGTTATTCAGGTTTTACAAGACGAAGGAATAATTCATCCAGTTGTTTCTGATCAACCACGGACGGCGAATCAGCCATCAGATCGCGACCCGAATTGTTTTTCGGGAATGCAATAAAATCGCGGATATTGTTCTGTCCTGCAAGTATTGCAGCAAATCTGTCAAACCCAAAAGCAATGCCTCCGTGAGGGGGAGCTCCGAATTCGAATGCGCCCAACAGAAAACCAAACTGGGATGCAGCTTCTTCTTCGGTAAATCCGAGAGCCCTGAACATGCGCATCTGTAAATCCCTGTCATGAATTCTGATACTACCTCCGCCAATTTCAACACCATTAATCACGAGATCATAAGCGTTCGCACGAACTGAACCGGGATCAGATTCAAGCTTAGCTGCATCTTCGGCCATGGGAGATGTGAACGGATGATGCATGGCGAAAAAGCGTCCTGCGTCTTCGTCCCATTCAAGCAAAGGAAAATCGACAACCCATAGGGCAACATATTTAGACGCATCGCGCAACCCAAGTCGATTTCCGAGTTCAAGACGAAGCTCTCCGGCAATGTTGAAAATTTTCTTTTTTCCACCTGCCACAACCAGCAAAAGATCGCCATCTGCAGCACCGCAATGATGTTTCCATGCGGCAAGATCTTCGGCTGTAAAAAATTTATCGACCGAAGATTTTGCACTTCCATCGGCACCATATTTAGCCCAGATAAGTCCTGATGCGCCGATCTGCGGGCGTTTGACCCATTCGGCAAGTTCATCCAGTTGTTTTCTTGTATATTCAGCTGCACCCGGAACAACCAGTGCCAGCACAAAGTCGGCTGAATCAAAAACACCAAATCCCCTGCCCTTGCCAAGACTGGTAATATCCTGAATCTGCATACCAAAACGAAGATCAGGTTTATCACTACCGTAAAGCCTCATTGCTTCACTATAAGGCATTCGCTGAAAATCCGGCAATTCAACATTTTTCAGTTTCCGGAAAAGCTGTTTGGTCAGGCCCTCGAAAACCTGCAGGACATCATCCCTGTCAACAAAAGACATTTCACAGTCAATCTGGGTGAATTCCGGCTGGCGGTCTGCACGCAGATCTTCGTCGCGGAAACATCGCACAATCTGAAAATAGCGATCAAAGCCTGAAACCATCAGCAATTGCTTGAACGTTTGCGGTGATTGAGGAAGCGCATAAAACTGGTTTGGATTCATTCGCGAAGGAACGATGAAATCGCGCGCTCCTTCAGGTGTCGATCTGATCAGATAAGGCGTTTCTATTTCCATGAAATTCTGTTCGCTCAGATAATTCCGTGTTTCAAGAGCCATCTTGTGACGCAGCTGAATATTGAACTGCAACGGAGTTCTGCGCAGATCAAGATAGCGGTATTTCATCCGAAGTTCTTCACCTCCGTCGGTTTCTGTTTCAATGGTAAAAGGAGGCGTCTTTGACTTGTTCAGAATATTCAGACTGACAACCTCTATTTCAATATCTCCGGTTGCAATATTGTTGTTTTTATTGCTTCGTTCCTGTACATTACCGGTTACAGAAACAACATATTCACGTCCGAGACTGCGTGCCGATTCGCAAAGTTCGCGCCGGGCATCCATATCGAAAATCAGCTGGGTAATTCCATATCTGTCGCGCAGATCAATAAAAGTCATACCGCCCAGATCCCTGATCCGTTGCACCCATCCGCTGAGTGTTACTGTTTGTCCGACATTTTCCTGACGAAGTTCGCCGCAAGTGTGAGTCCTGTACATGATGAAATTTTTTGCGAAATTACAATAATCAATCATTTTAAAAGTTTTAATTTTACAACCATCTTTCAAATATGAGAATCATTATCCCGGTGCTTATTCTTTTTTTGCTGCCATTTTCCGGATCCTATGGTCAGGAAAATCTCATTTATAATGGCAGCTTTGAGACATACAGCAATTGTCCGGAGGATTTCATTCACTATCTCGAAGGAGTATCCGAACTCGCGCCAGGATGGTTTATCAACAACACTTCTACTCCGGACTATTTCAACCGCTGCAGCATTAAAAGCAAGGTTGGTGTCCCTGATAATTTCGCCGGGCATATGGAGCCTCATTCCGGAAATGCCTATGCAGGTATGATTCTCCGGGCCGATTCGAACCGCTACCCGTATTCCCGTGGATACAATGAACATCTGCAGGCTGTAATCACCATGCCACTGGAAAGAAACGCACTTTACTGTCTTGAATTTTATTATGTTCTTTCAAGCAACAGTGGAATTGCCTCAAACGGATTATCGGTCTATCTGAGTAATGCAAAACCCGTATTTAATGAAGCGTCGGAAAAATTTCCATTCATTCCCCAGCTTGAGATCAGGCATGACAGTCTGTTGAGCGAACGCAACAAATGGTGTCATTTTTCAGGAATTTTCAGAGCCAGTGGTGAAGAGAAATACATTACCGTCGGAAACTTTACCGATTATCTCGAGACCCGCTATGTGCCGATTGTAGAACAGCCTTCGGCTGAAATACATTCTTTTGCCTATTATCTTTTCGATGATTTCCGGCTTTACAGGGTAAAAAACACAAATGAATGTACATGCAATGTGATCATGAATCAGCTTGATTCTTTTCCGCCTGTGCAATTCACAAAGCAGGATTCGCTGTTTATGGAAGACATTGAAATCGGCGAGACCATCATTTTGAGGAACGTCTATTTTGAGTTTGACAAAACGGAGCTGCTGCCATATTCTTTTGCAGAGCTGAACAAAATCTACGACATTCTTGTTCTGTATCCGAAAATGACCATAGAAATTTCCGGTCACACTGACAATATCGGAAACGAAAGATACAATCAGGCACTCAGCGAAGCAAGGGCCAAAGCTGTTTTGGAATATCTATATGGAAAAGGCATTGCTTTGAACCGCATGAAATACATCGGCAACGGAAGCCGGTTGCCAATTGCTGACAACAATCTTCCTGAAGGGAGAAAGCTTAACCGGCGGGTAGAAATTAAAATTCTGAGCAAATGACCGAAAATCCTGATGAAAAATTCATGATTGAAGCCCTGAAAGAAGCCGGAAAGGCATTTCAAAACGGCGAAGTACCTATCGGAGCTGTCCTTGTGCACAAAGACAGGATTGTTGCCAGAGCTCATAATCAGACCGAGTTGCTGAAAGATGTAACAGCCCATGCTGAAATTCTGGCAATAACATCATACACTGCTGATTCAGGAATGAAATTTCTTGAAGATTTCACCCTATATGTAACCCTGGAGCCCTGTGTAATGTGTGCCGGAGCAATGAAATGGGCCCGGCTTGGGCGCCTTGTATATGCTGCCGACGATTTAAAATTCGGATTTACGACCGTTTCGGACAAGATTCTTCATCCGAAAACAAAGGTAGATAAAGGCTTTTGCAAAAACGAAGCGGCAAAACTTCTGAAAGATTTTTTCGCAAAAAAACGCCTGTAAAGCAAAAATTATTAGCTTTTCAAAGAAAATAAGCCTATTTGTTCTGAAATATCAGAGATAAATTATTACTTTTGCACACTGAATAATTAACTGGTATTCACATGAACAAGATCATTTTACTGACGGTTCTGTTTATTGCTTTTCTTCAGCCCTCCATCGCGCAACCAATTGACGATGTTGCAAAGATGCAGAATGACAAGAAATACAAAAACGCCTATGACAAAGCTGAAGGCGATCTGCTTGACAGGAACTTTGAAGAAGCCGTGCAGATTTACCTGCATTACGACAGCATTTACCCGGGCAATGCAAACCTGAATTTCAAAATCGGTTATTGCTATGCCAACATGAGCAGTGGAAAGCCGCGCGCCATTCCGTATCTTGAAAAAGCAGCCCAGTCTGTTGTCAGGGAATATCAGGGCGATTATCTTGAAACAAATGCGCCAGTCGATGCATTCATGTATCTTGGAATTGTGTATCACATCGACTATAAATTCGGAAAAGCCGTGGAGAATTTTGACAAATTCATCCGTTATGCCGAATACGACGATCCCGAGCTGGTTGATTCCGTAAAAGTGCTGAAGGAAAAATCCTTTGCAGCCATCCGCATTATCAATAACCCGCTGAGCATTAAAATTGAAAATCTTGGAAAAGCCGTAAACACAATATACCCCGAATACAGTCCGGTCATTTCGAATGACATGAAAACCCTTTATTTCACGAGTCGCCGCGAAGGAAGCACCGGAAACAAAAAAGACCCCAAAGGTCAATACTTCGAAGATGTATATTACTCAACACTTGGGGCTGACAACCTCTGGACCACGGCAAAACACATCGGCGGGAAAATCAACACCGTCGGACATGAAGCAACCATCAGCATTTCACCGGATGGAAAGACCATTCTTCTTTACCGTGACGACAAGGGTGACGGAAATATTTATTTCTCTGAGCTGATCGAGAACAATGAATGGAGCAAACCTGAAAAACTCCCCGAACCAATAAATTCGAAATATTGGGAAACACATGCCTGCTATTCACCCGACATGAACTTCATTTATTTCGTTTCAAACCGCCCCGGCGGATTTGGCGGACGCGACATCTGGGTGACTGAAAAAGTCGGCGGGAAATGGATGGAACCTGAAAATCTCGGTCCCACCATTAATACCCAGTACGATGAAGACTCTCCCTATATGCTTCCCGATGGAATGACATTGTATTTCAGCTCACAGGGACACGAAAACATGGGAGGTTTTGACATTTTCATCAGTACTATTTCAGAAGACGGATTCTGGTCAACCCCTGAAAACATGGGATATCCTGTCAACACTACTGAAGACGACGTTTTTTATATTCCGACTCCTGACGAAAAGCACGCTTACTATTCTTCAGCCAAAAACTACGGAATGGGGGGTCAGGATCTGTATTACATGACCATTATCAAAGCAAAAAAGAAAACCATTGCACTTCGTGGCCGGGTTGCTGATGCCAACTCCTATAAAGCCCTGGGTGCTGATATTGAACTATATTCCAAAAACAAGGAACAGGTGGTTGCCAATCTGTCTTCAAACTCTGAAGACGGAACCTATAAAACGACCCTTATGTTTGGTGACGAATATGAGATCAGAGCCAAAGCTGACGGTTATAAGATGTCAACGTACAATCTTGCAGTTGCCGATGATGAAAAACGCGAAGAGCTCGTTCTCGACATGTTTCTGAGCAAACTGCTGCTTGCCGGTGACACTGCAAAAGCAAAGATTGAAGACGTTCGTGTCGGTGAAAAAATAACACTGAACAACATCTTCTACGATTTTGACCGGGCCACTCTTCGGCCGGAATCTGTCGAGGAACTGAACCGCCTTGTGAAACTCATGAAGGATCTGCCATCCATCAAGATAGAAATCATGAGCCATACTGACAATGTGGGTTCTGATGAGTATAATCTCGAACTTTTCAATCGCCGGGCTGAATCCGTGGTATCGTTTTTGATAAGCTCCGGAATTTCAGAAGATCGGCTGGTAGCAAAAGGGTATGGCGAGACACAGCCTATTGCCACCAACACAACAGATGTGGGACGTCAGGCCAACCGAAGAACTGAATTCAGAATCCTGAGTAAGTGACCTTGTTGTAAAAAAAAGTAAATTTGTCAAACGAAAGAAATATCAAGCTGTATGAAAAAGTTGTTTTTAATCTTTGTAGTCACTTTTCTGTCGGTTGTAAGAGTATCTGCCGATGAAGGCATGTGGCTTCCGCTTCTGGTGGATCGCCTGAATTACACCGACATGCAGAAAATGGGACTGCAGCTGACTGCTGAGGAAATTTACAGCATCAATCACGCCAGCCTCAAGGATGCCATTGTTTCGATGAACGATGGCATGTGTACCGCTTTTATGGTATCCAAGGAAGGTCTGATGATGACCAATCACCATTGCGGTCTTGAATACATTACAGAAAACTCAATCAAGTACAATTCGGATTATGTTCAGAATGGTTTCTGGGCCTTGGATAAAAAACAGGAATTGTATAATCCAAACCTGAAAGCCACCTTCCTGGTGCGCATCGAAGATGTCAGTCAGAAAGTACTGTCACAGCTCAATGATAACATGACTCCTGCCGACAGGGATGCCAAAATCAAGGAAATATCGGCCAAACTGGTCAGTGACGCCGTTGGACAATCACACTATGAGGGAGAAGTAAAATCATTCTTCAAAGGCAATGAGTTTTATCTTTTCATTTATGAAGTATTTCGTGATGTCCGCCTTGTAGGTGCTCCTCCCATGGCTATCGGAAACTTTGGCGCAGATGCCGACAACTGGCTCTGGCCGCGTCATACAGCTGACTTTTCGTTTTTCCGAATTTACATGGGCCCCGATGGCAAACCGGCTCCTTATGACAAAAGAAAGAACATTCCTTATGTTCCAAAATATTACATTCCAATCTCAACCAAAGGGGTTAAAGAAGGCGATTTCACAATGGTACTCGGATATCCGGGAACAACTGACCGAGTCATGACTTCAACAGGACTCAATCTGACACTTGAAACAATCAATCCGGCCATTGTAAAAATCCGTGATTCCAAGCTGCGTCTGATGAAAGAAGACATGGACCGCGATCCTTCCATAAAACTCATGTACCGGTCAAAATACAACCGTTCTTCGAATTACTGGAAATACTATATCGGACAGATCGAAGTATTGAAGCGTTTGAAAGCCATGGATAAGAAAAAAGCGCTGGAGGCAGAATTTACTAAATGGGTGAATGCCGATGCCAGCCGCAAAAGCAAATATGGCAATGCTCTAAGTATTATTGATGAAGCTACCAATGAAATTGCAAAATACCGCAAAGCTTCGACATATTACAGGGAATGTGTTTTCAGAGGTCCCGAAATAATCTCTTTTGCCAATAAATTCGATTCTCTTTTCTACTATCTGAATAAAACAGATATACCTGAAGAACAGAAAGCTGCCAAAGTAGCCGACCTCAGCACCAAACTGAAATATTATGCTTCGAATTACTATTTCAACGGGTATAATCTCGAAGTGGATAAAAAAATATTCATTGCATTGATGAGGTTTATGAAGGACGACCTTGGAAGCGAATTCTATCCATCTGTTTTCGACGAAGTGGATAAAAAATACAAGGACAACTTCACACTGTATGCCAATTATCTGTTTGAAAAATCGATTTTCGCAAGCAAGGAAATGGTGTATGAATTTCTCAGAGAACCCAGTGCCAAGATTCTTGAAAAAGATCCCGGTTTTGTTGCGATGATTTCTTTCAACGAAAAATACAATAAAATAAAGGAGGATATGGCTGTTATTGAGCTTAAGCTTGACAACGGTGAGCGTATCTATATGAATGGACTCATGAAAATGCTCGAAGGAAAGAAAAAATTCTACCCGGATGCCAACAGCACCATGCGTCTGACTTACGGAAAAGTAACAAACTATACACCTACCGATGGTGTTGAGCAACCATTTTACACTACATTGGATGAACTGATTGCCCGTGAAGATGCAAATAATCCGGATTTTATTGTCCCGGAAAAGCTGAAAGACCTCTACAACAAGAAAGAATACACGAACTACACAAATGCTGACGGTAAAGTTCCGATCTGCTTCCTTACCGACTGTGATGTGACCGGCGGAAACTCGGGCGCTCCGATACTTAATGCAAAAGGCGAACTTGTTGGAATTGTCTTTGACATTAACTGGGAAGCAACAGCATCAAGTCTTAGCTATGTTCCGGATCAGACCAGAACCATTTCGACCGATATCCGTTACATTCTCTTCCTGATTGATAAATATGCCGAAGCTTCAAACATCATTCAGGAGCTTGACATCAGAAAATAAAAACATTTCTATTTCGCTAAAAGCTGCACATTGTTGCAGCTTTTTTTTTATTTAAGGTATCCAATTCCATCCAAAAAGCAGTGATCCGATCTGATATCAGGAGCCTTGAATTAGAGTGTCAGATGCTGAATATTATATATTATGGTCAGAAAAAGCCCTTTCGTCAAAAAAGAGACTGGCAAGAAACGAGATAAATCTGAAAAAGGCAAAAAATCCAAAAAATGAATTACTAAACCTTTTTATCAAATTAATAGCCCCAATACAGAATAGATTTTTCAAATAAATCAATGCTGAATATTTTTGGATACAATTTCATTTGCCAATGAAAACCATTGATTCCAAGCTGATTCAGCAAAGATTAAAAAAAACTTGCCCGGGTACAAAAACCTGTGATCGTGCATTTTTTTTTAAAACTATTATTATTGTGCTTCTCATGTCTCCGGGGTGCGGAAATTTATTAAAAGCACAGCAATACAATGTGGCTGGAAACGCCTTCCAGAACGGAAGTCCGGGCTGCTACACACTCACAAATACCACAGGACAATCAGGAGCAGTCTGGAATGTCAACACCATTGATCTCACCCAACCGATAGACATCACTCTGAGTCTGAATTTCGGATGCAATGATGCCGATAATTACCCCGATCCCAATTGCGGGGCAGACGGGATAAGCTTTATTCTTCAACCCAATGGAACCGGTTCTTTCGGCAGTGGCGGAGGAGTTGGTTTCAATGGCATAACACCCTCATTCGGTGTCATTATGGACACTTACGAAAATGGTCCCGATGACAATGTTAATCTTGACGGAGGGGTTGATCATATTTCTGTGAATATAAACGGCGATGTCTGGCATGGTACCACCAATGAACTTGTTCCTCCTTCGGTTGGCGCCGGCAATGGATTTCCCGTCAATATTGAAGATTGCAACAATCATATTTTCCGCTTTATCTGGGCACCTGCTCCAACTGGTGGTGTTGCCGTGGTTTATTTTGATGGCGTTGCGGTTCTGAGTTACACTGGAGACATCGTAAACAATGTGTTCAACGGAAATCCTGTGGTTTATTGGGGCGTGAGTGCATCAACGGGAGGTTGCTGGAACGTGCAGACTGTCTGCATGACCGTGGTAGCGAGCTTCATTACAGCAGGAAGCTATTGTGCCGGAAGTCCGGTTCAGTTTCAGGACCAGAGCATCAGCGGAACTACTATAAATGCATGGAACTGGAATTTCGGAGACGGTACAACTTCTGCCATTCAGAATCCGGTTCACAGCTATTCTGCTCCCGGTGATTATCAGGTAAGTCTTTCAATTACGAACATTGCCGGATTCAGCTCTGTAATTACACAGGAAATA
>VSSQ01001182.1_pt1 | contig 10850 bp, 7 predicted proteins | sample 4763081 | NCBI WGS metagenome assembly VSSQ01 (sample SAMN12137344, study PRJNA551015) | bioreactor metagenome | isolation source: SDC9 anaerobic chlorinated ethene degrading culture | place: USA: Knoxville, Tennesee | collected 2015-01-01
GACAGCTCATCGAACTGCAGTCAGTCGGACTCGTCTTCTTATGATTCGTTCTCCGATGTCCTGAATTCGTATATGTCGGCTGCCACAAATGCGGCCAAGCAGAATTCAAGCTGCAGCTCGGCAATCGGAGCAAATAGTTCTGACTGCGCATCCGCAAATACAGCAAATATGCCGGTTGCCGCAGCCGGACAGTCGGGCAACAGTACCTCAACTGAGAAGACCACTCTTCAGAAATCGACCTGCAATACGAACGCGGCCGGAAATACCTCAAACTCCGCTTCCTGCCCGACAGCCAACAGTACCAACACAACCACAAAAACCGATGTCAGCACAACCACTAACAGCAAAACAACTTCAGCCTGCCCAACAAGCGACTGCACCACCGCTGATTGCACCACGGGCAACTGCTCAACAAGCAACTGCACCGGAAACAACTGTTTCAGCTTCACGGCATGTAAACAGTCGATAACCGACCTCTTAAACAATCTCTTTGTGAAATGCGGGATAAACATTTGCCTGCCGGGATGTTCCGGTTCTTCCAACACTACGGAAACTCCCGAGCCCTCCCCCAGCGATGAGCCCACGGCAACTCCCCAGCCATCCGATAATCCGGATACAACAGCTGCACCCACGCCTACGCCCTCAAGCACTCCCGATACGACCGCCCCATCCGACAACAGTTCCAATACAACCGGTAATACCGATGCCGATAACCTGTCGTTTGAAGAGCAGGTCGTAGCGCTCGTAAACGAGCAGCGCGCCGCTTACGGGCTTGCTCCCCTGACGCTGAGCGCGGAACTTTCCAATGTGGCAAGAGCCAAGTCCCAGGACATGCATGACAACAACTATTTTGATCACACCAGCCCTACTTATGGCTCTCCCTTTGAGATGATGAGTTCCTTCGGCATCTCCTACAAAACCGCCGGCGAAAACATCGCGATGGGCTATACGACCCCTGAAGCGGTTATGAACGCCTGGATGAATTCCTCGGGCCACAGAGCCAACATCCTTAACGCTTCCTATACCCAGATCGGCGTAGGCTACGTTGCGGACGGAAACTACTGGACGCAGGAATTTATCGGATAAAGACAGAATCATGTATTCGTATCCTATACAAAAACCGGAGCAGTTCCTAGGAACTGTTCCGGTTTTATATCTTGTGCTTGCTCATTGCTTAACAGATTCCATCTGCTCTTCTTCCCTTTTCGAACGATTTATTGTCTTGACAGAATAAGTAAACGGCGCAATACTTGGTTTAAATTAATGAAAAGGAAAAAGAAATTATGAGCCGTTTTATCTGTCCGGTCTGCGGGAAAGATCTGTTGGAGGATGGTCAGAGCCTTCGCTGCGAAAACGCTCACAGCTTCGACATCGCCAGAAGCGGGTATGTCAATCTCCTGCTGTCCCAGCAGGTTAAATCCAAGCACCACGGGGACGACAAAATGATGGTCCGTGCAAGGCGGGATTTTTTAAATAAAGGTTATTACCGTCCTCTGCTGGATAGTCTTTCGGAAGCCGTAAGAAAACACGTCAAAGACGGCTGCGTTATTTTCGACGCCGGCTGCGGCGAATGCTGGTATACCGCGAACATCTATGAATATCTGGCAGAAAACCAGATCGAATTTGAAATGCTGGCGGTGGATATTTCGAAGGACGCCTTGACCGTAGGTGCCAAGCGCTGCCGCTTACTTAAGCTTGCGGTGGCGAGCGTATTTCGTCTGCCGATGAAAGATGGGTCCTGCGATATCCTGACCTCGGTTTTTGCTCCCTGCTGTGAGACGGAATTCGCCCGCGTGTTGAAGAAAGGCGGCATTCTGATCCGTGCAGTTCCGCTTAAACGGCATTTATGGAGTCTCAAAAAGGCGGTATACGACAATCCGTATGAGAATCAGGCGGAAGATTTTGTTCTGGACAGATTCGAGCTGATAGGAAAACAGGAAATCACAAAAACCATTCACCTTTCGAGCGGCGAGGACATCACGAATGTCTTTATGATGACGCCATATTATTATAAGACAAGCGCCGAAGATCAGAATAAGCTTCGAAATCTCACCGAACTTAACACGGAAATCGAATTTGGAATTTTGATCTATCGCAGGAATTAAGGTTTCCTTTTCACTGTCATTTGTAAGCAATTCAGACATTATTGCAATTAGTATTTTGTATGGGAGGCGGGCGTCTCCCACTTGAACAAAGCCACACTGCCTTGGAAATCTTAGGTTTCAAGGCTGTGTGGCTTTATTCAGTACGTATTATAAAATGGTTATTCTCTTAACTTTACTCGTTCTTGTCCTTGTTATTGTCCTTTTTTACCTGCCTATTGTGTTTATTATGAAGGAAGTGCTCAGAGGCAATATCAAGCTGTTCCATTTCATCGAACTGCTCGGCCAGTTCGCTCTTTCCGGGAATTTCAGCTGTCTTGTTTCTAAATACGGCTTTGAGCATCACCGGCGTCAGTATGGCGCAGCCCACAACAGTCACAATAATCGGCGTCATCATCTGGCTGCTCAGAACGCCTAAGGACAATCCTTTTTTTGCGACAATAAGCGCCACCTCCCCACGGCAGGCCATTCCGACGCCCACCTGCAGGCATTCTTCATTGCGGAAATGGCATAGCTTGGCGCCGAGTCCGCATCCGATCAGTTTTGATAGAATTGCCGTGGCCAGAAGCAGGCAGGAAAAAATGACAATAGCGCCTCCCGCTTTGGGCAGCTGTGCGCCGATACCTATGCTTGCGTAAAAAATCGGGGTCAGCAGCAGATAGGAAATGGGATCAAATTTTGATTCGACATATTTTGCCTTTGGCGTGGCAGCAATGACCAGACCGGCTGCAAAAGCACCGATGATATCTGAAACGCCGAAAAATTTCTCGGCGCAATAAGCCATCAGCAGGCAAAGAACAAAGGCGAAGAGCGGGTAACGGTGAAGATTGCAGCCGTTGGCTCTTGCTATCATCCAATCAAAAAATCGCATGGCAATTGCACCGACGCCGATCGCAAATGCAAAAAATAGAATTATTTTAATTAAAACCATACCGATATTTGAATCACCGCCTGCGAAACCGGTGATCAGGGTCAAAACGATAAGACCCAGTACGTCATCGATCAGCGCGGCTGCCAATATCGTGTTGCCCACGGCGGAATTGAGCCTTCCCAATTCCTTGAGCGTCTCAACGGTAATGCTAACGGAGGTTGCCGTCAAAACGGCTCCTACAAAGGTGTAGGAAAGAATACCGTCCGCCTCGATCAGTCCAGCCCTCGCGCAGAGATACGATAAAAGAGCCCCCAGACCGAGGGGCACCAGCACACCGCAGGTTGCAACAAGAAGACCGGCCTTACCGGTCTTTTTGAGTTCCTTGATGTCCGTGCCGAGGCCCGCGGTAAACAGAATGACGATAACGCCCAACTCGCTCATCTGGGATATAAAGCTGGTTTCGGTGAGAATATTCAGCATAGGTGGGCCGAGAATAAGACCCGCCAGAAGTGCGCCTACCACCTGGGGCATTTTTATTTTTCTGGTGAGTAAACCTAATAGTTTGGTGCTGAGCAGAATTAACGCCAGGTTAAGAAGATAGCGATAGGACATAGTGATAATACGCTTCCTTTGAACTTGTTATTAATCTAATCCTTTGCGTTTTCCTTTCATAGTATTTATCGGGTATCTGCCAAGGATAAATCACTGTTGCATTATAGCACATAAGCGCAAATAGATAAACCTCTGGTAACAAGCGGCATATTCGTGACCGCGCTTTGAGGCAGGCTCTTTTAATAAAAGAAATATAACAGCGGAGTTTCTTATAAAATATTTAATGGATATTGTATTATATTTTTGAAATTCGATATATAATGATTGAAAATTCTTTTTTTTTATTTTATAGTAGCCTAAAGATTATTTTTAAACTGTCGATACAATGAATGTCATGTTTATTTGAAAGGATGATAAGAAAATGGCAGAAAAGACTCGCGTCAGAAGAACGGCCGATGAGCGTATCATTTCAATTGAACAAAAGATCAAATTCCATAAAGAAAAAATAGATTTACTGGAAAAACAGAAAAAGAAAATTCTGAGTCCCGCTCAGAAGAAAAAAACAAAAGACGATACATTAAATGAAATCTATAAAGCTGCAAAAGCAAGCGGGAAATCGCTGGATGATGTTCTCGCGATGATTAAAACTGAGTAGCTTACCCAAGGGCGGTTTTCGTAACCGCCCTTATGTTTTATAATATTTTGTAAACAGACATAAAAAAGCAAAAAACATAAAATCAGCAGCTCCGTTCATTCATTGATGGAGACAGAACGTACTGTTCTTTGCATGGGTAAATTCGCCGTAACTATTTCGAAACTATTTTGCACCCTTAACTACTGGAAGGAACCCAGCCCGCCCAATCTTCTTTATGCTGCGGATTTCCCGTGGGTTTTCAGCTCTTTCACATCCGATTCGGCGTTGACGTATCCGGCGTTATATGTTATCCTATCATCAACGATTTTGATTTGAGGTGAAAAGATGCGCAAGATTTCTTGCTGATTCAGCGGGGTACAACCATACGCGGCGTTACGCCGCCTGTTTGTTGTACCCGCAGGCAGGAAAGTTGCGGCATTTTATTCTCTCATGATAACTCATGTCTCCCACTCGGCCTTTAGGGCTGGGTTTGGGTGTCCTTATGTTTTTGAGAGCCGCAAGCTTACCTGCTTGCGGTCTTTATTTTAACATAAGGAGATGAAGCTTATGTCGCTGATTAAAGTAACTGACCTTACCTTCTGCTATGACGGCAGTTTCGACAATGTGTTCGAAAACCTGAACCTGCAGATCGACACCGACTGGAAGATTGGATTTATCGGGAGAAACGGGCGGGGAAAAACCACGTTTCTGAAGCTGCTCATGGGAGAATACACATATTGCGGAACGATATCGGCCAGCATATCCTTTGAATACTTCCCATATCCCGTTGAGAACAAGGACAGGAATACGCTCGATATCCTCTATGAAATCAGCGGCGGCGCGGAGGAGTGGCGGCTCCTGCGTGAAACGGGCAAACTGCTGGTCCCGCCGGACGCACTTGCCCGTCCGTTTCGCACCTTATCAAACGGCGAACAAACAAAGGTGCTTCTCGCCGCGATGTTCTTGAGGGATAACAGCTTTTTGCTGATTGACGAGCCGACCAACCACCTGGACATGGAGGGGCGGGCTGCCCTTTCCAGATATCTCGATGCGAAGCGCGGTTTTACTCTGGTGTCCCACGACCGTGATTTCCTCGATCACTGCGTGGACCATATTCTATCCATCAACAGGGTAAACATTGAAGTCCAGACGGGCAACTTCTCGTCCTGGCAGTATAACAAAACATTGCAGGACAATTTAGAGCTTTCGCAGAACGAAAGCTTAAAAAAAGAAATCAGACGTCTGGAATTCTCCGCGCGGCGCACCTCCGACTGGTCGGACAAAGTGGAGAAAACAAAAATCGGAACCAGAAACTCAGGACTCCGGCCGGATAAAGGCTACATCGGACACAAATCCGCCAAGATGATGAAACGCTCAAAATCCATAGAGGCAAGGCAAGCCTCGGCCATTGAGGAAAAATCCAGGCTCCTAAAAAACATCGACGAGGCGGACGAGTTAAAACTTCATCCGCTGAAATATCGCGCGCAGCGGCTGGTTCTGCTTGACAAAATCTCATTATATTACAGCGGAAAGCCAGTCTGCGAAAATATTTCGTTTGAGATTGAACGGGGGGACAGAATTGCGCTGCGCGGCAGAAACGGCAGTGGAAAATCCAGCGTTCTGAAACTGATTTGCGGCGAGGGCCTTGATCATTCGGGGGAACTGAGCATCGGGAGCAATCTGAAGATTTCCTATATCTCTCAGGATACTTCATTTTTGAGCGGCAATCTCACCGAATACGCCAAGCGCCAGGGAATCGACGAGAGCCTCTTCAAGGCCATTCTCCGGAAACTGGACTTTGAGCGGTCCCAGTTCGAAAAAGATATGTCGGATTACAGCGGCGGACAAAAAAAGAAGGTGCTGATTGCCAAAAGCCTCAGCCAAGAGGCCCACCTTTACCTTTGGGACGAGCCGCTCAATTTCGTCGACGTCCTTTCCCGAATGCAGATTGAACGGCTCCTTCTGGAATATAAACCGACCATTCTATTCGTGGAGCATGACAAAGCCTTCTGCGATCATGTGGCAACGAAAATAATCCGTCTGCCAATTGAAAACTAAAAAAATCCGGCTGGATGGTATCCAGCCGGATATTTTTAATCCTGCGGTTCGCTCTTCCCTTCCGTTACTCTCAGCATGCGGTATCCGACCCCCACGTGGGTCTGAATGAGCTTTTGCCCCAGGGGGGTCTCGATCTTTTTCCGGAGGGTCGCCATATAAACACGGAGAGAGGGCGTGTCGTTCGGCAGGGTATTCTGCCAGATTTCCTTAAGAAAGCTGTTATGCGTCAATACTTTACCTACGTTGCGCGACATGAAGCACAGCAGTTTATATTCAATGGGAGACAAGTGAATCTCCTGGCCGTCCACAAATACGCAGCCTGCTGCGTAATCGATTTTAAGGGCTCCATTCGTAAACACCGGGTTATCCGCGGCGGAGTCCTGCATGAACTGAAGCCGGCGGAGCGCCACCCGCAGACGGGCCAGCAGCTCATCGACGCTGAACGGCTTTGTCAGATAGTCGTCCGCGCCCGCGTCCAGAGCGGCGATTTTATCTGAATCGTCGCTCCGGGCACTAACCACGATAATGGGCATATTCGACCAGGTGCGGGTTTTTTTTATGATATTGATACCGTCCATATCAGGCAGCCCAAGGTCGAGAATAATGAGATCGGGCTGATAGGACACCGAGGCCATGATCGCCTCGCTTCCCTTTTCCGCGCTTTTAAAACGGTAACCCTGTGACTCCAATGTAAGAGTGATCAGGTTGCGGATGGGTTTATCGTCCTCAACCACCAAGACCAGTGGTTTGGGCATCGGGAAGCGCCTCCTCTCTTACAAGTGAAAAAGTAAATACCGCACCGTGCGGCAGGTTATCCGAGACACATATTTCTCCGCCGTGCGCTTTAATAATTGTGCGGCAGAGCGCGAGCCCCAGCCCGAGTCCCCGGTGGGCATCGCCTCTGGCTCCGCCTGCGGTGTAGAACATATTGAACAGCTTACTTTTGGATTCGTCGGAGATTCCGGGGCCATTGTCGGCTATCGAGACCAAGACCCTTTTCCCTTCCCCATGAGCTGAAATAATAATGTCGGAGCCTTCGGGTGTATACTTCACTGCATTGTCGATTAGGTTTACAAGTACTTGAACGACAAGCTGCGTATCCACCTTCGCCATCAGCAGTTCGTCGCCCTCCAGAACCTTGAGGCAGTGATTTCGCGCCCGCCGCGCCGCGTGCGCCGCCGCTTCGTCGATCACTTCAAAAATAAGTTCAGGTTTCAGATTCAAAACCAAAGATCGGTCGTCCATACGGGTGATGGACAAAAGGTTTTCCACCAGGTTAATAAGCCACTCGGAATCTTCAAAAATATCGGTATAGAGCCTGTGCTTCTGTTCCTCGTCAAGCGGCATTTTATCCGTCAAGAGCATTTCCGCGTTGCCGGAAATACTGGTGAGCGGCGTTCGGAGGTCGTGGGAAATGGCGCGCAAAAAATCCGCCCTCAACTTTTCCTGCTGGGCCGCCATAGCCAGCGCGGTCTGATTCTCACGAAGACGCTGTTTTTCCATGGCCACGCCGCACTCACCCAGCAGGGCAAGAAGCAAGCCTCTTTCAAATTCGCCGATGCGCTCTCCACGGTCCATGGCAATACCCGCCACCGCGTGGACGCTGTTGTTGCCCCGCACGGCAAGATACCAGAATCTCGCATCCGAATCGTTTTTTGTGGTTGCGCCTGCCTGCGTACTGCTGACGAGTACGCGGTTTGCCGTATCCCGCTCGCTTATCAATGACGCCGACTTTTTGATCTCGCTTTCGTCGAAGCCTTTGGGCGATAATAAAAGCGGCTTTTGCAGTTGGCCGTCGCTCACGGGATAAAGAAGAACAGGCCGTCCCATCAGTTTTAAAAGTTGCGTCGCGGTCTCGCTTAAAATCTCTTTCGCACTCTCGGCCTGCTGCAGATTTCGGCTTGCGGTGAGAAGCACCTCGGTCCGGTATGCCTTCTGCGCGTTTAGTTTAGACTCTTCCTTCGCCCGCGCGGTAAGAGAGCTGGTCAGCAGAGAGGCGATGAACATCACAAGAAATGTGATGGGATAACCTGGGTCATAGGCGCTCAGAGTAAAACGAGGCTCCGTAAAGAAAAAATTGAAGACCAATACGCTCAGAACCGACGCGAAAATTCCGCAGACGTTGCTTTCGGTTAAAAACGAGGTGAGCAGCACTGAAAGTATATAAATGGTGATGATGTTCGCAACGGTAAAACCAAGTCTCTGCAGCAGGAGTCCGATAAGAGTGGCTCCGCAGAGCACTCCCAAAGTGATGAGCAGTGAGGCACCGGAAACGTTTACCTGCTTCTTGAGTTTTTTCCCCGCAACAGGAGGCGCGAAGTGCGGGATAATGTAAACTTCCAGTTCGGGTATAAGCTGTATGAGGCGTTGAGGGATATCCGACTTTGGAAAAGGCCGGGAACGTCTATAGTTCGGTCGCCCTATGACAATCTTGGTAGCGCCGCAGGCTCTTGCAAACTGCGCAATCTGGAGCGCCACGTCATCCCCATAGGAGTACGACAGCGACGCTCCGTTTTCTTCGGCAAGCTTTCCGTTTTTCTTCAGACGTTCGCGGTCTTCGCCGCGCATGTTAGCGAGCGTCGGCGTCTCCACATAGAGCGCCGTCAGCTCCGCGGCAAACGCGCGGGCCATTTTCGAGGCAACGAGAATTACGCTTTCGTTGGAAGGCGAAGGCGATAAGCAGACAAGAACCCGCTCCGTTTTTGAGTCGTTCACCAAGATCCCCTCCGGCTGCTCTGATAGTAAGCGGCGCTGCAAAGTATTTTGCAGGAAGGATTTTTTCGGCATTATTATATCACGTCTTTTTACGGATTACGAGTACCACCCCGGCAAACGCACACAGAAACAGCACGCCAGCCGATATGACCAGAGCTGCGGAAGGGTTGTTCCCCACCGTACGGCCCCGCGCCGTAACAGAAAGCACGTCTGCGTGGATATCCAGGTCGCCGCCGTGTTCGGGGCAGTCCCGGTGGAAGGTTCCGGTCAGTTCAACGGTATCGCCGACCGTGCCATATCTGCCGAGCAACGTAATTTTTTTTGCTTCGGAAGCGGGGACAAAGCAGCTTATGGTGTTTGCCCCGTCGGACAGATTGATCCAGGCGTAATCGCCCCGATACAGGATATCTCCCACGGCCTCGCCGCAATAACGGACTGTCTTTCCGTTCCAGCCCGCGGCTTCCTCGATGAGCTCCGTGCTGGAGACGAAGTCTCCCAGAGCAGATACCGTCAGCGGCAGGAGCAGGAACAGCAAGGCAAGCGCCGCTCCTATTTTTATGGCTTTCATTTTTTCCCGACCTTTCTGACGCAGTAGGCGCCCAGTGCCAGGACAGACATGAACTCAAGCCGCGCCAGCCACATAATGACAATATAGGTGAGTTTGAGATATGCCGGCATTGCCGCCGACGTTACTCCGATGGAAAGGCCCACATTGCCGGTGGTAGAGGCCGATTCAAACGCCGCCATGCCAAAAGGAAAACCCGCGAGCATCCCCACAAACGTACCCAGCGTAAAAGTGATAATATAGGCCGTGACAATCAGAAAAGCGCTCTTTATCATTGCGTCGGACAGGATCACGTCCCTGATGTGGTGAATTTTCTGTTCGCTCACCCTGTTCTCTGGCAACATCATGCGTTTTACCTCCGTCTTGAAGGTGGAGAAGATGATTCCCGTGCGCAGCCCCTTGAATCCGCCTGCCGTTGAGCAGGCGCTGCCGCCCAGCAGCATAGCGATAACAATGGCGAAGAGCGCGATGTCGCCCCATTCATGATAAAACTGCTTGGCATAGATGGTCATAAAGCCGGTAGTTGTATGGCCGGAAATGAGCTGGTAAAAGCCCTTGCGGAATACCGCCACCACGTCGGGGTACACATGGTTTCTCATCAGCCCGAGTGTTACGGTAAGCGTAAGGATGGTCATTGTGATGAAGAAGGTTACTGTCTCGATATTCCGGTATAGCTCGCTGCGCTTGCCCGACAGAACGGCGTGGTGCAGCGCAAAGTTAAAGGAGCCGATCACGAAAAACGCCACGGTAGCGAGTTCAAAAACAGCGCTGTGATAATACAGAATATTCTGACTCATGGGCGCGAAGCCTCCGGTACTCCAGGCCGACATTAAAATCCACAGACCGTGCAGGAAGGCCCGGTCAGGCGCCAGCCCCGCAAACATCGCAGCTATCCACATTACTACGGTGCCGATTGCAAGGTAGACAAGGCTGATATACCATATCCGTCTGGCGGTGGAAACCGCGTTGGGAAAAAGTTTTTCGTCCTTGCCCTCGCCCACATACATTTTATAGGCCCCGCTCTGGTCCTTTGTGAGAAAGGTAAGCGCCAGCACCACCATGCCCTGACCGCCCACAAAGGTGAGAATATGCCGCCACATGTTGATGCCGTTGGAGATATGGTCCAAATCCTGAATGAGCGTCAGGCCGGTGGTGGTAAGTCCGCTCATCACGTCGAAGCAGCAGTCCAGATAGGACAGGTAGTTACCCGACAGGTAATACGGAAGGGCGCAGAGCAGCGTACCCAGAAACCACGCGCCGGACGCGACCACCATTCCTTCCCCGAAGCTCAGTTTGACTTTCCGGTAGCGAAAGCCTGCAAGGGTCATGATAGTTCCCGCAAGAACGGTCACG
>VSSQ01001183.1_pt1 | contig 10831 bp, 9 predicted proteins | sample 4763081 | NCBI WGS metagenome assembly VSSQ01 (sample SAMN12137344, study PRJNA551015) | bioreactor metagenome | isolation source: SDC9 anaerobic chlorinated ethene degrading culture | place: USA: Knoxville, Tennesee | collected 2015-01-01
TTGATCAGTTGCCAGCCGGCGTATACACACTGAAAGTAACTTTAGGCTCAGATGTATTCTCCACAAAGATTACCAAGCTCTAAAAGTTTTTTAATACTCCGACAAAAGGCTGCCTTCGGGTGGCCTTTTTTTTGAAACGCAATTTCTTTCTGTAAGGATTTGTGAAACCAAAGTGGTTAATAAAACGGTTCAATCATTTTTGGAAAACTCCGGAGGAGTCACATATCTGTTGAATCAGTCAACAAAACCACGACTCCTGAGGAGTCGCATATATGGAGCTTCATCTTCTGACAATGCTTGTTAATATGCGACTTCTGGCATAAGAGAGAATGGTGAAAGTTATTTGAATTTGAGAGTCCTGAACGAGCAGTGAAGAGTGTTTGCAACTACTCGGTGTAAGGTACCTGACGTTCCTCTATCCTGTACTTCATTACCGGAACCGTTTCATAGACATCGGTTATCCGGACAGCTGTTATAAACACAAAAGCCGTTACTCTCTTTCTGCTGTTATTCAATAACAACAAAGATTTTGAATGAACAGAGTCGTTGCAGAATCGTTCGTAGCCGAACGAAACTTTGCGGAAACTTTGCGGATCATTGTCGTCGGTATTGAGAAAATAATCAGCTGCATTTTTATTGGTGGTCAAATCAACCAGCACTGAAGTCATATCAGGTTTTTCAGTAAATGAAGCATTTCCACCCAGTGCAAGATATGTCATCAGTCCATGATTACGAACAATTGCATTTGATTGGTACATGTTTTCTGAAATACCGTTGTATGTCATGTCTCCATCGACGCCGGCACTGACACACCATGCCCAGCATAATGTACTATCGGGGACTGAGAAATGAATCACAGCGCGGTTGTCGGTTTTCTTTTTACCAAGTTCCACATGCTGCATTACAATCATCTCCGACACAGTATCTGTCCGGATATACAGGTTTTCAGGCTCTTCGTACCAAATGGTATCTGTCAGTGTCTGCCAGTAAACGGTTGTATTGAAATTTTCGTTTTTTTCAGAATCCGGATAGCGAACAGCTTTGAAATGTCCGGAACGTTTTCCTGCCAGAAATCCCTGTTGGTGCAATTCAAAGAAATATATTCCGTCGTGTTGTATCAGGACTGATTTGGACTTGATTTCAGATGGCTGAATTTCACGGTAAAGGATTCCGCCTTGATATTCTTCAAAGGAAACGCTTCGCAATGTAAGAGAATCTGACATTTTCAGATCAAATACAATATTGTCACCTTTGGCAAGATGAAAGTAGTAATTGTCGCTCGACTGGTTCCGGATCCGGAATTCAGAGTCAATGAGTGTAACCGGTTTCTGGGCATACAACAGAAAAGACATAAAAACCGAAAGCAAAACAACAGTACTTTTTTTCATTTTATTTTATTTGAATTGAAAGCCACTGATTGAGCAGCGAGATGATTTTTGCATGTACATCGTCCGGCATGTCGGCAATACGTACATTGTGACAGTTGTTTTTATCCATGGCAAAATAGACATTCTTATTGTCGCCACAAACAGCTGCTGTAGCGCTCCAAGGGTCATCCGCCCCATAAATGAAAATAATGTTTTTGGCATCCGTTTTAATATAATTCCGCACAAATTCAAGCATGGCCGGATCGTAATGAACAGGAGCAGATCTGGGCACCATGATGCTGTTGCTGATATATCCCGATTTGATCGAAAGCAGATCGCCGACTCCGGTGGTATCATAACCGTAGTATCCCACTTCGTTGTAGGCCTGCACAAAGAATGCTCCGGTGGAACGCTGGTCGCGGTAACCGTATGAAGTTGGCGCAATTATTTTTTTCAGATGTTTGTAAAGTGTTGTGGGTTTGGCATCGGGAGCCGGTATTGATGAAGGGCTTCCACAATACTGGAAAAAAGCAAAAGGATATTCAACCACCATATAATCGAGCGTACTGTCAAGGCTCATTATCAGAGAATCATCGGCATTTTTCATATCAATACTGATGTATTTGAGCATATCTTCGCGATGTTGAAGAACAGCACGCTGGAAAGCATGAATTTTCATGCGGATGGAATCTGTGCTCACGTGTTTCAGAAAATCAATGCATCGAGGATCTTCGTTGTTGATTGTAAACGGGGCAACATACGAAACGGTTCCTTCCACGTCGTTCGGATACAGCGCTCTGTGATAGACACAGGTGCTGCCACCCTTGCTGGCTCCGGTCGTCACCCATTTTCCTTTGTAGAACGGTTTCAGCATTGATATGATCTGATGATGATCAGCCGCGGCCTGCCTTACATTGAGATATTGCCACGGGCACCCGGCAGGAATGCTTTCGCCGAAAAACCGGTGTTCTATGGTGATCTGATTGCCATGAATGAGCGATGTAAGTTCTTCAATATAGAAGGGGCTCATAGCATGTCCGGCAGCATAACCTTCGGTAACCAGCACTGTGGGTGCATCAAAGCTGAGATGGTTGATGAAAACCCGCTGAGTGAAAAATCCTTTCGTTGTGTCATTGTGATCAACCGGCATCTTCACTTTCAGCAGATAGGATTCGCTGTATCCGTTTACCGGCGTTTTATCGAGGACTTCGACACCCGGAAGCTTTTCGAGAAGAGGTTTTAGTTCCTGCGCCTTTACCTGAAGAAAGGAGATTACAAGAAGAAACAGACTGAAAACAAGTATTTTTCGCATTTTATTTTTTTTGCAAGGTACAAATTTCATTTATTTTACAATTGCGTCAATCGATAAAAATACCTTATGTTTGTACATCCAATTCCGAAACCACGATGAATATCCGGCTCAACAACAACCCCGAAATCCTTGACGACGACAAGACATGGACAGTTCAGGATCTGCTGACACTGAAGAATTTTTCATTCAAACTGCTGGTGGTTAAGATCAACGGAAAGCTTGTTCCGAAAACGGATTATGATGCGGTCACTGTTCACGACGGCGATGATGTGATGATACTGCATCTGATGTCGGGCGGATGAAAACAGCAGCGCGAAGCGCTGTGAGTTGAATGTTTATAAAGTTTATTCACTCATTTAATTATTTTCAATATGTCGCACTTCGATAAGATGAAGACAATTGAATTTTAATGCTGAATACTTCATCACTCAGTGTGACATAAGTTGCAGCGCACGCTGTCACACGTTGCCCCGCAGCCATGCTGAGCCCGGCATTCTTGTGCAGCGCTTTTTCAAAGGGCCGGGCGTAGTCTGACAATGAAAACTGCTGGGCGTAGTTTCAAACTACGCCCAACTTTAATTATTTAAAGACTACGCCCAACACTAATTATGAAGCGCTGTAGCAATTTAAATCAACAGAAGCCCTTTCTGAGTTCCCGGTCGAGGTTGCGATACAGCTTAGCTTTCAAAACCGGGATCTCATTATATACTTAAGACTTTGCTTCTGTGGATTTTTAAAAATGTGATTCAGAGCCGCTTTAAGGTATTTCTATTTTTTACCACATACAGCCCGCAATTCCACACGAAAGTTTTTTCGTTCTGACTATTTCAAATCCGCATTCAATAAGAATTTTCTCCATATCCTTCCCGTAGGGAAATTTTTACACGGTCTGGTTCAGATAGGTGTAGGCACTTAAGTGAAACCGAACAGAAACCTATCAATATTGTTGTTGAAATGAAACATGGAAAAATTACTAAAAATCACTCTTCTTCGCCAGTAATCATTTCCTGATAGTATAATACAAGACCATTAGGCATAAAATTAATGACGGATCCAACAAATTCGACCTGTCCATCAGAATCAATGTCTGCAAAAGTCATAATATAAAAAGGATTGGTGAGTCCGGGAAAATCAGTCTTTGGCTTAGCAAATTGAGGTTCAAATGAATTTCCAACATTTTCCAAAATATAACATTTCCCTTTTTGATTGTAGGTTTCAGTGAAATATGCATCCAGATCACCATCATTATCAATATCAATAAACTCAATTGATAAAGATGCAGCCGATAATGATTCAGGAAGATTAAAAGGTGAAAACTTTATATCTGAAAAAGCGGGAACTGAAGAAGTCCCAATATTTTCCTGGAAGACAATATATCGATCTTTTATTCCTACTCCATCTTTTCGTCGTACACCAAATACATCAAAGTCTCCGTCACCATCAATATCTACAAATCTTTTATTTTGAATTGAAACAGAAAGCCCAACATTTAATTCAACCATCTCATTAAATACCGGATTTGTTTTTGTGCCGATGTTTTCACACCAAACAATTTTTCCATTTTTGTTGCCGATTATATCATAATCTCCGTCGGAGTCAATATCAACTATAGATGAATTAAACACTTTGATTGTTTTTAATGGGTTTTCTCTTTTTTTTGCCCAATTAAAAATTGGGCAAATGGAATCACCAATATTTTCGATTAAATACAAGTTATCATTATTATAATAATAATAAATATCAAAGTCTCCATCACCGTCAAAGTCAAAAAACTGATATGGACGCAAAGGAGATTCATTGTTTTTTATGCGGATTATCTCTGGATTAAATTGCTGAGCCAATGACTGATTGAATACCAGCGTGAATGCACATGAGAATAGTAGAAAAAGAAACTTCATTTTTTGAACCCGGATAGAAAATATAAGTCGTTCCATTTTCAAAATATTTTTTCAAAAATACAACTTTTTTCATTTCATATTTTAGAAACCACATACATCCACGCAATCCCACCCGAAAGTTTTTTCGTTCTGACTATTTCAAATCCGCAATCAGCCAGTATTTTCTCCATATCCTTCCCGTAGGGAAATTTTTGCACGGTCTGATTCAGATAGGTGTAGGCGCTGTTGTGGCGCGACAATCGTCGGCCACGCAGCGGAAGAATATTATTGAAGTAAAATCTGTATATGTTGCGCCAGAAGAATCCTGTTGGCATACCGAATTCAAGTATCACGAAATGCCCGCCTGGAGCGAGAATCCGGTGCATCTCTTTCAGACCTTTTTCGAGTGATGCAAAATTCCGCACACCGAAGGAGCAGGTGATGAGATCGAATTCGTTCGATGCAAAAGGTGTCTCTTCAGCGCTGCATTTCACCAGTTCGGCCATGACCAAAGCTTTGCTGAGTTTCATTTCTGCAATCACCAGCATTTTTTCCGAAGGATCTGCAGCAACAAGTTTTACAGGATGCAGCTTCGAAAGCTCCAATGTCAGATCGCCGGTTCCGGCCGACATATCGAGAATCTGCTGCGGGTTGAATTTCCTAACCGCTCTCCGCAGCTTCCGGCGCCAGATCACATCTACACTGAAGGAAAGTCGACGGTTGATTTTATCATAGGTTGGCGCAATGTCGTTGAACATTTCAACAACATCGTTTGTTTTTTTTTCTTCGGCTATCGGATCGCTCATCAGCCGCGGCTTTCGGAAAGTGATTTCAGGAACCGTTCCTGATCGACCGGTACAACTCCTACATATTCGCACACAATGCCGGCTGCAGCATTCGACCATTCGGCCATTTCCTCAGGGCTGGCTCCTATGGCCAGCGCCAGCGCTGCCACTGCAATCACCGTATCGCCGGCTCCGGAAACATCAGCCACTTTGCGCACACGTGTCGGCATGTGAATGTAGCCCGGCTTTCCGTTCTCATGGTGGCAAAGCAGCATTCCGCGCTCACCCAGCGTAAGCAGCAGATAGCGTATGTTTTGTTGTTTTCTGAATTCCTCACAGAAAGCAGCCAGCTCGTCCATTTCTTCCGGCATATCCTTGTTGAGTGCATCGCGGAGTTCCTTGAGGTTTGGCTTGAAAACAGTCACGTTTTTATATTGCAGAAAATTCCGTTTTTTGGGATCGACGAGCACCGGAATATTGTGTTTCGATGCCTCTGAAACCACAGATTCAATCAGCTTTGCATCAATCACACCCTTGTCGTAATCTTCAAAAATAATGGCGTCGAATCCGTTGGCAGCTATCAGGTCCTGCACATGCTTTGTAAATTTCTGCTGCAGTTCTGCGGGCAGGGGAGCATCGGTTTCTTCATCCACACGCAGCATCTGCACGTTGTTTCCGATGATACGGAATTTGGTTGTCGTAATGCGGTCGTGGCTTTTCAGCAGGCCGTTTCGCGGCATTCCGTTTTCAGCAAGCAACTCTTCGAATTGTGCTGCTTTGTCATCATCGCCCAAAACGGCAGAAAGAATTGCCGTACTACCCAGCGCGCTAATGTTCAGGGCCACGTTGGCGGCGCCTCCCATGCGGCTTTCGCGTTTTTCGACCGAAACCACCGGCACCGGTGCCTCAGGACTGATGCGGTCAACCTTCCCCCAGATGTAGGAGTCGAGCATTACATCACCAATGATGAGAATTTTCTTGTTCTGAAAAGGATTTTCCCTGAAATTCATAAGATGGTTTTTTATCTTGTACATGAATTATCTGCAAAAATACGAAACGTGCTGAATTGGAGCGAACCGAAATAAAAATGAAAAAACAGCGTTTATTCACAGCATTTCCGATATTTGAACCATGAAAATGAATCTCAGGCTTTTTGTTATAGTTTTCGTTTCAATACTTGTTGCATCATGCAGTAAAACAACATACAATGCGTTGCGCAGCACGGATGTATCCGGAGACTCGCTTACATTTTCCTTTCTCGACATGAATTGCAACACCGAATCAGGAATTTATTACAAAGTGATGTACAACGATTCGGCATTGGTGCTTGAGAGCTGTGTGCTGAATGAAACAACACAGCAGAAAATCCTGATGAAAGGATTGTCGGTCTGGATTGATACATCCGATAAATCCAAAAAGGAAACCGGTATTGTTTTTCCATACCACAACAAACCTCAGATGCATACTGAGGGTGGGCGACCCGATCCTTTTGCAGACGCAGCGTCGAAAAAACTGCCTCCCCATGCCGATGTTCAGCTCTGGCGGTCAGAAGCTGCCACTGCTGTTTTATCTTCCGGACCCGGCATTGATGCTCAGATGACCATGAACAAAAACAAAACGCTGCTACTCAGACTGTCGGTGAATTATGACTTGCTGGGGCTGTCATTAGAATCATTGAAAGCAAGACCTTTCAGTGTTGTTCTGATGACTTCGCCATTGATGGCAACCAAGCCTCAGAGCGGTGGCCCGGGAGGCCCGGACAACGGAGCTGAAACAGGAAATCCACAGATGTACGGAAGCAATAACCAGAATCCATTCGGACAGTCAAACCCCGGTAATTTCGGCAATCCGGGTGGAGGCAGCTATGGTTCGGGCGGGCATGGCGATGAGTCTGGCGAAATGCAGCAAAATACATCTGCTGCCAAATCTGATAAAATTGTTGTGAGACATATTGTTTTAAAACAATAAAATAAATATTCTTCAACATTATTTCCAGATGTTAATTCCGATATACATGTGTCCCACATTGACTGCAATCCTGCGATATCTGTGTTTCCAAAACTTGCTTCAGCTTCTGAAATTTCACTACATTTGTTTGCTCAAAATCGAATGAAAAAACTGCATAAACTTGTCTTGCGCGCCTATGCGGGGCCTCTGGTTCTGACTTTCTGCATTGCGGAATTTGTTCTTCTAATGCAGTTTCTCTGGAAGTACATTGATGATCTGGTCGGGAAAGGACTTGATTTCTGGATCATAGCACAGTTACTCTTTTATGCTTCGGCAACATTTGTTCCGATGGCGCTGCCGCTGGCTATTCTCCTGGCGTCGCTCATGACTCTGGGAAATCTTGGTGAACATTATGAGCTGGTGGCTGCAAAAGCATCGGGGATTTCATTCCGCAAGATCATGATGCCATTGGTTCTTTTATCACTGATCATAAGTGGAGTAGCGTTTTATTTCAGCAATCAGGTTTTACCGGTTGCCAATCTGAAAATGTTTTCATTGCTCTACGATGTAAAGAGTCAAAAACCAGCACTAAATATTCAGGAAGGTATTTTCTACAGCGATATTGATGGTTTTGTCATTAAGGTTGGTGAAAAAGACCGTGACGGAAAAACCATCAGGCGCGTATTGGTATATGACCATTCAAAACCCGGCGGGAACCTGTCTGTTACAGTTGCGCAAAGCGGAACCATGATTACGACTGAAGACAACCGATTTCTGATTTTCACTCTGTTCAATGGAACGAATTATACTGAGATGCGAAACAATCGTGAGAGTCAGACCAGAAGACCGATGCAGCGTGTGCATTTCAAGGAAGAACAGTTGCGGTTTGACTTGTCTTCATTTTCGATGAATCGTACAAGTGAGGACCTTTTCAAAGAGCACTACCAGATGATGAATCTGAAGCAGCTTTCGAGTGCTATCGACACAATCAGCCTCAATCAGAAAACCAGGCAAAGTGAATTTGCATATCAGATGCTGAAGTCAAATGGCTACTATTTCAATTTTTACGTAAAGAAGAGCAAACATTCTTTGGGTAGAAATGAATCCAAAGCCGACAAATTCAGCAATATCAAGAATGACCTTACCCCTGCCCAATATAAAAATGCTGTTTCTGAGGCCATAGGGATTGCAAGATCCAATTCAATGATGACTGAAAACTACATGAAGGAAATGGATGCCAAGCAAAAGGTGCTGATAAAACATGAGGTGGAAATTCAGCGGAAGTTCACTCTATCCATTGCATGTCTTCTGCTGTTCTTCATCGGAGCTCCCCTTGGGGCCATTATCCGGAAAGGGGGACTGGGGATGCCGTTGGTGGTATCTGTAATTGTTTTTATACTATACTACATTATTTCAATAACTGGGGAGAAATCGGTTAAAGAAGGTGTTCTTTCACCTGAAATCGGAATGTGGATATCTTCAGCAATACTACTCCCATTTGGCATCTGGCTGACAATTAAAACAACAACCGACAGTCCTTTGATGGAAACTGATACCTGGGTCAAAATTGCCGACAGGTTGAATCGATTTTTCCGCATTAAAAAGAAGCGCTCATGAGGATTCTGCAGATTTGCCACAAATCACCCTTTCCGCCTGCCGAAGGTGGTCCGATGGCCATGAAAGCTGTTCGCGATGGGTTGATCTCTGCTGGCCATTCTGTTCATACATTTACTCTCAGTACACCAAAATTTCCGGTTGTTGAAGAAACAGCTGCCGGTATGGAAGCATTCAGTTATTGCTATGTTGATACTACGGTCCGCATTTGGCCGGCATTTCGCGATTTGTGTCTGAACCGCTCTTATCATATATCAAGATTTTACCACAACAAGACTTCAGAGCAGTTGTTACAGCTTCTGCGAAAATCTGAATTCGACGCCATTCTGATTGAAAGTATTTTCATGATGCCATATTTCCGGTTGATTCGTGAAAATTTCAGCGGACCGGTTATTCTTCGAGCTCACAATATTGAACATTTGATCTGGCAGCGAATTGCAGAAAATGAATCAAACATCCTGAAGAAACGTTATCTAAAAACCTTGTCTCGTCAGTTGAAGCGTTTCGAACTGAATTGTTTTCTGCAGGCTGATGCAATTGCCACCATCAGTGAAGTTGATGAGGATATAGTGCGCAGGATGGTACCCGCAGCCGAGGTGAAAACCATCCCGTTTGCCATTTCCGGAAATGATATTCTCTTTGCGAAAAAGCAATTTACTGTCACATTTGGACATATCGGATCCATGGATTGGACACCTAATTCAGAGGGCATTGACTGGTTTTTGAATGATGCATGGCCGGTTATCCACAAAAAACATCCTGAAGCAATTTTCAGACTTGCCGGACGGAATATGCCGCAGCGCTTTTTCAATCTTGAAAAATCAGGGATTATGACTGTGGGTGAAGTTGACAATGCGGCAGCATTTATGCAGCAACTTGATTTAATGATTGTTCCATTGCTTTCGGGAAGTGGTGTCAGAATTAAAATTGCAGAAGCATTGTCTCTTGGGGTACCTGTTATGACAACGGCAGTAGGTGCAGAAGGGCTGCATGTAAAAAACGGACACGACATTTTCATATGCACCTCAACTGATCAGATAATAAATGGAATTGATCAGATTATCGAAAATCCAGGATTATTGAAATCAATTGCTGACGAAGGTTTGAAAACAATAAAAGCATTTCATTCGTCTGAGGCAGTTACTGACGGACTTGTCTCGCTTATTCTAAAAAAAATGAAAGCATGAAGAGGCAGAAGCTGTTTGTGATATTACCCAGGATACCATGGCCTCTTGAAAAAGGAGACAAACTCAGGTCATATTATTTAGTGAAGGGTTTGAGTGAACACTATGATATCACTTTGTTTGCGCTGTATGATGAGAAATATGATATTGAAACCCTTGAACGGGTGAAGGCCATTTCGAAGGAACATTATTTTTTCAGAATCCGGTTGATTACTGTTTTAATTCAGGCGTTTGCAGCATTATTTACAGGCAAGCCTTTTCAGGTGGCATACTATTCAAATTGCCGTTTACGCAAAGCCATCCGTAAAGCGGCGAAGAAGGAAAAACCCGCCGCTGTGTTCTGCCAGTTGGTACGTACTGCACAATATGCCCGTAAAATTGATTGTAAAAAGATCCTTGATTTTCAGGACACCTTGTCATTGGGAATGAAACGTCGTGCAAATTCAGCATCTGGATTGACACGATTGTTTTTTCAGTCTGAGAGCAGAAGATTGCATCGATACGAATCAAAAGCTGCCGGTTGGTTTGATGATACGCTTATTATTTCGGAACAGGATCTGAATGAATTGCCGCATAACTGCCGCAACTCGCATGTGATCCCGAATGGAGTGGACACAGAGTATTATTCGCCTGCACCCGGCGAAAAACAACATGATTTGTTGTTTGTGGGGAACATGTCCTATCCTCCCAATGTAAATGCAATGGAGTACTTTGTTTCGTATGTTCTTCATGCTGTAATTGAGCG
>VSSQ01001184.1_pt1 | contig 10830 bp, 5 predicted proteins | sample 4763081 | NCBI WGS metagenome assembly VSSQ01 (sample SAMN12137344, study PRJNA551015) | bioreactor metagenome | isolation source: SDC9 anaerobic chlorinated ethene degrading culture | place: USA: Knoxville, Tennesee | collected 2015-01-01
ACAACCTTAAATCACTGGGGTTATAACTTCCTGACTCAAGGAACAATAAGTTTTGAAAACATTGTTAATGAGAACAAATTCTTCTCTGAGAACACTACCCGTAAGAGAATGATTGGTGTTTACGGTGAGTTCAGAGGAAGTTACAAGAATATAGCATATCTTACAGTAACCGGCAGAAATGACTGGTCTTCAACACTTCCTGTAGAAAACAGATCATACTTCTATCCGTCTGTTTCAGGTAGTTTGGTGTTTACAGAACTTATGCCTAAAAATAATATTTTATCATTTGGTAAGGTAAGAGCTTCCTGGGCACAAGTAGGTAAGGATGCCGATGCTTACGCAACCAATAACTATCTGTGGCCTCCTCAGGTTGTTCACAATGGTATGATTGGTACAGGAAACAGCTGGACCGGCGGTAGCCCGTTCCTGGTTCCGGAAATTCAGCAGTCGTATGAATTTGGTACAGAGTTGAAGTTCTTTGGAGGCAGACTTGGTCTGGACTTCACTTACTACAACAGTACAACCAAAAACCAGCTTGCAAGCCCTCGTCTGGCTCAATCTACCGGATATATCTTCCTTACCCTTAACAGCGGATCTGTTAACAACAAAGGTATGGAGCTTTCTATCAACGCAATTCCTATAGACAAGAAGGACTTCACATGGGATCTCACCCTTAACCTTTCAGGTAACCGCGGTACACTAGGTAACTTCCTTCCGGGAGTAGGCCTCTTCTATGTTACAGATGTTCAGATTGGTGGCGTTAAAGCAGCCTCTGTCCCTAATGGTGGATACTTCCTCGGCTTGACCGGTGACTACTGGCAGAGAGAGAAAGATGCTGAGGGTAAAGAGATTGCCGGAGGCAGATACCAGATAGACCCAACAACAGGACTTTACAAGACTTCAAAAGTTACCACAAATGTTGTAGGTAACCGTGAACCAAAAATTATTGGTGGTTTGAACAACAGCTTCAGATATAAGAATCTGAACTTATCTTTCTTGTTAGACCTCCGCCTTGGTGGTGATATTTACAATGGTACCGATTATGGCAGCACAGTAAGAGGTTTGAGTATGCGCACACTTGACAGACAGTCAGTTACTGTTGATGGTGTTTCAAGCGTAACAGGAGAACCTTTAAGCTACACATATGAAGCCGGTAAGATGTACACAGTTAACGGAGCTCAGAAATCAGGTAATTACATGATTCAGCAGTACTGGAATAACTATGGTGATAACGCATATAACTTTATAACAAAAACAAACTGGATAAGACTAAGATCATTATCACTCTCTTACGACTTTACCGATCTATTCAAGAACAAGAATATTGTTAAAGGATTGTCAGCTACATTCTCTGCAAACAACCTGTTTGTATGGACCAATTACAAGGGAATGGACCCGGAAGTTAGCGTTTCTGGCTCAGGTACAGGTGGATCAGGCTCTATGGGTATTGACTACAACGGTATCCCTGCAACAAGGAATATTACATTCGGTCTTAATTTCACATTCTAATTACTAGATTAACAATATCTTATCATGAAAAAAATATTACATATTATATTAGGTCTGATAATTGTTGTGAGTTTTACCTCTTGCAACAAGTGGCTGGATGTCAATGTAGACCCTGACAATCCAACAGACAAAAGCGCCACGCCTGTCAACAGGCTTCCGTGGATACAGCACTATTACGGCTATGCACACGGAACCGCTAACATGCGTACTAGTACAATAGCAGGTATTCTGACTCAAAGCTCCGCTACAGCTGCCAATGGTCTGCTTGCAGCCTGGAATCCGGCTCAGTCAAGTGCTACTACTATTTACCAGAACTGGTTTTTGGGAGCCGGTGTTAATATCGGTCCAATGATCAAAATGGCGGAAGAAAATGGTTCATATCACTATATGGCAGCCGGTTATGCTATGAAAGCATTAGGTTTCCTTATGATGCTTGACCTTCACGGGGAGATGCCTTACACTGAGGCTATGGGTGACAAATACAACCCTTCTTACGATCAGGGTGATGTTATCTATGCAGGATGTATGGCAGATCTTGACAAAGCTATTGAGCTATTTGGCAAAACTCAGGAGCCGGGAGCTTTTAAATTTGCAGATGGTGACACCTGGAATGGAGGTGATGTGAATAAATGGATTAAGATGTGCTATGGTATAAAAGCCAGATATCTTAACATTATCTCAAAGAAGAGTTCATACGACCCTCAGGCAGTTCTGGCTGCTCTTGATAAAGCACCTAAATCAAACTCTGAGAATACATCTGTAAGGCGTTACAATGTAGAGGGAGATGCTGTAAACTTTACAGTTGCAGACCCTTATCAAACAAACTTTACATGGAACTCTGCTGCTTATGGTACAGGACAGAGAATGACCAGATGGTACATCAACCTTCTTACCAACAGCTATACCGGAGGTTCCAAAGTGGTTGACCCTCGTATGACTAAGCTGGTTCCTGCAATGATGAAAAACATTAAACTTAATGAAGCCGGTGAAATTGTAAGCTATGAATGGGCCAGGGATATTGGAGTTGATATGATGTACTCAGATATTCGTCAGAATGGCGGACCTCTTCTTGCTTCCTATGCAACTGCTGACACTAAAGTAGCTTATACAATTGCAGATGAGACAGCCAGAAACAACTTTATCGCCAATCTTAAGCAGTCATATGTTGTTGATGGAACCAAAGTAACCGTTACATACAAAAAGGGGTCATTCTTTATCAACAGCACAAACTACAAACGCGCCGGTGATACCGTTTATGTAAATATGAGATCAAACAGCTTGTCAACCTCAGGAAGATCAGCTACTGATACTTATTATTATCCTGTTACAACTGCTAATGCAGTAGCCGGAACAGGCTCATTCCACGCTAGACCTGACTCTGACTTTGATGTTGTAACATACGCAGAGATGTGTTTCATCAAAGCCGAGGTTTATTTGAGAATGGGACAGCCGGGACCTGCTCACACCGCTTACCTGGAAGGTATAAGAGCTTCATTTGCAAGAATGCAGACCAAGCTTAATGACTGGAAAGCTGCCGGGGTTAAGAATCCTGATCAGATGCCTATGAATCAAGCTGATATTGATGCATATATGGCTAGCCCTGCTGTTGTTCAGACAGCTGCTAACCTTAAGATGTCAGATATTATGAAGGAGAAGATTATTGCAATGGGATTTGACTTCCAGATATGGAACGATATGAGAAGATTCAACTACAGTGCCGGTAACATTGGAAACTTTGGAGTTGTTTACATAGATTACAAGAGACCTTACGAATTTACCGCAACAGCGAAGATGACCGGATCTAGCCCCACAGATCCTACATACTGGTTCAGAAGGTTTACTCACAGTACTCACGAGAGCAACTACAACAACGAGCAACTGATGGCCTCAAACCCACTGGCAATGAAGGATGCTATATGGAGCGATCCTGTATGGTGGGACAAGCCTTGATAGCTTTGTAAATATTTTATAATTAGGGGGCCAAATTGGCTCCCTTTTTTTTAACATGGTTTTAAAAAATGTATCTTTGTTGAAACGACAAAAACAGATTGATATGTTTTCAAAAGATGTATATGCAAAAAGGAGGCGGGAACTTGCCTCAAGAATTAAGTCAGGAGTACTCCTTTTTCTTGGCAACTCAGAAGCCGGAATTAACTATATTGGAAATACTTACAGATTCCGTCAGGATTCTACATTCCTCTATTTCTTCGGGTTGGATGAACCGGATTTATCAGCTGTAATAGATATCGACAGCGGAGAGGAGATTATTTTTGGTAATGATGTTACAATAGATGATATAATTTGGATGGGTCCCCAGCCACTAATGTCAGAGAAGGCTTCACTGGTTGGTGTTAGAAATGTCAGGCCGGCCGCTCAACTGGAAGAGTATCTTTCAAGAGCAAAGTCTCTGGGCAGAGATGTTCATTTCCTCCCTCCATACAGATATCATAATCAGATACAGTTATTTAAATTACTCCAGGCCCCTTTTGACAAACAGAGAGAGCTTGCATCGGAAGAGTTCATTAAAGGGGTAGTTGCTTTAAGAGAGATAAAAGACTCTCTGGAGATTGCTGAACTTGATAAGGCTGCAGATATAGGGTACGCAATGCACTATACAGCTATGAGAATGGCAAAACCGGGTATAGTTGAGCAAGAGCTCGTAGGGCTGATGGAGGGTATTGCAATCTCTAACGGCCATATGCCATCCTTTCCCATTATATTATCGCAGAACGGAGAGACGCTTCATAATCATACACATCATCAGACACTGACAGATGGTCGTCTTCTTGTAATTGATGCCGGTGCAGAGACAAATATGCACTATGCATCTGATTTTACAAGAACAATTCCTTCTGGCGGTAAGTTTACAGAGAGGCAAAGAGATATTTACAACATTGTTTCTGCTGCAAATGATATGGCAACCGCACTTGTAAAACCGGGAATAACCTATACCTCTGTCCATCTTGCTGCAGTTAGACTAATCACTCAAGGCCTTATAAATCTCGGCCTTATGATGGGTGACCCCGATGAGGCTGTTGCAGCCGGAGCACACGCACTCTTTATGCCACACGGACTCGGCCACCAGATGGGGCTTGATGTGCATGATATGGAGGATCTTGGGGAGAATTATGTTGGATACGATGAGGTGTACAAAAGAGCTACCCAGTTTGGTCTTAAGTCTCTGAGAATGGGTAAGAAGCTCCGTCCGGGCCATGTAATAACAAACGAACCCGGCTGCTACTTTATACCTGCCCTTATTGAAAAATGGAAGAGTGAAGGTATAAACAAACAGTTTATTAACTTCTCAAAGCTTGAGGAGTACTATACATTCGGAGGTATCCGCATTGAGGATGATATTCTCGTAACAGAGAACGGCGCCAGACTGCTTGGTAAAAAGAGACTTCCAAATACTCCTGAAAAAATTGAGGCAGAGATGTCCCGTTAATCCGCGAACCTAAATGAAAAACTTCAAAAACTATTGCCATCTGCACAAATTTGCGCAGTTGGCAATTTTTGCCCTTATTCTATTTGCAACATCCTGTTCTAAGGAGGAGATTCCTGAGACAACAAGCAATCTCAACTCCATAACATCTTTCTACTTCTCAAAATCTGATAACCCGTCCCTCTCTGGTGAGGTGCCGAGTGTAGTAGCGGGTAGAGTTATATACTTAACTATTCCTGAGGGAATCTCCCTCTCCGGACTCAAGCCCGGCTTTACGATCTCTCCAAAGGCTACCATTTCTTACAATGGTTCTGAAATATCAAGCGGGAAGAGTTTAATTGATTTTTCAAACACTGTAACACTAAAGGTTAAATCTCAAAGCGGAAAGATTGCAGATTATAAAATACTGGTACAGACTGGAAAAGCTAACTTTGACAATGTACTCTACTCATTTATGGGTAAGTATTCAATTCCGGGAGTATCATATGCAATTACCAAGGATGAGGAGATTATATACAGTAAGGGGCTCGGCTTTGCAATTGCAGAGAGTGATACCCGGGCAACTCCCGGCCACCTTTACAGATTGGCAAGTGTCTCAAAACAATTTACCTCATTATGTATAATGAAATTAATGGAGAGGGGGGAAATTTCTCTTGATCAGAAGGTCTTTGGTTCATCAGGGATTCTATCTTCAGAATTTCCCGGAGTAACAGAGAGAGCAGCCAGGGTTACAGTAAGACATCTGCTTGAGCATACCAGCGGATGGACCAGTAATCCGGATCCAATGTTTACCTCATCTTTCTCCGGTCAGACTTTGACCCAAAGGGTGGAGTATGTTCTTAAATCTAATCAGAGTGAGCCCGGAACTGCATTTAGCTATTTTAACATGGGGTTTGGAATGCTGGGAATGATAATTGAAAAAATTTCCGGTAAAAAGTATGAAGTTTTTCTTAAAGAGATTTTAGCAGAAGCGGGAGTGACTGATATTCATGTAGGTGGTGACAGGGCAGGCCGCAGAGCAAATGAGGTTGTCTACTATTCTCAGGATGGAACCAACGGATACGGAAATGATATGAATGTCATTGCAGCGGCAGGGGGTGTTATTGCATCTATAGAGGAGATGATGAAACTTATGTTCCATATTGACGGCAGACCAAAGGTTGCTGATATTATTCAGCCGGCAACAAGAGGCATAATGCTCACTCCATCAGCTGTATATAATAGGTATGCACTCGGATGGCGGTGTAACCACAGCTCTCTCTTCTCCGGCTCCTGGTATCACTCCGGTAACCTGGCAGGTACAGCATCAATGTGGGTAATGGGTGCAGATGGCTATAATTGTGTGGTTCTCTGTAACTCCAGGTCCTATATTGATGATTTTGACGACACCATGTATGTAATGCTCAACAATCTCCTTAAAATGGCATCATCTACATGGTAATAACATTAAATAATCAATAAAATTAGTGCATTTGCTTGTTGTATATTTGAATTTTTATATCTTTACACTAGATTTGTGTTAACAAAATGTTAATTAAGCAAGTTTTTATTGCTACATTTGCTTTGATAATGGATTTTATTAATATATTTACGCAAATTTTTAAACAATATATACCCAAGTCTAACCCTAATACTTAAACTTAACATTGTAGAAACTGAAAAACAATCAATTAAAGAGAAACAAAATCTAAATCAAATTAGAAAAGTCCGGTTGATAGCAAAGAGTGAAATTGTTGCTGCAAAAAGAAAAATTCTTGTTGGCGAAAAACATTTTTCATATATTTGCACCTGTTAACCAGTAATGTAAAAAGATACCTAATCTACATTGAAACAAAATGTCCAACCAAATATTAACTAAAAATTTTAAAATGAAAAGTAAATTAAACTTCTTCGGTGTTTGCGCACTTACATGTGCGCTCGTTCTGTCACTGTTTTCGTGCACGAAGGATTTACAGGATCAGATTGACAAGTTGACTACAGATGTAGCAGCTCTTCAGTCTGCAATTAACTCCGGTAAACTCGTTAAGTCCGTAAACCCTGTGGCCGGCGGTTATGATATTGTCTTCTCAGACAACAGTACAATCAGAATTAACCATGGTACAAACGGTACTCCAGGTACTCCAGGTACTCCGGGTGCTGCTGGTTTCACTCCAATTATCGGTATAGATGCTGACGGTTACTGGACAGTTGTTGCATCTCAGGGTGCTACTCCGGTTCGTATCAAGAATGCAAGTGGCAACGAGGTTAAAGCCTCTATGTCAGATAACCTGACTTTGGTTGACAACTATCTTGCTGTAAACGGAACTAAGACTACTATCTACATTCCTAACATTGCTTATAATGCAGTTACAAGAACCCTTATGATCTGGGCTAAGAATGAAGATGGTACATCTACAATGTACAATGTTCCACTTGCAGACGAAATCGTTCTTACAACTGATATCGTAGGTCTGGTTTCTCCAATTGGACATACAAAAGTTCTACTTCAGTACGGTGCAGTTCCTAAGTCAACAGATGTTAATGCACCTTCTGCAGCAGCGCTTACATTTGCAGGTGTTTCATATGGTCAATCACTTGGTTCTGATGCTGTTCTTCCTGTAATTGTTAACCCTTCAGCAGCTGCTATAGCAGGTTATACATTTGAAATAATTAAAGCTGATGGTACTCCATACGCTTTCCAGGGAACAATTGAGCCAGGTTTTGATATTACTAAGAAGTTCTCTCAATATACAGCTCCTGCCGCTGGCGGATCAAATGCTCTTTACAGTATTAAATTAAATCCATCGTTAGCTCAGATTACTGCTCACCTTGGAACTTCAGCATCTAAAGAGACAAATGAACTTGCTGTCCGTGCAACTAAAGCTGGTCGTGAAATTGTTTCAGGTTATCAATACTCAATTAAAGTTAAGAAAGCAGACGAGCAAGTTACTACTCCTTTGTTTGCTGAGTATTATTTGCCAACTGGTACAAGTGTAGACGCAATGAACCTTCTATCTTCAGTTCCGTTTACAACTATACCTAGCGCTGACTGGAATATTACATTTGTTGATTATGATGTTCAGCCTCTTCAATCAGCAAGTAATTTCTATAAAGTTGGTGTTTCTTACTCAACAACTCTTGCTACCAGTGAGGATGTTAAGCCATACATTACAATCAATCCTGCGAATAGCATAATTACAACTGCAGTGGGTCACCACTCTGTTGCTAACCTTAATGGAAGGGTTGCTAACTTTAGATTGAAGACATTTGACTACACTGGTAAATATGTAGATCAGCCAATAAAAGTTAACTACTTTACTGACCTTACAGCAACAATTCCTGATGCAGCTGCAATTAGTCATACTATTCAAGCAGATAATGCTTCAACTACTACTGTAAATGAAGAGATTGTTACAATAAATCTTGATCCTATGTTTACAGCTCTTGATGCTGCAGGAAAAACTGCTCTTTGGAGAGCTCATGCTGCAGATATGTTGCTTTCAACTAAAGTAGGTACAGTTACTTATAGTGGTAATGATCCTGTTCCTGCAACATCTCTTTATGCTCTGGGTATTGAATATCGTTTCTTAACACTCACAGGAGCTGCTACTACAAGTCCTGCGGATATTCGTAAAATTGAATTCCGTTTCAACCCTGCTAAAACAGTTCCTGGTACATACAACCTGAAATTCACATTTAAAGATGGTAGAATTGGAGTATCTATTCCGGAAAATCAGGCAGATCCATTCGGAACATTTACATTCAATGTTCCTATTACATTTGCCAACCCATCTGCACTTCCATCTAATGTAACTGCTCTGTTGACTCATACGGCAGGTCTGTGGACTGGTAATAACCTTTCAGTATTTGGTAATAACACCAGCGTAGCCGGTCAAACAGTTAATGGTATCAGATACAGCCTTACCGGTGCTTACTCACAACAAATGGTTACTGAGTTTGGTTGGGGTAGAGTACAGTTTATTCCATCTGTTACTACTGATCGTACAGTTGTTGGTTTAGATGGTTTGACAGGTCTTGTTACAGCTGGTCAGGATTATCTTGTTCAGAGAAGGACTTCTCCTGCTTCAGCAGCTTACAATACACTTTACACTCCAAAAGATGTGATAGTTCGTTACTACTGGTTTGGAAATACTAAAAACTATGTTGATCTTGAAACCATTACAGTAACAGCTAAGTCTCAAATTGTAGAGGGTAAACTGGTTAATCTTCTAAATAAGGATACAAATGCTGATGGTATAATGGATGCTCACGATCCACTTACTGTAACTCACGGAGTTGCCGGAACTAAGAGCTTCGCTGACTACTTTAAGTTTACAGATTACTTTAACAATAATTTGACAGTATTTGGTGTACCTCATACTTCAGTTGCAGCTGTTGAGCTAGTACTTGATGCTCAGTATGACAACTTATTGATAATTAATCCAGTAACTAAGACAGTTGAATCTAAAGTAAGCCCACTTGCTCCTATCACAGGTGACATAGTGGTACCGGTTAAAGTAAGAGTTAAAGATGTATTCGGACTTTGGTTTGAAGGAACAGTTAACGTTACAGTTAAGAAACCGTAATTAGAATTATTTCTTAGAACTATATTTGGTGGAACTGCCTCGGGAATTTTCCCGGGGCAGTTTTTTTATTGAAATTTCACCCATGTGAAATTGGGATATATTTATAGTAGTGAATTGAGATGGCCCTGCTCTGAGAGATGGTAGAGTTCGCTAAGAATCATAGCGGTGGCGCCCCAGATAAATAGATTGTCGTAATCGTAGCCGGGGGCGGTTAGCCATTCTCCGGTGGGGCTTTGAAAATGTTTGGTAATTGCAAGATCCGGATTTAAAAGATTGATGGGAATAGTTGTATATCTGACAACCTCCCTGGGGTCCGGTTTGTAATGAATCTCCTGCCGTGATATGGCAAGGAGGGGGTATATAATAAAATTGCTTGGGGGAACATAGAGCTTTGTCAAAAAGCCGATAGTTTCTACCTGATTAGGGAGAATGCCCATCTCTTCACGAGCCTCTCTGAGGGCTGTTTCATAAAGAGTGGAGTCTGTTAAATCTCTTTTGCCGCCTGGTAGTGCCGCTTGTGCAGAGTGTATGCCGTTATAGCTGTTTCTGAGAATTATAAGAACTCTCCAGGTGCAGGCGATGTCAGGTATAAGTAGGAGAAGAACGGCAGATTCTCTGGCATCTGGAGGGGGTGGGATATCAAGAGACATATCCGCCCTCCTCTGGTGAGGAGCAAGGCGGATATGTGCATCTTTACCCGGTAATAGAAGTTTATTTATCAATTCCAACTCTGTTTAAAATAAACGCCCACTCAAAAGCAGTCTCCTTCACTCTGTCGTATCTGCCGGTTGCTCCGCCATGGCCGGACTCCATATTTGTATGTAACAGAATGATGTTATCATCAGTCTTGAGTGACCTTAGTTTTGCAACCCATTTTGCCGGTTCGTGGAATCCTACCTGAGAGTCGTTAAGTCCGCCTGTGGCAAGAATATTGGGGTAGTTCTGAGCAGTAACATTGTCGTATGGTGAGTAGGAGAGCATATATTTATAATACTCCTCTTCGTTAGGGTTGCCCCACTCTTCATACTCCTGAGTTGTCAGTGGCAGAGATGTGTCAAGCATTGTGTTAATAACATCAACAAAAGGCACATGGGCAACGATAGTATTGAAGAGGTCCGGCCTCATATTGGCTACTGCACCAACCAGTAGCCCGCCGGCACTTCCTCCCATTCCGGCAAGTTTCTCTGCCGATGTGTATTTGTCAGCGATAAGCTTCTCGGCACAGGCTATGAAGTCTGTAAATGTGTTTTTCTTTTTGAGCAATTTGCCATCTTCATACCACTGTTCGCCAAGGTCGCTGCCTCCGCGGATCTG
>VSSQ01001185.1_pt1 | contig 10807 bp, 8 predicted proteins | sample 4763081 | NCBI WGS metagenome assembly VSSQ01 (sample SAMN12137344, study PRJNA551015) | bioreactor metagenome | isolation source: SDC9 anaerobic chlorinated ethene degrading culture | place: USA: Knoxville, Tennesee | collected 2015-01-01
GTCCTGAATTTTGAGCGTGGCGCGCGTGCGCGAATCGCGCACGGCGGAGAGCGGCTCAAACTCCCTGAGTTCGCTCAGCGGCAGAATTTCCGGTTCAACTTTATGGCTCTGCAGCGCTTCCTCAACACGCGAGACAATTTCCTTTCGCCCGCTCGTGCCGAGCACGAGGCCAACGCCTTCCAGCGCTGAGACGATCTCCGGCGAAACCTGCGCGTAGCATCCGACGGCGACGACCAGCGCGTTTGGATTGCTCCGGTGCGCGCGGGCGATCATCTGGCGGGATTTGGAGTCGCTGGTTTGCGTAACCGTGCAGGTGTTGACGATGTAGACGTCCGCGGTATCCGAAAAATCGACGATCTCCCAGCCCGCCTGCACAAACAGCTCCCGCATGGCTTCCGTTTCGTAGTGGTTCACCTTGCAGCCCAGCGTGGTGAGCGCGGCCTTTTTTGCGCTCATGGCTCCACCTCGTAGAGCGTCTGCGCGAGCATGGCCATGCCAGCCGTCTCCGTGCGCAGAATTCGCCTGCCGAGCGAAACGGAAACCGCGCCGTTTTGCGTGAGCCTATCAACTTCTTCCTGCGTCAGACCGCCTTCGGGACCGATTAAGAGCCCGATGGTCGTAAATGACCCGGCTTGCTTCAGCGCGGCTTTGAGAGAACGCGTCTCTTCTTCTTCGTAAGCGACCAAAAACAGGTCGAACTGCTTCGGGCCGATGGAGACGATTTTCATGAGCGGAAGCACGTCCGGCACCGCCGCCCGGCGGGACTGCTTGGCGGCTTCAAGCGCTACGCGCTGGTAACGCTCCCGCTTTTTGTCGAAATCCTTGTCCGGCACGACCACGCAGCGCGAGGAAAACACCGGAACCACGGCAAACACACCGAGCTCCGTGCACTTCTGTACGATGGTTTCGAATTTGCCCGTCTTTGGCAGGCACTGAAACAGCGTTACTTTACAGGGGCTTTCCGCGCCGGATTCGTGCGCGTTACCAACTTCGCAGACGATTTCCGACTGCGTGACTGCGGTGATGGCCGCGTCGAACTCGCGCCCCGCGCCGTCGCAGAGCGAGAGCGCGTCGCCAACGCGCATGCGCAGCACGCGCGCAATATGGTGCGCGTCGTCGCCCGTTATAACGGCGGAGTTCCCCTGTATATTGTCGCAGAAAAATCTTCTCATTTTCTCCGGTATTCCTGCCCCTTGTCAGTTCGCTTTGGAAAGCATGGCAACCCAGCCTTCGCTTCTCAGAATCTCTGTAACGGTGAATCCTTCGCGCTCGATGGCCTGGCGGACTTCGTCCTCCCGCTCGTCAATGACGCCGGAAACGATAAACGGAGCGCCTTTTTTGCAGCAGGTTCTGGCAAACGGAGCGAGCGCAATAATCACGCCCGCTACGATGTTGGCAACCACAACGTCGTATTCGCGCTGGATGGTTTGCCGCAGGGGTTCGTCCGTTAGCACGTCGCCAATCAGGACATGGTACTGCATTTCATCCAGCCCGTTCATCTTCGCGTTTTCCAGCGCAACATGCTCGGCAACGGGGTCGATATCCACCGCGACGGCGTCGTTTGCGCCAAGCAGGATTCCCGCTACCGAGAGGATGCCGCTGCCGCAGCCGAGGTCGAGCAGATCGCAGCCCGGGTGAACTGCTTTTTCGAGCAGCTCCATGCACATGCGCGTGGTGTGATGTTCGCCGGTACCGAATGCAACGCCCGGGTCGAGCTTGAGCTTTACGCGGCCTTCCGGCACGGGCTCTTCAATCCAGCAGGGAGTGACATAGAGCCGTTCGCCGATGAGCAGGGGTTTGTAGTATTGCTTCCAGCCGTTTTCCCAGTCCGCGTCGTCTACGCGCGTGACCACGACGGAAAGCGTGCCGTACTCGCTTGCTTCCGCCGTTTTGCGAAGAAGAGCAATCGCCTGCTTGACTTCCGCAACGACCGCTTCGCTCTCCGGCACATCGGCGACATACGCTTTGACGCAGGGTTCGTCCACGCCGACCTTGTCGTAGTCCGCAAAATCCCAGTAGACCGCGCGTTCGCTTAAAAACGCCATGGCGCGTTCGTGGCTCTCCTCAATGCTGACCTGATCGAGCCCCGCAATGGAGAGCGCTTCGCAGACTGCGTCCAGCCCGGCGTCGGTCGTATAGACGCAAATTTCAAGCCATTTCATGTGTTATCTCCATCCCGCCGCCCGAAGATATTTCCAACGCGGCGCGCAATAATACTTATTTCGCTCTAAAGTATAACACCCCTGCGGCAACCGGCACAATCCCGCGCACGCCGCTCGGAACTTCCGGTGAAAAACTTGTCCGTTTATGCGGTTGACAACCCGCCCGCCTTGTGCTTTACTCGAACCGATGCAGCCCCAAAAACCGACAAATCAATACCTTTTTTCGACTTCGCCGGAATATCCTGCGGAGGCGGATGCGCCGCGCGCCGGCAACCCGCCGTTTCACGCGCGCCCGATGCTGACGCTCGCCTTCGGCCTGCTGCTGGGGCTGTATCTTGGCGAGCGCTTTTCGCTGCTTACCGCAATGGCTGCCGTGTTGATTCTGCTGATCGCCGCGCTGGGCGCAAAGCTGGTCAAGCGCGGTCTATGGGCGCTGTTTCTTCTCGCCATGGCGGCGGGGTTTCTGCGGATTGGCCTTGCCGCTCCCGTGCAGAGTCCGACTGGCCAGGGCGTTGTGACGGGCACGATCTGCGAAACGCCGGAACTGCGCGACGACGGCACCTACCGTATCTACCTCAAGAACGCCGCTCTTGACGGGGAAGCAATTGAAGGCAAGCTCCGTTTTTACGGCGCGTTCGCCGAAACGCCCGCCTACGGGCAGAACATTCGCGTGGTTGCGAGCGTGGTTCTTTCTTCCGAGAAGTACAAAATAAACGACCGTTATCAGGGCGTTGCCGCCGTGGCATTCGGCAGGGACAGCGCGTGTGTGCTTTCGCAGGAACCAATCGATCTCTACGGGCGGCTGCTCCGGCTCCGAGAAACCGTCGGCAACAAAATCGCCGCGCTGTTTCCCGCTCATCCGGGGGAAGCCAAAGGCATGCTGCTGGGGGACGTTTCGCAGATTGACGACGACATGCTCACCGCGTTTCGGAACACGGGCATTGCGCACCTTCTTTCAGTTTCCGGCTTGCATGTATCGCTTCTTGCGGCTGCGTTTTCGCTGCTGTTCCGCAGAAACGCCTGGGTGCGGTTTGCGGCGGTGGCGGTATTTTTACTGTTGTATTCAGCGCTGACCGCGTTCTCGCCGCCGGTCGTCCGCTCGGGCATCATGCTGCTCGTGGCGCTGCTAGCGTTTCCGCTGCGTCGCAGGCTGGATACGCTGAGCTCGCTCTGCACGGCGTTTGTGTTGATTTTGCTCTATAACCCGTACGCGCTTTGGAGCGCGGGGTTCCAGCTTTCGTTTGTGGCGGTGTATTCCATGGTGCTGCTCGCGCCGCTGTTTGCTGCTCCGCTTGCCCGGCTCGGTTCCAGCGCGAGCGGACTGGTCGGGGCGAGCGCGGCGGTCGTGGTTGGCACGTTTCCCACGACGAGCCTGTTTTTCGAGCAGGCGCAGTTTCTCTCGCTCGTGACCAACCTGTTTGTCATTCCGATTTCGGCGGTGTTTCTGATTCCCGCGTTCATTGGAACGGTGTTGGCGTTCGTTTGGTTCCCGCTGGGTAATTTCGTCTGCGCCGTGGCGCGGCTCGCGCTGGACGTTATCCTCGCCATCGCGTCCTACGGCGGCAAACTTTCGCTCGTTGTTGCCGCGCCGCCGATGCTGGCGTATCTGCTCTGGCTCGTTGCCATGCTGTTTGCCTCGCGGTACTGCCTCTGGAGTGCGAAAAGCCGCGCGTTGTACGCGGGGCTGCTCGCCATGCTGGCGGTTGTCATGTGGGTTTTTCTGTGAAAGCAGGCTGGCTTTGGACGGCTGGATAAGCGCACAACGAACGATAAACAACATATTATGCCATAATTGACGGGCGGTTTATCCACATTATCCACCAAACTATCCCCATACTGTGGATAACTCCGGTGGAAAACGAGCCAAAAGGAGGTGATGGGGCTCCGCCCCAAACCCCGCCAAAGGGCACGCCCTTTGGAAACCCAAATTTAGCTGATAAAGTGAAGTTCTTTTGCTTCTTTTCTTTCAAGAAAAGAAGAGAAAAGAAAAGCTCTCCCAATTTGTGAACATTTGTTTGCAAGAGCCTGGATTGATGGTATAATACACGCAATGGATGGATTGACGTTTCTCAAAGGAATAGCAAACGGCGAAGCGCTCGGCGGCGCTTATTATTTCTGCGGCGAGGACGCTTACAGCCTCAACAAGGGAATCCGCGCAGTGCTGGAGCGAACGAACCCGGACTTAAGGGACATGAACGCGCAGGTGCTCAAAAGCCCCGCGCCGGGCGAAGTGCAGAACGCGGCGGAAACGCTGCCGTTTTTCGACGAGCGGCGCGTGGTGGTCGTGACCGAATTCGACGCGGATACCGCAAACGCACTGGAAGCTTATGCGGTAAACGCGCCGGAATCGACGGTGCTCGTGTTCGTGCGGCCGGGAAAACCGCCGCTGACCAACCCGCTGTATAAAGCGCTGAACAAAGCCGGGCGCGCGGTGTCGTTTGACCCGCTGAGCGCCGAGCAGGCGGAAGCATTCTTACAAAAACGCGCCAGGGACAACGGAATCCCGCTGGACACGGCGGCGGCGAGCCTTCTGGTGCTGTATCTGGGGGTCGATCTGGGCGCGCTGGAGAACACGCTGCTGATGCTGGGCGCGTATGTCGGGTTTGGCAGCAGAGTCACTCGAAAAGCGGTGGAAACCTGCGTCAACCCTTCGGCGGAATACAAGGTGTTTACGATTCTGGACGACCTCTGGGCGGGTAACAAGAAAAAGGGAATCGCAGAGCTCACTGGTCTTGTCAACAGCCCGACGGAATCCGCAATGGGGCTGGCGACGCTGTTTGAGCGCAACGTCCGCGTGGTGGTCAACGCAAAGCAACTCCTGCTCGGCGGCAAGACCGAGGCGCAGATTGCGGAGATTCTCGGCGTAAAGCCGTTTGTTGCGCAAAAGGCCGTCCGCAACGCAAAAAAGCGTACGATGAAGCAGCTGAGCGACGCGTTGAACGCATTTATCTCGATTGACTGGAAACAGAAGCAGGGGCTTGCCAAGGCGGAGGACGCGCTGGTGCTGGCCTGCAGTGAAAATTTCTAAATACCATAACAAGGAGAACATAGAATATGATCAAGCACATCGTTTTTACGAAATTCGAAAACCCCGCCGAGCAGTCGCCGGTTGCCAGCGAAATGCTGCTCGCGCTCAAGGACAAGAGTCCGCAGATCGTCACCATAGAAACCGGCGCGGACTTTCTGCACAGCGAGCGCAGCTTCGATCTGGCGTTGATCGTGACGTTCCGTACGCGCGAGGACCTCAAAATCTACGATACGCATCCCGAGCACGAAGCCGTCCGCCTGTACATCAAGGCGCACCGCACGGCGACCGCGACGGTGGACTTCGAGTTCTGAGCGTCGTAACCGATCGATTAGCAGAAAGGCAGGTGAGCCGCATGCTCAAATACATCGTCCTGTTCAAGTTTCGCGACCCGGAAGAATGTTTGCCGACCGTGATTGAAAAGCTACACGGTATGATGGGCAAGATTCCGGAGATTCTCTCCATGGAGACCGGCGCGGACATCTGGCACAACGGCGAACGGAGCTACGACCTCGCGCTGACGTGCACGTTCGAAAACATGGAAGCGATCGAAATCTACGACAAGCACCCGCTGCATCAGGATGCGCGCGAGTATATCTACGCGCACCGGCTCGACGGCAAAACGGTAGTATACGAAATCGAGTAAAGCAGGCAGAACCGCAAAACAATGGTGAAATGAACCGATGAATGAATTTAAGGTAGTCTCCGAATACAGCCCGGCGGGCGACCAGCCGGAGGCGATTGAACGCCTCGCGGAGGGCGTTCTGCGCGGGGACAAGGCGCAGACGCTGCTGGGCGTAACCGGCAGCGGCAAAACCTATACCATGGCAAAGGTGATTGAGCGCGTGCAAAAGCCCACGCTGGTCATAGCTCACAACAAAACGCTCGCGGCACAGCTCTGCTCGGAGTTTCGGGAGTTCTTTCCGGACAGCGCGGTCGAGTTTTTCGTGAGTTACTACGATTACTATCAGCCGGAAGCGTATATTCCCGCTTCGGATACCTACATCGAAAAGACAATCGACATCAACGAGGAGATCGACCGCCTGCGCTACAGCGCGACCAGCTCGCTCAACGAGCGGCGGGACGTGATTATCGTCTCCTCCGTTTCGTGCATCTACGCGCTGGGCGATCCGGAAGAGTACATGCGCCTCTCCGTCTCCATCCGCAAAGGCATGGAGATTTCGCGCGAGGAGGTGGTGCGAAAGCTCGTTGATATCCAATTCCAGCGCAACGACATCGACTTTTCGCGCGGAACGTTCCGCATCCGCGGGGACGTTCTGGATATCTTTCCCGTGTCCAGCGCGGGCACCTGCGTCCGCATTCAGTTCTTTGGCGACGAAGTCGAGCGGATTATGGACGTCAACTCGCTCACCGGCGAACTGCTGGGCGAGCGTTCGCACGTTGCGGTGTTTCCCGCTTCGCACTATGCCACGAGCCGTGAAAAGATCGATGCCGCCATCGAGCAGATCTGGGCTGACGCGCTCAAACGTCGGGACGAATTCACCGCGGCAAACAGGCTCATCGAAGCGCAGCGCATTGAACAGCGCACGCAGTACGATATCGAGATGATGCGGGAAATCGGCTACTGCAACGGCGTGGAGAACTACTCACGCTACTTCGACGGCAGAAAGCCCGGCCAGCCGCCGTTCACTCTGATCGACTACTTTCCGAAAGACTTTTTGCTCATCGTGGACGAAAGCCACGTGACCATTCCGCAGATCGGAGCCATGTACCGCGGCGACCTTGCGCGCAAGACCTCGCTGGTGGACTACGGCTTCCGCATTCCTTCGGCGTACGACAACCGCCCGCTCAAGTTTCCGGAGTTTGAGGCGCGCATTCCGCAGATGATCTGCGTGTCCGCAACGCCCGCGCAGTACGAAATCGGCCGTTCCACACAGGTTGTGGAGCAGATTATTCGCCCAACGGGCTTAATCGACCCTGAAGTGGAGGTTCGACCCGTCAAAGGGCAGATCGACGACCTGCTTGGGGAGGTTCGCCTGCAGGCAAAGAAAGGCTTCCGCACGCTGGTGACCACCCTGACCAAGCGCATGGCGGAGGATTTGACGGAGTATCTCGACGGCATGGGCGTGCGGGTGCGGTATATGCACGCGGATATCGACACCATGGAGCGCATGGAGATTATCCGCGACCTGCGACTGGGCGATTTTGACGTGCTTGTGGGGATAAACCTTCTCCGTGAAGGTTTGGATTTGCCGGAAGTGGGGCTTGTTGCGATACTGGACGCGGATAAGGAAGGCTTTTTGCGTTCCTCCACGAGCCTCGTGCAGACCATCGGCCGCGCGGCGCGAAACGTGGAAGGCAAGGTCATTCTTTATGCAGACGTGATTACGCCCTCCATGAAGTACGCCATGGACGAGACCGACCGCCGCCGTCGCATTCAGACCGCGTTCAACACCGAGCACGGCATTACGCCGCAGAGCATTAAAAAAGCGGTGCGCACGACGCTGGTCATCACCCGCAAGATCGACGAAGAGGAAGACACCTACACCGCAGAAGAAAAACTCGCGCGCGTTAAGCTGCTCACCGAGGAGATGCGCGCCGCCGCCCGCGAACTGGAGTTCGAACGTGCGGCAAAGCTCCGCGACGAGATTAAAAAGCTCTCCGGCGAGGAAGCGCTCGAGCGCGCCTCCAAACCCAAACCCGGCACGATCGGCTCGAAGAAGCGCAACAAGGGGCGGTCGAGGAAGTAGGGGAAGGGGGGACGCTTCTTCTCTTGAAAGAGAAGAAGCAAGAGAACTTTCTCGTTATGTGAAATCATGCGATAATAAAAAACCTTCCGGCAGAACCGGAAGGTTTTTGGTTTTTTTACTCTTGGAAATGGGTTAGTTCAGGATATTTGCGGCATACACGCGCATGTACTCCGGCGTGAAGAGGATATAGATCTTTGCCCAGTCGGCGTTTGAGTAGACAACCGAGTACGGACTGAAACTGCCGTCGCTTGAGATTGCGAATATCTGCTCCATAAGGGAGTAATCGGTGTTGCAGTAATTCGTTACCATGACCGTATCGGTATAGTCTTCGATTTTCGCGTTCGCCAAATACGGCGCGGCGTCATGGATATTGTTGATATCGACGTTGAATACGTTGCTGGCGTCTTTACCGCTGATAAAGAGCAGTTTCTCGGTAAAGCGGTCGTACACCTCAATTTCACTGCCGGTATCTACGCTGTAGGTATACATAACACGCATGCCAACTTCGCTGCTGGAAAAGACGACGGCTTCGCCCGCGGCATTATACGTCGTATCGGGAGTTACAACGCCGAGCTTCGCAACGTCTTCCGCTGACACGCCGGCCAGTGCATCGGTGCCGCCGGGATTCACTTGATTCATCCAATCAGCAGTGCTGACGCGGTATTCAGCCGGAATCAGATCAATGTAGATGGTACGGTACATTTCAATCGGATACTCGTTGAAGCAAAACTGGTAATAGGCTCTTTGGTCTCCGTTCGAAACACTGTACCGCCCGTCCTGCCCAAACAGCTCTTCATACAGTCCGCCTCCGGGAACGTTGATATCCAGGTAATCGTAAAGATCGTTGAGCTGGTACGAAGGAATGATCTTTAAAAGCACGAGGTTTTTATAATCTTCAGCAGCTTCCATGGGATATTTCAAAATTTCGTCGGGGCGATTGCCGTCTTTACTTTCATATCCGGGGACATTGACGATCCGGTTGCCGGTGAAGAACTCATCGAAGCCGTTGTATAAATCACAGGGGATTTCAACGCCCTGTGCATTGGTCGTCCAGCTTTTCCCGCTGCTCATTGTCATCGCAACCTTTACTTCCGTCCCGCTGAAGAAGACTAGAAAATGAATTGAAGACAGCTGCGGAATATAATAAAACTCCCTCAAGGGCAGCTTTGCGTTTTCCGCTTCCAGATCGCTCCCCGTTGGCGCGGTATAGACCGCCAGACGACTCTGCGCCCCGACGTGGCCCTGCGCCGCCGCGAGAGCGAACAGTTCCGCAGCTTTTACCGCGTCGCGCGGAACGCCGTAGCCATAAGCGTACAGTCTGCCAAGATTATACTGTGCGTCCGCGTCGCCCTGATCCGCTTGCGTCTGCCAGAGGTCAATTGCCGCGGCGTACCATTTCTTTGATTCCTTAAAGTCGTTCTTCCAGGAGTTCCAGTCGTCTTTGGTCATGTAGAACCCGTCGTAATACATGTTGCCGAGCTGCTCGGCGGCCTTTGCATAGCCGAGATCATAGGAAGCCGTGAAGGACGCGATGGCGGCCTCCATGCTTTCTTCCTCAAAGAGCAGCATGCCGGCTTCGTATTCGACTTGTCCCGGCTTTGGTTCGGGTGTTGGCGTTGGTTCCGGCGTTGGGGACGGGGTTGCCGTGGGTTCCGCCGTGGGAACGGCGGTTTCGGCGGGCGATTCGGTCGCCGCCGCTGCATCGGGACCCGTACTGCAAGCTGAAAACGAGAAAAGCATCATAAGAACGATAAGAAATGCCAGACTTTTCTTCACTGTATAATTTCCCCCACAAATTGACTTACTATGAACCATGATACTGGTTTAAAGGAATGCGCGCAAGGTGATTTCTAACAAAATCAGACAAAAAAAGAAGCAGGATGATTCTGCTTCTTTTTGCATGAAATGCAGAAAAAAGGAAAGCTCTTTTTGCTTCTTTTTCTCTCGAGAAAAAGAAGACGTTATTTACTCTTCCGGGGCCGGCGTTGCTGCTTCCGGCGTCGACGTCGCGCCTTCGGGCGTGGGGGAAGGCAGGCCGTTTACGAGCGACTCAAGGGTAGGGATGTTGGCATCCTCAATGTACTCATAGATCTTTCGTAAGCCTACGTCCGAATACATGTGGCGGTTGATATCAAACTCCGCGAGCGTAAAGTGCATGCCGTCGCAGGCGCTCTCGTAATAATACCCCCACTGGAATCCGGCGCGGAAGAACGCCAGCTCGTAGAGCAGGTAGTTGATAAGCGTTTTGGGTACGCGCTCAAAGCGGGCGGAATAGGAGCCGTCGTATGTGAAGTCGTAGTACTGCTGACCTTTATCGTCCGTCTTGATGCCGTTATAGACGAGATGCTCGCGAACGTCGGTGCCGATCAGCTCGTGGTTTGTTTCAATGTTCTTGTTGGGGTACATGTCGTCGTTCACGTCGATGGCGAGGCCGAGCGTATGATGGCTGACATACTGCAGGTTGGACTGAAAGCGCGGCACATACGTCGTTTCTTTCGAAATCAGCTTCTTGAGCAGCGTTACGCGACCGGCGGTCTGCTTCTGAGTCCTGTTGTTGACAATGGTTACGCTGACATACGTGTGCTCGAGGAAATAGTTTGCCAGCTCAAAGTTCGCAACCGCGTCGATATTGACGCGGCCCAGGCTACTCTCCACCAGCGTTTTTGTACGCCATTCCTCATCGGTCGATATGCTTCTGCCGTCGCGAATCCAGTACTGGAAGAGGAATTTGCTGGTATCGCCCTTGAAGAACGAATAGACCTCAAAATAGTTATCGTCAAACTTGTTCTGCGTTAAGAACATGTCCCTTGTATTCATGATTGAACACGAAACGCTGTATAGAATAACCGGCGTCGGGTTGGCTTCGGTGGTGGCGGACAGCGTAAAGGTATACCGCCCCGCGGGCAGGG
>VSSQ01001186.1_pt1 | contig 10803 bp, 10 predicted proteins | sample 4763081 | NCBI WGS metagenome assembly VSSQ01 (sample SAMN12137344, study PRJNA551015) | bioreactor metagenome | isolation source: SDC9 anaerobic chlorinated ethene degrading culture | place: USA: Knoxville, Tennesee | collected 2015-01-01
TCCTGCGGGACGAATACGATATTCAAATCGAATTCGGGGACATCAGCAACATCCTTGCGTATATCTCCATTGGCGACCGATTGCAGGATATTGAGCGGCTGGTCGGAGCGCTGGCGGATATCAAGCGCCTCTACGCCAAGGAGCCGACAGAACTGTTCCTCGCGGAGTACATTTCACCCGTCGTTGCGGCAACCCCGCAGGCGGCGTTTTACGCGGAAGCGGAATCCCTGCCCATCCGGGCCGCTGAGGGGCGCATCTGCAGCGAGTTTGTGATGTGCTATCCGCCGGGGATACCGATTCTCTCGCCCGGCGAAGTGATCACAAAGGAAATCGTGGACTACATCCTCTACGCCAAAGTCAAGGGATGCTCCATGCAGGGGCCGGAAGACCCGGAAATCGAGTATCTGAACGTGTTGAAGGGAGGCAGGCTATAAGATGGAGTTTTGGTTTAACGACATGCACACGCAGAACGTCCAGCTTTCTATCAGAGTGGAGCAGCAGCTCTTCAGCGGGGAAAGCGACTTTCAGCGAATCGACGTGTTCGACTCCCCGGAGTTCGGACGCTTTCTCGCTTCGGACGGCAGCGTGATCTTCTCGGAAAAGGACGAGTTTACCTACGACGAGATGATTGTGCATGTTCCCATGGCGGTGCATCCGGGCGTCAAGCGCGTGCTGGTCATTGGCGGCGGCGACGGGGGAGTCGCGCGCGAGCTGACGCATTACGAGGAGATCGAAGCAATCGACGTAGTCGAGCAGGACAAGCTCTTTGTGGACGTCTGCCGCAAGTTCTTTCCCGCCAATGCCTGCGGCCTCGACGACCCGCGCGTCAAGGTGACCTATCAGGACGGGCTCAGGTTTCTTCGTTCCAAACAGGACGAGTACGACCTGATCATCAACGACGCGACCGATCCGCTCGGTCACACGGCGGGGCTCTTTACGAAGGAGTTCTACGGCAGCTGCTACAAAGCGCTGCACGAGGACGGCATTCTGGTTTACCAGCACGGCAGCCCGTTTTTTGACGAGGACGAGGACCCCTGCCGCGCGATGCACAAAAAAGCGTACCGGAGCTTCCCGATCAGCCGCGTCTATCAGGCGCACATCCCAACGTGTCCCGCGGGATACTGGCTGTTCGGATTCGCTTCCAAGAAATACCATCCCCTCGAGCACTTCGACCGCAAACGCTGGGAAGAGCGGGGGATTAAGACCTGGTACTATACGGCAAACCTGCACGTCGGCGCGTTTATGCTGCCGAGATACGTGGAAGACTTACTGGAGGAGGAAGAAAACTGATGGAAAACGGAACGGGTAAAAAACTACTTGTGATCGGCTGCGGCGGCGTGGCTTCGGTTGCGATTCAAAAATGCTGCCAAAACAGCGAAGCGTTCCCCACGCTGGTGCTCGCCAGCCGCACCAAGGCCAAGTGCGACGCGTTGGCCGAGCAGCTCAAGGGCAAGACCAAAACAGAGATTTTTACCGCGCAGGTGGATGCGGACAGCGTAGACGAGGTCGTCGAGCTCATCCGCCGTGTCAAGCCGGACGCGGTGCTCAACGTCGCCCTGCCGTATCAGGATTTGGCCATCATGGACGCGTGCCTGATCTGCGGCGTGGACTATATCGACACCGCCAACTACGAGCCGGAAGATACGGAAGATCCCGCCTGGCGCGCCGTTTACGACAAGCGCGTGGAGGAGGAGGGCTTTTCCGCCTACTTCGATTACAGCTGGCAGTGGGCGTATCAGGAGCGGTTCGAAAAAGCGGGCTTGACCGCGCTGCTCGGCACGGGATTTGACCCCGGCGTAACGAGCGTATTCGTTTCCTACGCCAAAAAGCACTATTTCGACCGCATCGACAGCGTGGACATCCTCGACTGCAACGGCGGCGACCACGGCTACCCGTTTGCCACGAACTTCAATCCTGAGATCAACCTCCGCGAAGTCTCTGCGCCCGGCAGTTACTGGGAAAATGGCAAATGGGTCGAAGTGCCAGCCGTGAGCATCAAGCGCGTTTACGATTTCCCCGAAGTGGGTACAAAGGACATGTACCTTCTGCACCATGAGGAAATCGAAGCGCTGGCCAAGCACTACCCCGAAATCAAGCGGATTCGCTTCTTCATGACGTTCGGGCAGAGCTATTTAACGCACATGAAGTGCCTCGAAAACGTCGGCATGCTTTCAACGGTGCCCATCGATTTTCAGGGGCAGAAGATCGTGCCGATTCAGTTCCTCAAGGCGCTGCTGCCCGACCCCGCGTCGCTCGGCCCGCGCACGAAGGGCAAAACGAACATCGGCTGCGTGATCACGGGCGTAAAGGACGGCAAGGAGAAAACAATCTTCATCTACAACGTCTGCGACCACGAGGAATGCTACCGCGAACTCGGCAGTCAGGCCATCAGCTACACCACTGGCGTGCCCGCAATGATCGGCGCCGCGCTGGTTCTAAACGGAACGTGGAAAAAGCCCGGCGTGTTTACAACCGACGAATTCGACCCCGATCCGTACATGGACATGCTCAACAAGTGGGGGCTGCCGTGGGTGGTGGACGAGCACCCGGTCACGGTGGAATAGCGTGAAGCGGCAAGAACTGCCAACGCCCTGCTTTGTGGTAAGCGAAGCGGCGCTGAAGCGCAATCTGGAGATATTAGGCGGCGTGCAGGAACGCACGGGCGCTAAGATTCTGCTTGCGCAAAAGGCGTTTTCCATGTTTCGCGTGTACCCGCTGATTGCGCGGCATCTTTCCGGCGCGTCGGCGAGCGGGTTGTATGAAGCGCGGCTTGCGCACGAGGAGATGGGCGGGGAGAACCATGTGTTTTCGCCCGCATATACGGTCGATGAGATGCGCGAACTGGTGAACATCTGCGACCACATCGTATTCAACTCGTTTGCACAGCTGGAAGCGCACCGCCCGATCTGGCAGAGCGCGCGCGTCAGCGTCGGCATACGCGTGAATCCCGAGTGCAGCACGCAGCAGGGGCACGAAATCTACGACCCCTGCGCGCCGTATTCCCGCCTTGGCGTAACGAAGCGGAACTTTCGATCCGACCTTCTGGACGGCGTGGAGGGACTGCACTTCCATACGCTCTGCGAGCAGGGCGCGGACGCGCTGATCGAAACGTTTCATGCGTTTGAGCAATCGTTCGGCGAATTTTTACCGCGCATGAAGTGGATCAACCTCGGCGGCGGGCACCATATCACGAAGCCCGACTACGATGTTGCCGCGCTGGAAAACTTGATTCGTTCAATTCAGGAAAAGTACGGTCTGACGGTCTATCTCGAACCCGGCGAAGCGGTTGCGCTAAACGCGGGTGAGCTGGATACGACGGTGCTGGATATTGTGGAAAACGGCATGCCAATTTTGATTTTGGATGCTTCCGCCGCCTGCCACATGCCGGACGTGCTGGAGATGCCCTACCGCCCGCCGCTTGCCAATGCGGGCGAGACGAACGAAAAGACATACACTTGCCGCCTTGCCGCGCGGTCGTGTCTTGCGGGGGACGTGATCGGCGACTACAGCTTCGACACTATGCCGAACATCGGCGAACGGCTGACGTTCGGCGATATGGCGATCTACTCCATGGTGAAAACGAACACCTTCAACGGCATGCCGCTGCCCGCCATCGCGCTGGAACATGCGAATGGGGACTGCGAACTCGTCAAGACGTTCGGTTATGAGGACTTCAAGGGGAGGCTTTCGTAATTCATGCTGCATAACGCTTTACCCGCGCAGGACGGCTTCCATATGCCCGCCGAGTTTGAACCACAGGACGGCGTTCTGCTGGTTTGGCCGACGCGCCCCGGAAGCTGGGGAAAAGACCCCCGCGCGGCGCAGGAAGCGTTTTGCGAGATTATGCGCGCGGCAAGCAGAAGCGAGCGCGTCTTTTTGGCGGTCGACCGTGAGCATTACATCGAAGCGCTGGAAAGCGCGGGCGCGTTTGCAACGCTGTTAGAAATCCCATCAAACGACGCCTGGGCGCGGGATATCGGCCCTACGTTCGTGACAAACGGCGAGCACGTGTGCGGCGTAAGCTGGCGCTTCAACGCCTGGGGCGGCGAAGTGGATGGCCTCTACGCGGACTGGCAAGAGGACGACACATTCGCGGAGGCGTTCTGCGCCGCAATCGACGCGGACTGCTGCCGAACGGAAGACTTCGTGCTGGAGGGCGGTTCCATCTGTTCCGACGGGGAAGGCACCCTGCTCGTGACGGAAGCGTGCCTCCTCAGCGCGGGACGAAACCCGAACCTTACAAAAGAGCAGATTGAGCGCAAACTCAAGGACTTTCTCGGCATAGAGAAGGTGCTCTGGCTGCCGCGGGGAATCTACAACGACGAGACGAACGAGCACGTGGACAACGTCTGCGCATTCCTCGCGCCGGGCGAGGTCGTGCTGGCGTGGGCGGACGACGAGAACGACCCGCAGTATGCGCTGAGCCGCGCGGACTATGAGTACCTTTTGCGCGAAACGGACGCAAAAGGGCGGCGGCTCGTAATACACAAATTGCCAATTCCAGACCATCCGGTCTGCGTAACGAAAGATGATTTGGTGAACTTCGTATTTGAACCGGGGGAGGATACGCGTTCAGAGGGCGAACGCCTTGCCGCGAGCTATGTGAACTTTTACTTTACCAACGATTCCGTTCTCCTGCCGCAGTTCGGGGGAGAAAACGCAGCCTCCGACGTGCGTACGGTGGAGATTCTGCGCCGCCTCTGCCCGAACCGTAGGATTGTGCCGATCGATTCCCGCCCCATCCTGCTTGGCGGCGGAAACATCCATTGCGTGACGCAGCAAATCCCGAAAGGAGCGTTAAAATGAGCAAGATCACCGTAGCCGCAGTGCAGATGCGCATGAAGAATAGCCCAATCGAGAATCTCGCGAACGCGGAAGCCTTCGTACGCGAAGCGGCAAAGCGCGGCGCGCAGATTGTGCTCCTGCCGGAGCTGTTCGAGCGCCCGTATTTCTGTCAGGAACGCCGGTATGAGTATCTGGACTACGCGCTGCCCGCTTCGGAAAATCCGGCGGTATTGCGCATGCAGGCTGTTGCAAAAGAGCTCGGCGTCGTCCTGCCCGTGAGTTTTTATGAGCGCGAGCAAAACCGCCTGTATAATTCCGTCGCCATGATCGACGCGGACGGCAGCGTGCTCGGCGTATACCGCAAGACGCATATCCCGGACGACCACTTTTATCAGGAAAAGTTTTACTTTTCGCCCGGAGACACCGGTTTTCGGGTGTTCGAAACGCGTTTCGGGCGCGTAGGCGTCGGCATCTGCTGGGATCAGTGGTTCCCGGAAGCCACGCGGGCAATGGTGCTGTTGGGCGCGGATATTCTGCTGTATCCAACCGCAATCGGCTCGGAACCGATTCTCACCGTGGACAGCATGCCGCACTGGAGAAGGGTTATGCAGGGGCACGCGGCGGCAAACATCCTGCCCGTCGCAGCGGCAAATCGCGTAGGAGAAGAGAAAGTTTTACCCTGCGCGGAAAACGGGAACCAGTCCAGCGCACTGACGTTCTACGGCTCGTCGTTCCTAGCCGACGAAACGGGGGAGATCGTCGCCTCGGCAGACCGCGAGAGCGAGAAAGTTATTTTTGCCGCATACGACTTCGAGCAGATCAAGCAGGCGCGCCTAAGCTGGGGGCTGTTTCGTGACCGCAGGCCGGAGTGCTATAAAGAATTGGTTCGGTGAACGGTTCAGGTTCGGCTATTTTTTGAGAACAATTCAGAGCAAACAAAAAAGCGCGGTCAGTCGCGCTTTTTATGTTTTGTACTCGGTAGATAACTATTTTCCGAACCCGCGCTCGCCAAAACTGCCGTCGGGCCTGAGAACCTGCATCTTGGGAGGAGCGGTCGGACGCTGCACGGGAGGCTCGGCCTGCGGTTCCGAACCGCTTTTGAACTGACTGATGAGCGCGTATGCTTCCGCGAACGTCTCAGCAAGTCGATCCGCGATTTGGGGCGGAATTCCGGCGGGTTCCGGCGGAGCATAGACGGGCGCTTCCTGCCTTGCGGGAGCCGCGGGCGCGCGGTTGTTCATAGCGGCCATGTAGGCCACGGAACGCGCCTGATCGCGCTCTGCGGTGACGCGTAGGACTTCGCTTCTCAGTTGTTCTATCTCCGCGCTCATGCGGGCGTTTTCGCTGGTCAGAAGGGTTCTCTCGTCTCTCCAGGAGGTTGCAAGCCCCGCCGCCTGCGAAAGCGATGTACGAAGCTGCTGCACTTCCTGCTCCAGCGCCTGCGCGCGTTCGTTGGTCACGCGTACGCCGTCCACCGCCGCGCGGAGGCGAGCGTATCCTTCACGTTCGGCTTCATATTTCTTGAGGTTCTGCAGGAGCGTGGTGATGCGTACGGTTGCTTCCGTAAGTTCCTTTTCGCGCTGAGAAAGCGCTTCCTTCAGCGTACGGATTGCGCAGTTTCGGGAATCGATTTCGCTTTTTGCGGACTCCAGCTCGGCAAAGACGGACTCCATCTCGCGTTTCGCCGCTTTCGCCTGCTGCGAGAACGTTTTTCTCGTTTCTTCCAGATATTCGCGCACTTCGTCCGGATCGTAACCGGAAAGAACCCGGTGGAACCGCGCGTCGGCGTCCATGCGGTTGCGCAGAGCGTCAACGCTTTCCTCGTGCCGCCTCAGCTCTTTGTCCACGGAATCACCTCCAGAATATCGTTCACGCGAATATTCCGCTCCTTGGCGGCTCCTGCGGGCAGTTCCAGCACGCGCTTCGCGCCGCGCTGCGCGGGCCAGGCTTTACCGGCCCGCAAAGAGTCGTCCACGCGGAGAACGCGCCCGGCAGCGTCGAGATACACCGCGTCGATGGGGTAGCGCATGCCGAAGGTATGGATATCGTTACAGGGGGTCAAAAGCAGGCCGCCGCCGGAAGGAATTGTGCGCCCGAGCAAGCCCCGAAGGCGCAGGAAATAGCGGTTGGCATTCCAAACGCGCGCGAGGGTCTCTCCGTTTCGCTGAATCAGTACGGTCTGCATGGTTGTTTCCTCACTTGAAAGCGGAAATCAGGTTCACGGCGGCGGGCCCCAGCAGGATGATGAAAATAACGGGGAAGATGAAGGCGACCGTCGGGAGCATGATCTTGATGGGGGCTTTGATGGCCTTCGCCTGAATGCGCTGTTTGCGCTCCACGCGCAGCCGCTCCGCCTGCGCGGTCAGAACGCTTTTAACGGAAACGCCGAGCTGGTCTGCCTGCAGCAGCGCGGTTACGAACGCGGAGAGCTGCTTGACGTCGCAGCGGTCGGCCATTTCCTTGAGCGCGGTTTTTCGCGGGACGCCCATCTGCACTTCGCGGATAGCGCCGTTGAGTTCGGCGAGCACCGCACACTTATTCTTAGAATACTGCCTTACGATCGCCGCGTCCAGCCCCAATCCTGCTTCCACGCTCACGACCAGCAAATCCATTACGTCCGGCAAGTCGCGCACGATGGATTCTTTTCGCGCCTTGACCCTTGATTTGAGAAAAAAGCTGGAGCCGTAGACCGGGATGCAGAGCAGCACGAGCAAAATCAGCAGCCGGTACATCTGCTCGAAGGGGAGGAGCACAAACTGCAGCGCGCCCGCCGCCAGAAAGATGATGGAGACGAGGCTCTTGATGAACGTAAACTCCTGCGCGGTGAGGTTGATGCCCGCGGTTTTGAGCTGCTTATCCAGCTTCTGGCTTGCTTTGTTCGGCCCCGGCGATCGGTTTTTTCCGGCAAGGCGCTTAACCTGCGCGGAGAGGCGCTTCATTGTCGGGCGGAGAATGCGTTCGGTGAGGGATTTTTTCAGCTCGTCGTCGCTGTAAGACTTTTCGGTATCCTTCACCAGCGCAAAGCGCCGCCGCATCGCGTCGCTTTTGCGGCCGAGGCCGTTGAGCAGCGCGATGAAGAAGAAGAATACCGCTATGGTGCTTACCAGTACGACAAGACGCAAATCAACTTCCTCCATTACATCTTGGTGTTGACGGTTTTATTCCGTATTATGGTGCCGCTCACGCGGTGAGCAGCAATGCGGCGCGCTCCGCTACATCTTGATGTTGACGATTTTATTTACGATGGAGAACCCGATGGCCTCCAAAACAACAGAAACGAGCAGCATGATCCGCCCGGATTCCGTTGTAAAGAACATATCGATATACCCCGGGTTGATGAACATCAGCAGCACGATGATGAAAATCGGCAGCGCGCCGATGATATAGCCGCTGAGCATGCCCGCCGAGGTCATGGTCTTGATTTCGCCGCGCAGCTGGATGCGCTGGTTGATCGTGTCGGAGATGTTTTCCAGCACGGAAGCGAGATTACCGCCGATCTGGCGTTGAATGGCGACCGCGGAGCACATCAAATCCAAATCCTGATTCTTGGTTCGCTGAACGAGACGGCCGAGGCTTGCTTCCAGCGGCATGCCCATCTGCGTTTCGCGGTAGACGCGCATGAACTCGCGGGAGATAGGCTCTTCCATTTCGTCGGCAACGTTTTTCAGCGCGGTTTGAAACGAAAGCCCCGCGCGCAGGGCGTTGCAGATGATGTTCATTGCGTCGGAAAGCTGTTTTCCGAGCAAGGTGAGCCTGCGGTTGCGCTTGATCGCCACAAACCCGATGGGAGCCGCGGCGCCGACGATGACCATGCCGATGGAGAGGCTCATGGGAACGCCAAGAAACAGCGCGGCGGCGGGGATGACGGCGCTGGTAATCACCCAGATGGTGATGAACTCCTCGGCGCGGAGCGCAACGCCCGCAACATAAAGTTCGTCTGCAATCTGGTCGAGCCTGCGCAGGCGGACGCGGTCTTTTTTACCTTGCAGGCGGCGGGAACGTGCGCTTTCCAACCCGCTGTCAAACAGCGTTTTCACGCGTTTTTCCAAAGCGCGCTGCTGACGCGTCCTGAGGAGCGCCAGAAGATAAAACACAAAAAACGCGGCGATTCCGACAACCAGAACCACGAGGATTTTCATCATCTTCCGTTTCCGCCTCCTTTCGCTGTAATTTGATGGTTGAAACCGCTTAAGAGAACCATTCGTCCTTGACGCCCGCGCCGCTGGCCGCGAGCTTGTCGCAGCAGCGCGGCTTGATGCCGGTCGGGCGGAACCGTCCGAGCGAACGCCCGTCGCCGTAGTCGTAAACGAAGATATCCTGCGTCACGATCACGTCGCCTTCCATGCCGAGCACTTCGCTGATGCTGGTGATCTTGCGGTTGCCGTCGCGAAGGCGCGTCTGCTGGACGATAATATCGATTGCGGAAGCGACCTGCTGGCGGATGGCCGGAATCGGCAGGTTCATGCCCGCCATGAGCACCATGGTCTCCAGACGCGCGAGCATGTCCCGCGTGGAGTTGGCGTGGCCGGTCGTCATGGAGCCGTCGTGACCGGTATTCATGGCCTGCAGCATGTCCAGCGCTTCGCCGCCGCGAACCTCGCCAACGATGATGCGGTCCGGGCGCATACGCAGCGCGTTTCGAACCAGGTCGCGAATGGAGATCTGCCCTTTGCCTTCGAGATTGGCGGGGCGTGCTTCCAGTGTAAGTACGTGCTTTTGCTGGAGCTGAATTTCCGCCGCGTCCTCAATGGTAACAATGCGCTCATCGTGCGGAATATAGGCCGAGAGCACGTTGAGCAGCGTGGTTTTGCCGCTGCCGGTACCGCCGGAGACGACGATGTTGAGCCGTCCCTTGACGCAGGCTTCCAGAAACGCCGCCATCTTCATGGTCAAACTGCCGTAGGTGATGAGATTTTCTACGGTCAGGGGACTGCGCGAGAATTTTCGAATGGTCAAAAGCGGCCCCTTGAGCGACAGCGGGGGAATGACGGCGTTAACACGGGAGCCGTCCGCGAGGCGCGCGTCCACCATGGGGTTCGCCTCGTCGATATGCCTGCCCAGCGGGGAAACGATGCGGTCGATGACGTTGAGCAGCTGGTCGTTGTCGTAAAACGACACGTCGGTTTGAATGAGCTTGCCCTTGCGCTCAATGAACACCTGCTTTGCGCCGTTGACCATAATTTCGCTGATGGAATCGTCCGAAAGCAGCTTTTCCAGCGGGCCAAGACCGCGAATGGAATCGAAAATCTCCTGCGCAATGCGGTTGCGTTCCGGGCGGGCCATGCTCGCCGCGTGCTGCTCCAGCGCGCCTTCAATGATGTTTCGGGTCTCCGCCTCGCTCGCGCCGCCGCCGTGCTTTTCGTCGCGCTTGTTGAGCGCGTCCACCACCTGGTGGTGCACGCGGTCACGCAGCTGCGCGGCTTCCAGCGCTTCCTGTTGGGGAGCGCTGCCGCTCTGCGGATTGGTTGCCTTCCGATCCATCTTGTCCAACAGGCTCATGCTGCTAACCTCCGGATGCTGCGCCTGGCGCAGAAAAACGTAACTCGTCTGTTCATGACAGTGTCTTGCGGATCATTTTGCGCGCAAACGCAGCAATCTCTTTGGACGCCTTCGAATTCGGCGCGCAGCTTAACATGGGAATACCGCGGTTGACCGCGGTCATTGCCGACTTCAGGTCGAACGGAATCACGAGCACGGGCGACGCGTCGAGCAATCCCGCGATGGTTTTGACGCTGATCGTCGAAAGCCCCTCTTTGTTGACCACGAGCTTGGCCTTGTCCTGCAAGTTGAGCGCCTCAAGCACCTTCATGCTGCGTTTTGCGTCGTGCAGGGCGGCAATGTCCTCGGTGACCACCAAGAGAATGGTGTCCGACGTTTCCAGCGCGGCAATCGCGCAGTCGTTCAACGTTACGCCCATATCCAGAATGACATAGTCAAACTCGGTGCGCAGTACGGAGAGAATTGAGTCGATGTGCTCCGGTCGAATCAGGTCGGCATACTCCGGCGAGCTGCTCGAGA
>VSSQ01001187.1_pt1 | contig 10799 bp, 11 predicted proteins | sample 4763081 | NCBI WGS metagenome assembly VSSQ01 (sample SAMN12137344, study PRJNA551015) | bioreactor metagenome | isolation source: SDC9 anaerobic chlorinated ethene degrading culture | place: USA: Knoxville, Tennesee | collected 2015-01-01
ACCTGTTCGAGTGGCGCACCATTTGGCGCAATGCGCTTCTGGGACTTGAGGTTCGGGGTACGCTGACCACTGAAACCGAGGGCCTCGCCCGCCGGCTGCTGCAGACATACGGTCTGTGGGAGTTTAAGGACAGCTATCCCCGTCAGCTGTCGGGCGGAATGCGTCAGCGGGCTGCCCTTATACGAACGCTCGCCACCTCCCCGTCGGTGTTGCTGTTAGATGAGGCCTTTTCAGCGCTCGACTACCAGACAAGACTTGCCGTCACTGAGGACATCGCCGGTATCATCCGACGTGAGGGTGTGACAACCTTGCTCGTGACCCATGACATCAGTGAAGCCGTCTCACTCTCCGACCGTATCATTGTACTGACTCCGCGCCCCGGTCAGGTGCGGGCCATTCATGCAGTAGAGATGCCAAACGAGAGCCCGGGGCAGCGGAGAAATGACCCTGCATTTCGAACCTACTTCAACGCGATATGGAAGGAGCTGGGGGATAATGTCGCCTGAACGCATTGCCTGGCTGCGGGCTGTCCGGCGCCGCACCGCGGCCATTCGGGCGGCCCGCGGCCTTATTTTGGTCTTAATTTTCGGTCTATGGGAAATCGCTGCACGTATGGGCTGGATAGACCCATTTATCATGAGTAGCCCCTCTCGAATTATTGCCTGCATCGGTAGAATGATTGAAGGTAGGCAACTTTTTTATCACATCGGCATAACATGTATGGAAACAGCCGCCGGCTTTCTGCTTGGCACAATGTTAGGTACCGTAATCGCCATTGCACTGTGGTGGTCCGACGGGCTGTCCCGCGTTTTCGAGCCCTACCTTGTTGTCTTAAACTCCCTGCCGAAAATTGCCCTCGGCCCGGTCTTTATTGTCTGGCTCGGCCCCGGCGTCGCTTCCATCATCACCATGGGCCTTGCCATCAGCATTGTGGTGACCATTCTCGAGGTGCATCACGGCATGCGCTCCACAGACCCCGATAAGGTGCGGCTCGTTGAGTCCTTTGGCGGAAAACGCTGGCAGGTACTGACCAAAGTGGTTCTGCCATCCAATCTGCCGACCATTGTCAATGCCCTGAAGGTGAACGTCGGACTCTCGTGGGTCGGCGTCATCGTGGGCGAGTACCTCGTGTCGAGAGCCGGCATCGGATACCTCATCGTGTACGGCGGTCAGGTGTTCCAGCTCGACCTCGTCATGGCAGGCGTCATCATCCTCGGAGTTCTGGCCGGGCTGATGTACCTGCTCGTCTCTCTCCTCGAGAAAGTTCTGATCGGAGGTTATCAATGAGAATTATCAAACCGCTCATCGCGCTTATGCTGGCACTGGTGCTGGTCTTTTCTCTTTTCGGCTGCTCAAAGGCGCCGGAACAGCCGGCAGCCCCGACGACGCCTGAGCAGCCCGCTCCTGTGGAGCCGGTTAAAATTCAGCTCAATGAAGTAACCCACTCGGTATTTTACGCCCCGCAGTATGCGGCCATTGAGCTTGGGTATTTTGCCGACGAGGGCATTGAACTCGAACTGATCAACGGCGCCGGTGCCGACAAGGTCATGACAGCCGTGCTGACAGGCGCCTCCCAAATCGGCCTTGCAGGCCCGGAGGCCTCCATCTACGTCTACCTGGAAGGCCGCAGCGACTATTGCCAGGTCTTTGCACAGCTCACAAAGCGCGACGGCTCCTTCCTTGTGGGCCGCGAGCCCGATCCTGATTTCACCTGGGAGAAGCTGCGGGGCAGCTATCTCATCGGCGGCCGCAAGGGCGGCGTCCCCCTCATGACCCTCGAATATTTGCTGAAGAGCAAGGGACTTGTGCCGGGGACCGACCTCACGGTCGACAGCAGCGTTGCGTTTGCCGCAATGGCCGGCGCCTTTGTTGGCGGTACCGGTGACTATGTCACCCTCTTTGAACCCACGGCCTCCATGCTGGAGCGGGAGGGCAAGGGCTATGTGCTGGCCTCCGTCGGCGAAGCAGCCGGTGAAGTCCCCTACACCGCCTACTTTGCGGCCAAGAGTTATATTGATGCGAACCCCGATCTCATCGCGGCCTTCACAAGGGCCGTGGCCCGCGGCCAGAAGTGGGTGCAGGAGAACGATGCCGCAGAAATCGCCCGCGTCATCGCCCCGCAGTTCCCCGACACCGATCTGGAACTTCTCACGATGGTCACACAGCGCCAGAAGGACATCGACGCATGGAATGCTACCCCGGTTATGACCGAGGAAGCCTTCGGCAATCTCAAGGATGTCATGGAGACTGCCGGCGAGCTGTCCCAGCGGGTACCCTTCAACGAGATTGTCAACAACACCTTCGCAGAAGAAGCCATTAAGTAGCAAACAGGAAAAAAGCCGCCCAATAGGGCGGCTTTTTTATATCTGAATAATGTTTTCGCCCCTCACCGTGCCGCCAGAATGTTTGCCTTTCGCAGCAGCATCCAGTCAATTGTACCCGCAATGAGGCCAACCCCAGCAAAACAGAGCATAAAGTTCAGAGGAGAGGCGGCCAGCCACCGGCCAAAGGCGACGATGTCGAAACCAAGCCTATAAAGAATAATCGGGCCTACGTTGATGACAACCGGAATACACAGCGCGGCCACAATGGTCCAAAACTTATTGAGACGCCAGAACATCAGCGAAAAGAACATGCCGACGAGACATACACTGAGGGCAAACCCCGTGTTGAACAAGATGCTCATGATATGCTGGCCGACCGACAGCCTCGGGGTGTTTGTGCCGACATAGATAAGCTGGTAAAGATCGGCCACAAAAATATTGGACTTATCGGCTGAAATTGCCTGAGCAACACCGTTAAGCACCTCTCCGGCCACAGCCAGAAGGACTGAGGTTGACAGGGCCGCCAGTACCTCGCAGATAAAGGAGGTCCGCCGAGATACACCAAACTGCAGCGATATCCGTAAGTCGCTTCGGACATTGACGATACCCATGACAAACATAAAAATCATTGTCGCAAATCCGTAACCCGAAAAACTCATGATTACCGTTTGCGAGTCGACCCCGACAGTTAGGGACATGAATGCCGTCATAATGGCTGTCATGATGAGAAACATGACGATGGCGCCCTTGAGAAATACCACAAATTGAAAACGGAAGGTCGGCCTTATATTCATGTTCATTTCCTGTCCTCCTCTTCCATCAGGCAGATAAAATAGTCCTGTAAATTGATGGGCGCAACCTCAAGCCCCTCGGGGACTGCCTCCCTTGCGCCCTGTACGCTGGCCGTTTTTAGCCCGCCAAGGACACTTGCGCTCAGGACATGTTTACCCTCAATGTATTTGTCGACGGCTCCGGCAGGCCCCGACACAGTATAGGCGTCCGCCGTTAGTTCGTCTCTGGGGCAGTCCTTTAGAATTTTACCGTTTCGGATGATGACGGCATGCTCAATCAGGTCGGCAGCCTCTGCGATGAGGTGAGTGGAGATGACCATCGTGCAGGGGCGATCGGCATACCGGGTGAGCAGCTCGCGGTAAAACATGTCGCGGTGCTGCGCATCGAGTCCAAGCACCGGCTCATCAAAAAAGAGGTAGGGCGTGTTGACGCTAAGCCCTAAAATCAGCCGGAAGATTGATGCATAACCGGTCGACAGCGCTTTGATTTTTTTCTTTTGGGGAAGCCCGAACTTGTTTGCGAGTGTTTCAGCATAAGCGCGGTCGAATTCGGGGTAATAAAGTCCGGCCGCATCAAAAGCCGCCTTGACCTTCATATCATCCGGAAACATGTTCTTCTCGGCCACAAGATACATTTTCCCCAAGGCCGCGTCATTATTGACGATCTCCTCTCCGTCCACTGTGACACTCCCCTCGGTCGGGTAGAGCCTCCCGGTTAAAATGCCGAGCAGCGTGGACTTACCGGCGCCGTTGTTGCCGAGAAGTCCGTAAATTTTGTTGTCCCCAAAATTCAGGGATACTTTATCGAGCGCACAGGAATCCCCGAAATTTTTACTGACGTTTTTCAATTCAATCGGCATGTTCAAACCCGCTTTCTATCATAGCCATTAGTTCCGCGGCCGTCAGCCCCAAATTTTTGGCCTCGCGTACCAACTTTTCCACATAACTTGCATAGAACTGTTCCCGGCGTCGCGATTTCAGTTTATCCTTGGCACCCTGTGCAACAAACATTCCAAGTCCCCTTTTCTTATAGAGCAGTCCCCCGTCCACCAGCTGATTAATTCCTTTAAGCGCAGTCGCGGGGTTGATTTTATAGGTTACCGAGTACTCCGTGATGGAAGGTACCTGACTTTCCTCCGGATAGGCGCCCGAAAGAATTCCCTCTTCCAGCTGTTCTGCAATCTGCAGGAAAATGGGCCTTTCGTCCTGAAAATTCATCTGCGCCCCTCCTCTCTTTTTCATTAGTTAATTAGTTTACTAATTAACCGCAACACTAAGATACTACATCCGTTTACTTTTGTCAAGTACAAATGCAGAAATTTTTTCATCTGCCCCCTGAGGTCCAAGAAAGGACCTGTCCCAAATAGCGGCAGGTCCTTTTTTGATTGATTGAGAATGCTCCCAGTTGTCCTTTTATGTATGCTCGCATAGCTGAATCAACTGATAACAATGACTTTTTTGGCACCGTGTTACGCGATATCATACCGATAAAACTTTTTATCAACCGCCATAACGGGAAATGCGGCAGGAAGCTCATCCTCCCGAATTTCTATAAACCCGTGTTTTTCATAAAACCTGTGCGCTGCTAGAAACTGCGGTGTCGTTCCCAAATAGATTCTGTGAAAATGACTTTGGGCAGCCCAATTCAGAAGCTGCCCAAGCAGCATGGGGGCTACGCCAAAGCTCCCTCCCCGGTACTCTTTTTTTACAAACATCTTCCTGAGAACCGCATTGCCGTCACCGATATCAAGGATGCCAACCGTCCCCACAACTCGGTTCTCGTCCAAAGCTACCCAAAACTCACCCCGGCTTTGATAAAAATGCTCGATTTCGAGCAAATCCGGCTGATTTTCAATTGTGATGGGCAAATGATACTCATCTTGCTGAATCTGCAAAATCATACTGATAATTTCCTTTTGATCGCCCAGCTTGTATTCCCGCACCTCAATTTGGCTCATGCCCGTTTCCTCCGTTCTTCTTAATATCGCGTGAAGATTTAGTTTTCAGATTACCCCATTTGTAATCAATGTTCTGTGCCATTCTTCTGATAAGCCCCTCGGCAATCTGCTTTTCTTTGCCTGAAAGTCCGGAAAAGCAGATTGCTATATTGACGTTTTCCTCCTCCATCACCGAGACATATAAGTCCCGTGCCTGTGGGCTTGGATACAACTGCCACATTCTTTTGTCGGATTGATCCCGTACCCGCTCGACGAGCCCCTTATGCTCCAACTTTTGAATTACCTTTGTCGTCGTCGCTTTGTCCACCTTCAGCATATTTGATAAGTCGATCGGATTAATTCCTTCATGCTCGCAGATTCTCGTCAGAAACACAAACTGTCCTCTATCCAAGCCAAACTGCCTGAATTTTGAGTCGTTAATAGTCTGAATACTTCTCGAAATGGCCCCGATATTCCTAAGCACATCACTGTCAAGTTCAACCATCATCTTCCTCCAGAATAACAATAGTTTGAATATAATGCTAACACAAATTAGTTTAAATTTCAACTACTTTTCCAAACAAATGAGAAGGCACCGGCTGTTGCCGGGGCCTTCTCATTTGCAATAACGGGACAGGCTCAATCAATATGAATCTCCGCTTCCGAAAAAAGCGCTGCCTTGCCTGCAAGCTTCACTCGGTCCCCGCGCAAACCGCAGTACAAAATCCCGCCTCGGGCCGACGCCTGATAGGCCACAAGTTCGTCTTTTCCGAGCCTCCTTGCAAAGTACGGAATGATATGGCAGTGGCCGGAACCGCAAACCGGATCCTCGGGAACGTTCAATTTAGGGGCAAACGAGCGGGATACACAGTCGAAATCCCGGCCCGGCGCCGTCACCTGCAAAAGCAGTCCGTCAAGCCCGCACAGTTTATTCATGTCCGGAGCAAGTCCCCGCACAGTTTCCTCCGAATCCATGACACAGAGCAGATCCCGCCCCATAAACGCCTCAAGCGGTCTGGCACCGATTGCCTCCTCCATTTCCCGGGTGACAGGCACCGGCGAAAGCACATAGGCCGGAAAATCCATTTCAAATAATTCACCGTGTTTTTCAACCGTCAGTATCCCGCTAAGGGTCCGAAAGCTAATCGCCCTTCGCTCCGGCTGAAAAAACCGCATGATCACGTAGGCGGTTGCAAGCGTGGCATGACCACACAGGTCGATCTCACCGCCCGGCGTAAACCAACGCAGGCGGTAACCCTCGTCTTCGAGCACCGCAAATGCGGTTTCGGACAGGTTGTTCTCACGGGTGATTTTCATTAGCAACACGTCCGGCAGCCATGCCGGCATCACACAGACGGCAGCCGGGTTTCCGCCGAACACGTTGTCTGAGAATGCATCCACAACATACTGTTTCAAAGTCGTTCTCCCCCGTCATATAAAATATAATCGGTTATTAGTACTCCGGCACTGCCTTTTGAAGTCTGCAGTCCGTTCTCTCATTGATATTTTATGATAGACAAATGCGCCACACAATAGTATTATTGTGTGGCGCACAATTTAAAGTATAATGGACTATCTCCCGACCAGCTTTGCCAGAATGTAAATTCCCCGTTCGAGCTCTTCTAAGTGCTGCGGCGCACAGATTGACAGTCTAACCGCATGAGCAGGCTGTGTTTTTCCGACGGCAAATTTCTCAGCGGCGTACACCCGCACACCATGCGACAGGGCCAGCCGTTCAAAGGCAGCACCCGTAAACTTTTCAGGCAGCATCAGCCACCTAAAAATATCGGCATGTCCTCCATGGCAAAACTCTTTGGGCAGCCAGCGGTCGACGAGGGCATTTCGTTCCCCGGTATGCCTTCTGTGGGTCTCCAAGATGGCTTCATGCTGACCGGACGCGATTATCCGGGCTGAAAGCTCGGCCATCATGGGCACGACTGCGACGTTAAGGCTGTATAAGGCGTCGGCTACTGCGGAAGTATATTGTGCCGGTACGGACAAAAAGGCCATCCGAAGTCCGGGAGCAATGAATTTTGAGAGGCTGACAATATATATGCTTCTGGAAGGTGCAAAGTCGGACACAGATGTCGCACCGCAGGACAGCGGCTGATAGGTACCGTCCTCAATCAAAATGCAGCCGTACTTATTCGCGAGCCATGCGATTTCCCGCCGCCGCTCTTGCGGCATGGTGATCGTGGTTGGGTTGTGGCAGGCCGGAATGACATAGATTCCGGCAATCTCTTTATGTTTGCAGATAAGTTCCAGCGCACACGGGTCTGTGCCGTAGCCGTCCTGCGAAACCGGTTCGAGCAGGATTCCCAGCATAGCTGCCGCGGTTTTAATGCCGGGATATGTGTGTGCATCCACGGCAATTCTCTGCCCTCGCTTAAAGAGTGCCGCAAGTACTCCCGTCAGTGCGTTTTGTCCGCCGTTTGCAAAAAGAATCCTGTCCTGCTCCGTGTGATGCCCGCAGTGGCGCATCAGGGAGACCGCAGCCTCCTTCTGCCACAAGTTTTCGGATGGCTGATGATAGCAAAACAGTTTTTCAGCCTGGCTCTCCCCGGCCATCTTTCGCAGCATTTCGGTTAAAATGTCGTTCCCAGATGCGTCCGGAATCGTGGCGCCCATGTCCACAATATCAGAGCCCTTGTTTTCTGCCAGCAGCCGTGCGCTGGTCAGCGTATTATACGCCACATAGGTACCGCTGCCCACTGTGGCCGTCAGCAGCCCTTTTTGTTGGCAAACCTTAAGAGCCTTCGCCACAGTGCTCAGGTTGATATCCAGATAATCCGCAAGCTCACGCTGAGGAGGCAGCTTTGTGCCCGGTTTCAGGACCCCTGCCGCAATGTCGGATTCAAGTTGACCGGCAAGTGCCTGATAAAGGCATTCTTCACTCTTGTCGAGTTTTGGTTTCCACGACATAGGATAGTTTTCAAAAGAGTTGAAGGGCACAAAATCACCTCGCTATACAATGATATCATTGTATAGTTTCTTTGTCCACTATAAACACCTCACCGCCGGCCTCAAGTATCGCAGTGTCCGCTCGTAAACGTCATGAGCGGAGGGTACGCTGCAGCAGTCTCCGGCAGGGCGCTGCCCGAAACTGCTGCAGCGGTAAAGGGATAGCAATCTATCAGTACTTACCGAGTCCGCCGCCAGACAGCACGATGGTCGGTTTGGCGGCCGTCTGCTTCTTTTGGGCTTCTTCCGACCGTATATCCGCTTGCATGCCGACTTTTGTTTTTGCAAAATCGGTTTTACCGGCACTCGGCAAGTCGGACGGCATGTCATTCGTACTCAATTTGAACACACCGACATATTTTTTCAGCCCATCTGCTTGGGCCGAGAGCTGCTCGCTCGCCGCAGCGCTCTCTTCAGCGGAGGCGGCATTGTTTTGGACAACCTGTGAAATCTCCGTAATCCCTTGATTAATCTGTTCAAGTGCCGCTGCCTGTTCATTTGAGGCCGTGGCAATGGAGGCGACAAGCTCTCCCGCCTGTGCGACTCCTGTCACAATTTTTCCGAAGGCACTCGCCGTCTCATTTGCGATTTTTGTACCGGCAGTGACCTTCTTGATTGAATTTTCAATCAACTCGGTTGTCTCCTTGGCTGCCTTGGAGGATTGCCCCGCAAGGTTTCGAACTTCCTCAGCCACAACGGCAAACCCCTTGCCGTATTGACCGGCCCTGGCCGCCTCCACCGCCGCGTTGAGTGCAAGAATGTTTGTCTGGAAAGCGATATCTTCAATAACCTTGATAATTTTTCCGATATTCTCGGAGGATGCGTTGATTTCCTCCATAGCCCGGAGCATATCGGACATCTGCGCGTTGCCCAAGTCCGCATCCTTTTGAATGGTGACGGCAAGTTCGTTTGTCTTTTGCGCATTCTGGGCATTTTGGGTTGTCTGGGAGGTAATTTCCTCCATGGAAGCCGAAAGCTCCTCAACAGACCCGGCCTGTTCGGTGGCTCCCTGCGAAAGCGCCATACTGGAATCGGCCACAAGCTTGGAGCCGCTGTCCACCTGCTGCGCGGAGTTGACTATGGAGACAGCGAGACTGTGGAACCTCTCCACAAGCCCGGTCAGCGCTTTTCCCAGCGTATCCCGTTCGGATCTGACCGTGATGGCGGTCGTCAGATCTCCTGAAGCGATTGCACCAGCCTTTTGGGCCTGTTCCACCGTGTTTGTAATCATTTCGTCATATGCCTTCGCCAGGGCGCCAACTTCGTCTTTTCTTGTGGTGAGCTGACGGTCCTGTGCGCTGAATTCAAACTCCGTCTCTCCAATGGCCAGCTGCTGTGCAATTTCGGCAAACCGCCGGATCGGCCGGCTGATGATGCCGGAAATGAAAATTCCCATGAACACTGCCACAGCAATGCCTATGGCAATTGCGAAAGCCATCGCCACTTTGGCGTTCGATGCGAGCTGAATGTTTGATTCGTTCCTGATTTTTGCGTTTTCTTCGTTATATGTAAACAATTTTCCGAACGTTTCCTGTAAGGCACTCCCCTCTTCGGCCGCCTCTCCCAGGATGATGCTCTGCGCCATAGCGCCATCGTTCAATTTGACGTATTCAACAGCCTTTAATAAATGGGTTTTGTACTGCTCCCAGTGTTGTACCAATTCAGCATATTGTGCTTTGTCTACATCCGCACTCATTCCGTTCTCATAGAGGGCTAAATATTCGTCGCACTTCACGCTGTACTCGTCGATATTTGCGATGGACTCTTCCCTGCTCTCCTCCGAGATAATCATTTTCAGTGCATTGAACCGGATTCTCTGATAATAGATTTCTGCATTTCCGGCATAGTCAAGGCCCAGCGTGTTTTCCTGATAAAGCAGCGTATCTTGATTGCCGATTTTATCAATGTTGCCGAGCCCTACCGCACCGATGACAGCGGCGATGACGGCCATGAGCAAAAAACCAATTTGGAGCTTAGCCGAAATCTTAAGATTTTCGAACCACTTTTTCATATGATTCATATCCTTTCATGTTAAGGTTGCAGTTACCCGATGCTAGGGCATAATCCCCGGCATGCTGGGGCACATCTTCCTCGCAAATTACAGATACTTTTTCAGAGCTCGGACGCAATCAGTTCGAGTTCTTCCGCACTCATCAGCTTTTCGCAGTCAAGCAACAGAATGACCCGCTCGCCTATTTTACCGACGCTGCTGATATAGCCTCGACTCCCCCGGGAATTGATTTCCGGCTTATCCACAATATCTTCATCGGGAATCGCCAAAACCTCAGAGACGCTGTCCACAATGAGCCCAATGGATAGACCCTTATAATCAATCACAATGATACATGTCCTGTCGTGATAGTCTTGTCCGGGCTTCTTGAAGCGCAGTCTAACATCCATTACAGGAATAATTTTTCCTCTCAAGTTTACAATACCCTTTATGTAATCGGGCACTTCCGGCATTTGGGTGATGGGTTGTATGCCCACAATCTCCATAACGTTTCTCAGCCCGATTCCATACAGTTCTTTGTCAACTAAAAATGTCAAAAATCTGCCCTTCATGTCGTCCTCTTCAGAGTCGACCGCATTTTTTAATGACTCAGCCATGATCTCGCTCCTTTATCGGCTTTTTATTTTAAGCGGGGTGTTTTCCGCTTCAAACATTTAAACAAAAAGATAATGGTGCATAAGCTCATAGGCGGGTCTCAGCATCATTTTAACAACGGGCAAAAGTCGCAGTATATTGAGAACTGCGGCCTTGCGGCATGAACATGTTGATTTAGGCG
>VSSQ01001188.1_pt1 | contig 10797 bp, 9 predicted proteins | sample 4763081 | NCBI WGS metagenome assembly VSSQ01 (sample SAMN12137344, study PRJNA551015) | bioreactor metagenome | isolation source: SDC9 anaerobic chlorinated ethene degrading culture | place: USA: Knoxville, Tennesee | collected 2015-01-01
CGTGATGGGGGTTTTATCAATAATAATCTGCCCGATCAGGCAAAGAAAGCCTCCGAAGAGAAAGGCCAGCACAAATTCCCAGAATAAATTCATCGGTCAGCCGTTCCTTTCCGTGGAAATAGCCACAGCGTGGCAGATGCTCGGAATGCTCTCGCCCTGCATGGTGGAGGTGGGGGAGAGGAGCGCCCCGGTGCCGCAGAAGAGGATCCGCTTCCAGTTTCCGGCGCGCATTCCATTGAGCAGATAACCGGTGAGGACGGCAGCCGAACAGCCGCAGCCGGATGCGCCGCAGTGGACATCCTGTTTTTCCAGGTCGAAGAGCATTAAGCCGCAGTCATTGTAATTGGGTGAAAGATCGACTCCGTCCCGGCTGAAAAAGTCCAGTACAATTTCTTTGCCCAGAGCCCCCAGGTCGCCTGTGACGATGAGGTCATAGTAATCAGGGGCCCGGCTTGTGTCTTCAAAGTGCGTTTGAAGGGTTTGGTAAGCGGCGGGGGCCATGGCCGCGCCCATATTGTTTGCGTCCTTAATCCCCTTGTCCACGATTTTGCCGGTGGTAGCATGGGTGACAAAGGGCCCCGGTCCTTCTCGGGCCAGGACAGCCGCGCCCGACGCCGTGGCCGTCCATTGGGCGGTGGGCGTGCGCTGGGCGCCGTATTCCAGAGGAGTGCGGTACTGGCGTTCGGCGGAGCAGAAATGCGAGGAGGTGACGGCTGCGGCAAAGCTGCCGAAGCCTCCGTCCAGGACGATGGAGGAGAGAATAAGCCCTTCCGCCATGGTTGAGCAGGCTCCATACAGGCCAAAATAAGAGATATCCTGCCCCCGCGCGGCAAAAGACGAGCCGATGCATTGATTGATGAGATCTCCGGCAAAAAGAAAGTCCAGCGAACAGGCCGGCAGCTTCGCCTTCTCCAGCGCGGAGGAGAGCGCCTGCTTCTGCATTGCCGACTCGGCCTTTTCCCAAGTGCTTTCCCCAAAGGTATCGTCTGCGCAGATCTGGTCGAAGGACGCGCCCAGAGGCCCATCGCCTTCTTTTTTGCCGGCAACGCATGCGTGGCCGATTATGGAGGGCGGTTCGGCAAAGGCAACGGTTTGTTTTCCAAGTTTTTTTGTAGTCATGGATTTTCCTCCAGTTCCGAGTTAGTTTAAACAGTTTTGCAGAAAATATTTGAGCTTATTTTGTCGCGGTTCGGGATGGCAAAATTCATAAACATGCGGTATAATATAATTTAAAATAAAATTGCAGGGAGATACTGTCATGGTGGAAGAACCAAAGCGCACGCTTGCCTATATCTGCCCTTCGTGCCGCCAACCGGTGGTAATCGAGCGGAGCCTGTTCCAGCTCGCCGCATCGGAGAGTACGCTCTCCTGTCCCTGCGGACACTCCAAGCTCCACATTGTTCCGGGTGAGGACAGAGTAAAAATCACGGTGCCCTGTCTTTTCTGTCAGAAAGACCACGTTGTGTCCTGCTCCGCACACGCTTTTCTTCATGAGAGGGCGCTGGCTTTTTCCTGCGCCACATCGGGCCTCGACTGCTGCTACGTGGGAGAGGAGAGGGACGTCTTCTCAGTGATGCGCCGTCTGGAGGAAACACTGGACAAGCTGGAGACCGAAGCCGGACAGGCGGGCAGCTTCCTGGATGAAATCGTGATGAAAGAGGTGCTCTCAGAACTGAAGGAAATCGCTTCCCGGGGCGGTGTTTCCTGCACCTGCGGCGCCCGAGAGTTTAAAATGAAGATCAAATTCAGCACTGTGGAGCTGATTTGCGCCCAATGCGGGGGAACGCTTCGGATTCCCGCCGCCGTTGCCGATGACATCGACGCCATCTGCTGCAAGCGCACGCTTACCATTCACGGCAGGAGGGAAGAAGGGCGGTGAGCATCTGGTACGAAGAGAAATTCTTGGTGGATTACCGTGCGGTGGACCCGTTCGGATTCTGCCGGGCTTCGGCACTGCTGGGCTACCTTCAGGAGGCCGCGATCCATGCCGCCGAGCAAATCGGAACCGGCCGGGAAGAACTAATTGAGGAATATCACGCGATCTGGCTGCTGGCGCGTATGTGGTACCAGCTGAAGGAGCCAATCAGGCGGGACGATGAAATCACAGTCCGCACCTGGCACAGGGGAGGAAGGGGCGCCACCATGTACCGGGACTACGATATCATACGGGACGGCGAGGTGATCGGGGAAGGCGTGTCCGCCTGGGTTCTCGTCGATTACGAAACGAGAATGCTGAAGCGTTTATCGTTGGTTTCACAGTTCCTCAATACCGACGGGGGAGAGATGTGTAAGAAGATTGCCCTGCAAAAGCTGCGCATGCCGGAAGGTTTGCCGGAGGCGGAGGTCCGCCGGATGGGGTACAGCGAGGCGGACATCAACGGGCATATCAACAACGCAAAATACGCGGATATCGCCTGCAACGCAATCCAATTGGAACGGGCGGGAAGAGGAAAATTCCTCGCCTCGCTCCAGATAGGGTATCTCGCCGAAACCCGCCCGGGAGATGTCCTGCATCTTTACGCCGGAGAGCGGGACGGGCAGTACTTCGTATATGGTCAGGATCAGTCCGGTCAAAAGCACTTTGACGCAGTACTTACGCTTCAGTCGAGAAAAAGCTGGCCTATGGGTGGTAGTTTCACCCGATAAAACGAAAAGAAAGACAGGAGATGCGCTATGTCCAACAATGAGTTTAACGGGAGATTTTCCGGTCAGGGGCTAACATTCGACGATGTGCTCCTTGTTCCGGCGGAGAGTAACGTTCTGCCTGCGGATGTGGACCTAACCACCTGGCTCACAAAAAAAATCAAACTAAATATCCCTCTTATGAGTGCTGCCATGGATACTGTGACCGAGGTGCGCATGGCCATTGCCATCGCCCGGGAGGGCGGGATCGGCATTATTCATAAGAATATGAGTATCGGCGCCCAGGCTGAACAGGTTGATATGGTCAAACGCAGTGAAAACGGAGTCATTACCAACCCCTTCTGGCTCGGCCCCGGCCACACCCTGGCGGAAGCTGACGAGCTGATGGCAAAATACCGGATTTCGGGCGTGCCAATCTGCGACAACGGCAAACTCATCGGCATCATCACGAACCGCGATATGAAGTTTGAGACCGACATGACCCAGCTCATCGACGATGTGATGACTAAGGACCACCTGGTCACCGCGCCCGAGGGGACCACGCTGGAGCAGGCCAAGGAGATCCTCCGCCGCCACAAGGTCGAAAAGCTGCCCATCGTGGATGATAATTTCCGCCTGAAAGGTCTCATTACCATCAAGGATATTGAAAAAGCGCGGGAATATCCCAACTCGGCCAGAGACGAAAAGGGCCGCCTCCTGGTGGGCGCCGCAATAGGCGTCACCTCCGATGTGCTGGACCGCACGGCTGCCCTTGTGGAAGCAGGCGCCGACGTACTGGCGCTGGACTCCGCTCACGGGCATTCCAAAAATATCCTCGACTGCGTGAGGAAGATCAAGTCTCTATATCCCGATGTGCAGCTTGTCGCCGGCAATGTGGCTACAGCCGACGGGACCCGAGCTCTCATCGAGGCGGGAGCCGACTGTGTGAAGATCGGCATTGGCCCAGGCTCCATCTGTACCACCCGCGTGGTGGCCGGAATCGGCGTACCGCAGGTCACCGCCGTGTATGATTCGGCCCGGGCCGCCGCGGAATATGGCATCCCCATTATTGCGGACGGAGGCATTAAATATTCCGGAGATATCGTGAAGGCAATCGCAGCGGGCGGCTCGGTCGTCATGCTGGGTTCCCTGCTTGCCGGCTGCGAGGAAAGCCCCGGCGAGACTGAGGTCTTCCAGGGCCGCAAATTTAAGGTGTACCGCGGGATGGGGTCCCTGGGTGCCATGAGCAAGGGCTCCAAGGATCGCTATTTCCAGGAGGATAATAAAAAGCTGGTTCCCGAAGGCGTGGAAGGCCGAGTTCCCTATAAGGGATACGCCTCAGAGACCATCTATCAGCTTACGGGCGGGCTGCGTTCCGGAATGGGATACTGCGGCTGCAGCAATATTGGCGACCTGCAGAACAACAGCAAATTTATCCAGATTACCGCCGCCGGCCTTAGAGAGAGCCACCCCCACGACATCTATATTACCAAGGAAGCCCCCAACTATACGCTCAATCCGCAATAATCGGCACAAAAAGGCCGCGCCGAAAACGACGCGGCCTTTTATTTGGAAAGGAATTCAATGAAAATTGCAATTATTACAGGCGCTTCCTCCGGCCTGGGGTGGACTTACGCCGAGGAGCTTGACAGGCGGGGAGAGGTGGACGAGATCTGGGCCGTCGCCCGCCGGGCGGACCGCCTCGAGCAGCTCGGGCAGAAGCTGAAAACCCCTGTGCGTCCCCTGGCATTGGACTTGGCCGACCGGTCTGCGGTTGACAAAATATCGGACCTGCTGAAGCGGGAAAACCCGCTGGTGACCTCGCTTATTAACGCCGCGGGATTCGGAAAATTTGGCCGCTGGGACGATCTGACAGCGGAGGAGACCGACGGAATGCTGGATGTGAACGTCCGAGCACTGGTACACCTGACGGTGGCCGTGCTGCCCTATATGTCAAAGGGGAGCCGCCTTCTTGAAGTAGCCTCCTGCGCCGCTTTTCAGCCCTTGCCCGATATGAATGTCTACGCGGCAACCAAGGCGTTTGTTTTGAATTACACCCGCGCTCTCCGCTGGGAGCTGCGAGGAAAGGGAATCAGGGTTACTGCCGTCTGCCCCGGATGGATCAGAACGGAATTTTTCAAGGTGGCGTCGGACACGAAGAACGGAGGAGCCATCTCCCGTTTCCTCCTGTCCACTTCACCGCTGACCGTGGTCAGATGGTCTCTCGCCGCAAACAGAGCGAACCTGGCCGTCACCACCTGCGGTGTGCATACCTTTATTCAAAGGATCGGAACAAAAATCGCCCCCGCATGGCTTACCATTGGATGCTGGAAACTGCTGCACTAAAAAGGCAAAGCCTAAAGGCTTTGCCTTTTTAACGGATCACATTCAGAAAAGCTCACCGCTTTTTCTGAATGCAAGGTGTCCTTTCCGACGCGCATGTCGCCGGAAAGGACGTATATAATTTTTTCCCGCCGAGCGCGGCGGAAACTCTGCGTGGCCGTTTTCTTTATTCGGCGCGAAACTGCCCAGGAATCCGAAGAATTCCTGGGCAGTTGTTTTTATGAAGGCGAAACTCTTCCGCTGTTGGCCTGGATGGAAAAGGTATGGGAGCCGTTTGCGTCGGTCATCATGAATTTGGCGGAGGCACCTTTGCTCTTCTCAATGCTGTCTTCCACAAAGGAGACCGACATTGTGCTGCGCTCCAGATGGACCCTCACCCTCTGCTCGCCGTTTTCACGGTAGATGAGGGTATAGAAATAATCCTGGCCCGTTTCCGCGTCATGATATGAGCACTGGTACCACCGGTAATCATAACCGTTCAGCGTACAGATGTCCCCTTTAGCGGTGGGGCCGTTTTCATATTCCGCCAGATAAGCGTAGTAGGTGTCATCGTTATCCGAGTCCCAATAGCCCTCGTTAGGGCCTTCCAGTGTGCCCGCCTCCCAGTTATAGATATAATTCTCAAAACCGAGCCATTCCAGAGTGGACTGGTCATATCTGTCGATACACAGCGCCAGGCTCTTCTCATCCCAGCCGACCAGATAGGCGCTCACATATTGCCCCTCTTTTTGGAAGAGGTTTAAATTCGTGGCATAGCAAAGGGACGGAATTTTATTCAGCGTGGAGGCATCGTAGGCAAGAATATCGTTGTCGGTGGCGGTAAAGACCACATCGAAGAATTCACCGATACCGTGCAGCACCACCGGAAAGGCGCAGGGACTTTCCAGAAGCAGTGAGTACTCTCCCGTGGCGGTGTTTAAGGAATAGAGACTGCTTGCATATAAATTGTCCTGCGACATACCCTCGTCCCAGGAACCTGCATAAAGGACATAAGGGAGATGCCTGGTGTCCTCCACCACGGAAAAGCTGTAACCCAGAATATCCGGTAGAGCTGTAAGAGCGTCGTCGCTCGGAACGGGTGTTTCCGGGGCCGGGGATTGCATAGGAGTGGGGGACAGGGTCGCGGCTGTTGGCGATGATATGTGCGCGGAAGTAGGTTCAGCGCTGCTTATGGGAGTACCCGACGGCGTGGGGGAGTTCGTTACCGCGCCGCTGCAGCCTGAGGACACCTCAAGCAGCATGGCAAGAAGCAATGCCAAAGACATGTGGATTCTCATGGATATAACCTCTTTTTCTGCCGCATCCCGGCAGAGATAGGAAAAAACCATCTGAATTACGACGGCGATAAATATAAAACGATCTGCCGAAAAACTACCTTACTATTTTATGTCGCTTTTGTCAAACGGGTCACCGCAATTTGGACAGAATTTCGGAATCTTATCTGGATTTTCCGGTTCCCAGCCGCATTTGTCGCACCGGTAGGAAGAGCCGGAGGGCTTGGGCTTTCCGCACTCCGCGCAGAATTTGCCCGTATTGCGTACCCCGCACACGCAGGTCCAGCCGTTTGCCGCGGGAGTGCTCTGAGGTTGAGTTCCGCCCATGGCGAACAGGTTCTGCGCATTGGCTCCGCCGGCGTTCTGGGCCATATTCATTCCCATGAAGGCCATGGCGGGCCCGGCATTGGGGTTCGCGGCGGCTGAGCGCATGGCGTCGGCCTGGGCGCCGACCAGCGTGGCGGCGGCCATATTCGGATTGCGGAAAACGGAGTCCTTCTGGAGGTTCTTGAGCATGGCTTCGTCTTCTTCGTCGGCGTTTAACGAGCTGATGCCGAGAGAGACGATCTGAATGCCGCGAAGTTCTTTCCATTTCTGGGAGAGCACCTGGTTGAGTGCGTCGGCGAGCTCCATGGTATGGCCGGGCAGGGCGCTGTAGCGGATGCCCAGGGCGGAGATCCTGGCAAATGCGGGCTGAAGAGCCGTCATGAGCTCGGTTCGGAGCTGAGAGTCGATCATGTCCCTGGTATAGCGGTCGGCCACGTTTCCGCTCACGATGGTGTAAAAGAGAATCGGGTTCACGATACGGTAGGAGTATTCGCCGAAGCAGCGGATGGAAATATCCATATCAAGCCCGATGTTGGTGTCCACCACCCGGAAGGGGACCGCGTTGGGGGTGCCGTATTTGTTGCCCATGAGTTCCTTGGTGTTGATGAAATAGACCCGCTGGTCCTTTCCGGTGCCGCTCCCGAAGGAAAAACGCTTTCCGATATTCGCAAAGACCTCGGAAATGCTCTTGCTCAGATCGCCGGTGAAAACGCTGGGTTCGCTGGAGATATCGTAGACATACTCGCCCGGCTCGGCGCACAGGTCCACTACCTGGCCCTGCTCCACAATGAGCATGCACTGGCCTTCGTTGATGGCAATGATGGAGCCGTTTGAAATGATGTTTTCATCCCGTTTGTTGGAGGAACGCTTGCTTTTGCGGGAATTGCCCTTGGTCATCAGAACGCTCGAATCCATAGATTCACAGTAAAAATACTCCCGCCACTGATCGGCCAAAACGCCGCCGGCCGCGCCGAAGCCTGCTTTCAAAAGTCCCACGTTGTGTTCTCCTTTCAAATGTTGAGAAAATGAATATTTGGTTAAAGTCAGAACCTTCCGCTGCTGCCGCCGTGACTGCGTCCGCTGCTGGAGAAATGGACGCCGCTGCCGCCGCCACCGTTGTTGTTGGACTGCCGTTTTACGCGGGAGGTGTGGCTGTATAAGTAGATATCCCGTTGGCCCGTAAGCTGAAAACTGCCTTCCCGAAGGTATTCTCTCGCCTGCAGCTGGGGCCGCCTGCTTTTCATGCCGCTGCGCATGACGAGGACGATCACGAGGGAGAGGATGACGGAGCCGCCGGCGATGATGAGAATGTTTCTCGTGTTTTCCTCGTCCGAGCGCGCCGTGTTATTGACAACATAGGGAGTTGCGCTCTGCTTATTATATCCCGGGCTCACCGGGTTTTTGACATCGTAGGAAGAACCGCTCTGCCCTTGCTTAATATATTTTTCGGAGTCGTCAAGCAGAATGGTGAGAGCCTCATAGTAATTTCCTGACGAGAGGTCGCTTGACATGTCGCTTGCGATTTGCTTCAGCCCGTAGTCGGTAAAGTAGGTGATCCCTTTACCGTAGGTGGAGAAGGCGTATTCCCGCTCGCCCATATTGAGCAGGTAGAGCATCCCGTCGTCTCCGGCTCCGTAGCCGTAATCATTATAATCATAAAAATCATCCGCATACTGGGTGGTGGTCCGGCTTCCCGTATCGGGCATGGTGAGGATGACGATATCTAAGCCGTAGGTCTCACGGATGGAGGAAATTTTGTCGGCCAGATCGGCTTCCTCTTTTTCTGTGAGCAGTTCGGAGTTGTCCACCACGTTTCCCTGATTTACCTTACCGATGAGGGAATCGGCGTCGAAGCCCAGGGCCGGCGCGGTAAGCGAGAGAAGAAGCAGGAGCAAAGCGAAGAAGGAAACTGTCTTTTTCATCTCGTCACCCCCTTACGTCAAATAAAAAAAGCAAGATAAAATGGCCGCGAAGAGGGCCGTAAAGCCCAGGAAAAACCCGATAAATCGTCCCGTGGACACCGGAAGATCTCCAATGAACTTGCCCGTCTGGCCGTTCATGGCAAAGGTATAGGTTTTATCGCGGTAGACGGTGTTCAGCATCCAGACGGGGAGGAGAGCGTAGCTGATTTTGTCGCCTTCTATTCTTATGTTGCTGTCTGTGGGGTTAACAGTCATGTAACCTCTGACGGTATCTCTCAGAAGGGATTCCAGGCTGTTTTTCACCCGCTCGTTGACCCTGGGCTTGCTCTCTTCGGAGTCCACATCATATTTATCGGCGAGATAACCGGAGAGATAGGCGGTTTTGAAATCAACAGCCTGGCTGTAATCAAAGGGCTCGATGGATTCCATCAGGGTATCGTCCATCTTTTTCGAGCCGTCTTCGGGCACCATCTGAAAATCGGCGCTGCCAGAGCGGAAAACGCTGTAGAAATCGGTTTTGGTGTAATTGTATTGGCTGTCGCTCCACGACATGGTGCGGGTGGCGCTGAAGTTCACATCTCCCTTGGCGCCGCAGTCGAAGAGCCAGAAGGGAACATAAACTCCGCTGATGCTCTCGATGCGGTTTTTGTCGCGGAAGAACCTGGGCAGCAGGGGCTTGTGGCTGCAATGTTTGATAAGAGCGGCCTTGGCGGCCTCTTTGTCCAGCTTAAAGGGGATGACGAGATCGGGGCGGAATGATCCGGAGAGGTTGGAGGTGATCACCGTTGCATTCCCGCAGTACGGACACGAGGTCGCCGAGGTGGTTTCTTCACAGATAATCTCGCCGCCGCAGGAGGGGCACTTGCGCTCTACCATACCCTCCTTTTCTTCGCTGTGGAACTCCTTGGTTTTATATTCTTCCCACTGATAGTCGTCGGAAGGCTTTGTGCGGTTCTGGCACTCCTCGTACTGCTGCACCGTTTCGGTCGGAAAATGGTTCCCACAGTAAGCGCAGGCCATATCCTGGGTACCGCTGTCGAAGGTCAGCGGGGCTCCGCAGTTCGGGCATTTGTAGTTCATGGAATTCATAACGGAACACCTCGAAATAATTTTCCGGAAGCGGTTAAAGAAAACGTTTTTAGATGATTTTTCATGTGCCTCTTTTCAATTCGTAATATTATACAACAATTATTTCCCCGCGTCCAGCACCGAAAAAGAGTTCTTTTTACCGCATAGCGCCGAGTCAACCCGGTTATATTGAAAGCGCGGGCGTCAGGTCCGTAATTGGGACCCAACCGCCCGCGTTCTCGTTGCGGCGCGCTTATCTTGTGCGCGTCCCGGATGTGTGAGTTCTATCCGACATAAGTTCTGAGAGAATGCGTTTGAGTTCGTCGTTCCGGTAGTCGGGGGGAAGGCCCTTGCCCGCAGTCTTGCCGTTAAAATCCCGTGTAATCATCACCTGCGCACACATCCTTTCATAAAGAAGTATACCCGGTTTACAAGACGGAAACACACAAAAAATCCTGTTTTGGGGGAGGGGACCATGGCAAAGAAGTCTAAGATGATGCAGATGATGAAGGATGACGGGCGCAAGCAGGTCATAGCGCTCTATGCCAGAGTCTCTACCGACAAGCAGGCGGAGGAGGGCTACTCGCTGGAAATCCAGCGCGAGCGGCTGACCGCCTATGCCCGTTCCCTTTACGATGCCGACGCCGAACTAAGATATTACGTGGACGACGGTTTCAGCGGCGGGAATCTGGAACGGCCTGAAATTACGCGATTGATCAATGATGTAAAGAAAAAAGACATTACACATGTGATCGTGGTGAAGCTGGACAGGCTCAGCCGCTCCCAGAAGGACACCCTCTATCTCATTGAGGATGTGTTTCTGCCCCACAACACCGCCTTCGTCTCCATGCAGGAGAGCTTCGCCACCGATACTCCCTTCGGCCGGGCCATGGTGGGTATCCTGTCCGTCTTTGCCCAGTTGGAACGGGAAAATATTTACGAGCGCACGAGGAGCGGCATGGCCAAGCGTGTGGAAGCGGGATACTGGCCCGGCGGCGGGCGCATCCCCTTCGGATATGACTATTCGCCAGGGGAAGGCATCCTGGTCCCGAACGAGGATGCGGAAACTGTGCGTAAAGTATATGAGCTTTACATTTCTGGATACTCTCTGCAGACCATTGCCAATATGGTGGGCCTCAAATATGAGCGCCTGGCTTACCAGATATTGACCCGTAAATCCAATACGGGAGTGATCACATACAAGGGATCGGAGTACCGGGGCCGACATCAGGCGATCGTAT
>VSSQ01001190.1_pt1 | contig 10795 bp, 9 predicted proteins | sample 4763081 | NCBI WGS metagenome assembly VSSQ01 (sample SAMN12137344, study PRJNA551015) | bioreactor metagenome | isolation source: SDC9 anaerobic chlorinated ethene degrading culture | place: USA: Knoxville, Tennesee | collected 2015-01-01
AATTTCCTTCTTCATCTTTATCAAATTGTGTAAACACAAGGTTCCAAAACTCAACTACTCTATCTTCATCACTTGCTTTTACAAAATCATCCACGTTTGTAATAACGCCTTCGCCTCTATCATAATGAATTTCTGTACATGGTCCACATGGCCCCACACCTATTTCCCAGAAGTTATCATCTTTTCCAAGTCTAAATATCCTTTTTGGATCTACATCAGTTTTATCACACCAAATATCAAAAGCTTCATCATCTTCTAAGTATATTGTCACGTATAACTTATCTTTTGGAATTTGAAGAGTTTCTGTTATAAACTCCCAAGCCCAAGGAATTATTTCTTCTTTAAAATAATCTCCAAATGAGAAATTCCCAAGCATTTCAAAGAAAGTACCATGTCTTGATGTTTTACCTACATTTTCTATATCTCCTGTTCTTATACATTTTTGACAAGTAGTTATTCTTTTTCTTGGCGGTTCTTGTAACCCTGTAAAATATGGCTTAAGCGGTGCCATACCAGCATTTATTAATAATAGTGATTTATCATTTTTAGGTACTAGAGGAAAGCTCTCTAACCTTAAGTGATTCTTTGATTCAAAAAAGCTTAAATAAGCTTCTCTAAGTTCATTTGTTCCCATGAATTTCATATATATTGCCTCCAAACTTTACTTTATATTCTTATATAATAAAAAAAGTTTCCATCCCTATAAAAAAGGGACGAAAGCATAAATTCCGCGGTACCACCCTAATTATGTATTTAACAATACATCACTTAGATAATATAGCTCCAAGATAGCTTCAATATATAGTGTAAGAAGTTTTCAGCAAACACTCCCTCTCTGAATACACAATCTATATTTACTCATTCTCTTCAATGCCAAATATTAAATTTTCTAATATTTCAATGAAATTATAGTTTATTTATTAAATTATGTCAATTATTTTATTTAGAATAAATAATCATTGATATCTTCATATATAACTTTAACTATTACTCCTATCGGTACTGCAATCACCATTCCTATAAGACCACCCAACTTTTCTCCTACTAATAATAAGATTATGATTATAATAGGATGCATATTAGTACTATCTCCAGTTATTTTGGGCGATAGAATATTTCCTTCTATTTGCTGAATCAAAAACACAGCAATTATTGTATATAACGCCTTATTAGGTGAATCCATAAGAGCTATAAATATAGCAGGCACCCCTCCTATTATTGGCCCAAAATAAGGTACGATATTTAATATTCCATTAAATATACCTAGTATTAAGGCAAATTTTACATCTAAAATAAGAAGTACTATAAAAGTTAAAATCCCTATAATTAAAGACAATAATAATTGACTTATTATATATCTGGATAACACCTTATCTAAGTTATTAAGAACTTTTTTAGCTATTATTCTTTTTTCTGTTGGTAATATTAGTAAAAGCTTATTATAAATTAAATCTCCATCTACTAGAAAATAATATGTAACTATAGGTATAATTGCTAGCGAAACTAAGCTTTCAAAACAAAGAAATAAATTTTCTAAAAAATTATCAGAAATTTTAGCAAAGAACATATTTGCTTCTTCACTTATTTGCTCATATATTCCTTGAAAAAAAGATAAATCATTCAAATTCATTTTTTTTGCAATATTTTTTATGTAAATGTCTATATTATCTAATATTGATCCAAAATTATAACTTTCTCTTAATATTGATGGGATTATTATATAAGACAATAATATTAAGCTAAAAACAATCACGATTATTATAGAAATAGATGCAACTCTTTTATTTAATTTAAATTTTTCACTTAAACCATCTCTAAAAGGTTTTAAAGTATACGCAAATATAAATCCAATAAAAATTATATTTACTATACTATTTAGTGTTTTTATTTTTATGTATAAAGCCAAAATTATTAAAGCTACTATTATTATTAAAATAGGATTAATTATTTTTTTGTATTTTTTATAAACTAACATGTTTTTTCTTACGAGGTAAACTTTGTAACCTTACCTCATCACTTCCATAATATAAAATAAAATCTTCCCCTAAAAGGCATTGTTTTAAAAGTAATATTTCTTTTCCTTTTATCATTCTATCAAATATACCAGAACTCATAACTAATCCCTTTATTGATAAATCCCTTTTTTCTATAATTAAATCTTCTAAAATCCCTCTCATAACATTATTTTTATCTTTTATATCCATATCTTTTATAGATTTAAATGATAATCCAGCTTTCTTACTTAATTCTTTTACAATAATAACCTCTTCTAAAGAAATAATATCTTTAGTCTTAACGAAATTTTTTTTACTGAATAGTAGATAGTTAGAGATAAAAAAGCCTTCAATAGTTCCTTGGTGAAAATTAATGTAAATATCATCTACTATCCCTAAATACTTCCCCCTTATGTCATATACTTTTAATAAATAGAAATCCTTAGTTTTTAGCATAACTTTTCCCCTTTCTATCCATATTACCTATATTATCCCCAAAAGATAAAAAAAAATTCTCATACAAAAATATGAGAATTTTAAAATTATATAATTTTTTCTATTATTCCTCCACCAACAACAACATTTCCATCATAAAATACAACAGATTGCCCTTTGGTAATGGCCCTTTGTTTATCTTTAAATGACACTTTAACTTTTCCATTTTCAAGGGGATAAATTATTGCTTCAGAAGGTTTGGCCGAATACCTTACCTTAGCTGTAACAGACATTGCTTCCTTCAAATTTTCAAAAGGAATAAAGTTAATATCCTTTGCTACTAAATCAGTTTTAAATATATCCTCTTCCGGTCCAAGAACTACTTCATTAGTATTAGGAATAATATCAGTAACAAAAACCGGTCTCCCTAAAGCTATACCTAATCCTTTTCTTTGACCTATTGTGTAATATACTATTCCTTTATGCTTTCCTAGTATATTCCCATTTTTATCAATAAAGTTTCCTGTATTTACTTCATTAGGCTTAACTAAAGAAATATATTTACCATGATTATTATCTGGGATAAAACATATTTCCTCACTATCCTTTTTATTATGAACTGCAAGACCAATTTCTTTAGCTATTTCTCTTATCTTATCTTTAGTATAATCTCCACAAGGCATTAAGGTTTGACTTAATTGCTCCTGTGTAAAATTATATAAAGCATAGGTTTGGTCTTTTTTATCATCATCTGCTTTTATTAAAAGATATCTTCCATCTTCATTTTTCTCTATTTTAGCATAATGACCTGTAGCTACATAATCTGCACCAATTCCCTTTGATCTTCTTAAAAATTCATCAAATTTTATATGCTTATTACATGCAATACATGGATTTGGAGTTTTTCCTTCCATATATTCCTGTACAAAATAATCTATTACTTTTTCTTTAAATGACTCCTTAAAGTTAAGAACATAAAATGGTATTTCTAACTTATCAGCAACTCTTCTTGCATCTTCTACTGAGGAAAGAGAGCAACACCCGCCTTCTCTTTCCATATAGCTTTCATCTTCATCATCAAAATGTTTCATAGTTACGCCTATTACTTCGTAACCTTGTTTTTTTAAAAGGTATGCAGCAACGGAGCTATCAACTCCACCACTCATACCTACTACTACTTTTTTCTTCATATTAATTCCTACTCATCGCCATGAACATGATCATGTATATCATCATGTTCTTCGAAGTCCCAAAGCTCTAAACCTGTATTTTTTCTATAATCATTAATTGCTTTGTGAATAGCTTCTTCAGCTAAAACAGAACAGTGCATTTTTACAGGTGGAAGGCCATCTAAAGCTTCTGCAACTGCTTTATTTGATAACTCCCAAGCTTCTTCTACAGTTTTTCCTTTTATTAATTCTGTTGCCATTGATGATGAAGCAATAGCAGATCCACATCCAAAAGTCTTGAATTTTACATCTTTAACTATATTATCTTCAATTTTTAAATAAACCTTCATTATATCTCCGCATTTGGCGTTTCCAACTTCTCCCACCCCATTTGCATCTTCTATTTCCCCTACATTTCTTGGATTTCTAAAATGATCCATAACCTTATCGCTGTACATCATAATATTTTTCTCCCTTCTTTAAAAAGTCTTCCCATAATGGAGACATATTTCTAAGTCTTTCTATAATAGGTGGAACAACTTCTAGTACATAATCTACATCTTCATCAGTTGAACCATCACCTAATGTCAATCTTAAAGATCCGTGTGCTAATTCATGAGGTAACCCTATTGCTAATAATACATGTGATGGATCAAGAGATCCAGAAGTACATGCACTACCACTTGAAGCACATACACCCTCAAAATCTAAAGATAAAAGTATAGACTCACCTTCTATAAATTCAAATGTTATATTAGAATTTCCTGGTAATCTTCTTTCACCTCTAGGACCATTCAATCTTGTATGAGGTACTTTTAATAGTCCTTCAATCAATCTATCTCTAAGCATAATAAGTTTCTTGCTGTGTTCTTCTAAATTATCTGTTGCAAGTTCTATAGCTTTTCCAAGTCCAACTATTGATGCTGTATTTTCAGTACCTGCTCTTCTAGCTCTTTCTTGCCCACCGCCATGAATTAGATTATCTATTCTCACGCCTTTTCTTATGTAAAGTGCTCCAATTCCTTTAGGTCCATATATTTTATGTCCTGCTAAAGATAATAGGTCTATATTCATTTCCTTCACATCTACTGTAACATTTCCAATTGCTTGAACTGCATCTGTATGAAATATAACTTTTCTTTCTCTACAAATTTCACCTATTTCCTTAATTGGTTGAATAGTCCCTATTTCATTATTTGCAAACATAATAGAAACTAATATAGTTTTATCAGTTATAGAATTTTTTAATTCTTCTAAATCAATAAATCCTTCTTTATCAACATTTAAATAAGTTACTTCAAAACCATTTTTTTCTAAATATTCACAAGTATGAAGTACTGCATGGTGCTCTATTTTAGTAGTTATAATATGATTACCTTTTTTTCTGTGAGCTGATGCTATCCCCTTAATAGCCCAGTTATCAGCTTCAGATCCACCACCTGTAAAATAAACTTCACTTTGATCACAATTTAAAGCTTTAGCAACTCTACTTCTAGCTTTATCAATAGCCATTTTAGTTTCTCTAGAAATTCCATAAAAGGATGATGGATTTCCATATCTTTCTGTAAAGAATGGTATCATTTCTTCTAAAACTTCAGGTTTAACATAAGTTGTTGCTGCATAATCCATATATACATTTCTCATATCTATTTACTCCTTTTAACAATCTTAATAGATTGGTTTTCATCCTTCATTCTTACATAGTCATCAACTATATCTTGAAGTGTTATACTCTTCATTACTTCATCAATGCTATTTTTTATTTTTTCCCATAACAATCTAGTAGCACAAAAATCAATGTTATCGCAATCAGTTCCTTCAATACATTCTGCTATTTCAACAGGTCCTTCAAGCACATTCATTACATCTGCCACTGTTATATCCTCTGGAGCTCTATTTAATACATATCCTCCTTGAGCACCTCTTATACTTTTGATAAGATTTGCTTTCCTGAGTGGTGAAAATAGTTGCTCTAAATAATATTCAGATATATTTTGTCTTTGGGAGATTGTTTTTATTGAAACAGGGGTATCTCCATAATGCATCGCAAGGTCTACCATAGCCTTAACCCCGTATCTACCTTTAGTAGAAAGCTTCATAATACTTCCCCCTTTTAATGTTGACTATTTTACTAGTATTTACTTTATATATCTTACCAAAACACTCTGGTATTGTCAATAATATCACTTTTACTCCTCTATTATTTTACTTCTTTCCAATATCTATTTATACTTTCTTCATACTTGTTTTTTTGCGTAAAATAGTATTTAGTATTTTTCAAGTTTTCAGGCATATATTGTTGATTTACATAATTATTTTCATAGTCATGAGGATATTTATAACCAAAAGCTCCTAAGCTTTCTGCTCCTGAATAATGAGTATCTTTAAGGTGATTAGGTATATCTCCCATATTTTTATTTTCTAAATCACTCATAGCACTAGCTATTGCTAAATATGCACTATTTGATTTTGGAAGTGTTGCTAAATATATAACCATTTCTGATAATATAATTTGTGCTTCTGGAAGTCCTACTTTTAATGCTAATTCTATCCCTGAATTTATTACAGTTAATGCATTAGGATGTGCAAGACCTATATCTTCAGCTGCTATTACAGAAATTCTTCTTATTATTGCAGTTAAATTTCCGGATTTAATAAGTCTTGCCAAATAATGAATAGCAGCATCAGCATCACTACCTCTTATACTTTTTTGTAGTGCACTTAGCAAATTATAATATTCATCTCCATTTGCATCAGCCCTCATATGGGATTGATTTAAACTTTCTATATACTCTATAGAAAGTTCTTTTACTTTTTTAAGTTGTGAATTTATAGCAAGTTCTAGTATATTATAGGCTTTTCTATAATCTCCTTGAGAAATTTCACTGATATATTTTATAGCTTCTAATGAATATTCTACTTCTACTCCTTCATTTATTATTCTTTTTATTGCTATTTCTAACCCTTCTGCTATTTCTTTTATGCTAAGAGCTTCAAATTGAAATATGTTACACCTACTTAATATAGCTTTATGAATTGCAAAGTATGGATTTTCCGTAGTACTTGCTATTAATGTAACTCTTCCATTTTCAATAAACTCTAAAAGTGCTTGTTGTTGTTTTTTACTAAAATGTTGCAATTCATCAATGTATATTACCACTCCATTATAATTAAGTAAGCTATCTAAACTTTCAGTTATTTGTTGTATATCCTTCACCGATGCTGTAGTTGCATTTAACTTATAAAACTTTTTATCAACATAATTAGCCATTATATTAGCTAAAGTTGTTTTCCCTGTTCCTGGAGGTCCATACAGTATGCAATTGGGAATCATTTTATTTATAATTAGATTATATAAAGGTTTCCCCTTAGATAGTATCTTCTTTTGACCTATAAAATCCTCTAGCTTTTGTGGTCTCATTACTTCTGCTAATGGTTTCATTTATTTCACCTTTTCTTAAATTTATTTTAGTTCTTAGTTAAATCCTGAATTTAATTCTTTAGCCTTTTCTAAGTTTTCATATTCTGTAAATCCCTCTATATAATACTCTCCATTTTTTTCTTTAACCACTACCTCAACTGGAACATCTTCTCCTATAGCTTCATCACTTGATTCTTCATCTCCATGTGTTTCAAGTGCCTTAGCTTCCATATTAAGAACCATATACACTTTATACTTTTCATTTTCTTTATTTATGTTTTTAATTGAACTTTCATATTTCTCAAGATTTAATTCACCTATATATAGTGAATAAAACTCTACATAATTACATATATAAAAATTATCTTCACTTATATGTTTTTTCATATTATCATCATATCCATTTTTATAAGATAAAACTAAATCAATTGTTTCTTTTATCTCTTTTTCACTTTCTTTGCTTACCTCCTTTGAACATCCAATCATAAATATCTGTGCAAAAACTAATATCAAAACTGCTAAAATTAATTTTTTCATAAAATTCCTCCAAACATCACATCATCCTTGTAATCTCTTAATAATTCTCTCTATAAATAATATCATATTTTTATAAAATGTATGATTAATATAAAAATAAAAAAATAGAGAATACCTATCATATTCTCTATTTTTTATTTGAAATATTATTTTTTCTTAGTTTCTTTTTTAACTTCCTTTGGTTTTACTCCTTCATAAGCATTTATATACATTTGCTTAATTTCACTCATTAATGGATATCTAGGATTAGCTCCTGTACATTGATCATCAAATGCTTGCTCAACCATTTCATCTATTGTAGCATAGAAGCTTTCCTTTAACACGCCTGCGTCTGAAATTGATTTTGGCATTCCAACCTTATTCTTTAAATCATCTATAGCTTTTGTTAATAATTCAACTTTTTCAGCTTCTGTATTTCCACCTAATTGTAGATAATCTGCTATTCTAGCATATCTCCATGCTGCATTAGGATACTTGTATTGGGCAAATGCTGCTTGTTTAGTTGGAGCATCTGCTGCATTAAATTTAATTGATTCATTTATTAGTAATGCATTAGCCATACCATGTGGTAAGTGATGGAACGCACCTAACTTATGAGCCATTGAGTGACAAATTCCAAGGAAAGCATTGGCAAAAGCTAATCCTGCTATTGAAGCCGCATGCGCCATTTTTTCTCTTGCTTTTACATTTGTACTTCCTTCATTATAAGCAACTGGTAAATACTTAAATACTAATCTTATTGCTTCTAAAGCTAATCCATTAGTATATTCTGAGGCTAATACTGAAACATATGCTTCAATTGCATGAACTAAAACATCAATACCTGAAGCTGCTGTTAATCCTCTTGGCATACTCATCATAAGCTCTGCATCAACTATTGCCATATCTGGAGTTAATTCATAATCTGCAAGTGGATATTTAACACCTGTTTTTTCATCAGTTATAACAGCAAATGGTGTAACTTCTGATCCAGTACCTGCTGATGTTGGAATAGCAACCATCATTGCTTTTTCACCCATAGTAGGGAATTTGTAAACCCTCTTTCTTATATCCATAAATCTCATTGCTAAATCTTCAAATCTAACTTCTGGATGTTCATACATTACCCACATAATCTTAGCTGCATCCATAGGTGAGCCTCCACCTAAAGAAATTATAACATCTGGATTAAATGCAAGCATTGCTTCTGCACCTTTTTTAGCTGCTGATAAAGTAGGATCTGGTTCAACCTCTGAAAATATTCTAAAGTCTATTCCGTATCTTTCTAAAACATCTGTTATTCTAGCTGTGTATCCAAGTTCAGCTAACATTTTATCTGTAACTATAAATACTTTCTTTTTACCCATTTCATGCAGTTCTTGCAACGCAATTGGTAAACATCCATATTTAAAATAAGTTTTTTCTGGAACTCTAAACCAAAGCATATTTTCTCTCCTTTCAGCAACACTTTTTACATTTATTAAATGCTTAGGTCCTACATTTTCTGAAACTGAGTTTCCACCCCAAGATCCACAACCTAGTGTTAATGAAGGTGCTAGTCTAAAGTTAAATATATCTCCTATAGCTCCTTGTGAAGCAGGCATATTTATTAATGTTCTTGCAGTTTTCATTGCCGCCCCAAATCTAGCAATTCTTTCTGTTGACTTTATTTGATCCGTATAGAATACTGACGTATGTCCCATACCTCCTAATTCTATTAATCGGCATGCCTTTGTTAAAGCTTCATCAAATGTTTTCACTCTATACATAGCTAGTACTGGTGATAATTTTTCATGTGAAAATGGTTCTTCTAATTCTACTGATTCAACTTCTCCAACTAAAACTTTTGCATCTTCTGGAACCTTTACTCCAGCCATTTCAGCTATTTTGTATGCTGGCTGCCCAACCATATTAGCATTTAAGCCACCCTTTTCATTTAATATTATCTTTCTTACTTTATCTATTTCTTCACCCTTTAAGATGTATGCTCCTCTTGCAGATAATTCTTTTCTAACTTCATCATAAATTTCATCCATTACTAAGATGCTTTGCTCTGATGCACAAATAACTCCATTATCAAAAGTTTTTGAAAGAAGTATTGAGTTTACAGCCATCTTTATATGTGCAGTTTCATCTATAATAGCTGGAGTATTTCCTGCTCCAACTCCTAAAGCCGGTCTTCCTGATGAATAAGCTGACTTAACCATTGCAGGACCACCTGTAGCTAAGATAATATCTGATTCCCTCATAACATTTTGTGATAATTCAACTGATGGTTCATCTATCCAAGCTATTATTCCTTCCGGAGCTCCAGCTTTAACAGCCGCATTTAATACTATTCTTGCTGCCTCAATTGTAGCTTTTTTAGCTCTTGGATGTGGTGATATAATTATTGCATTTCTTGTTTTTAACGCTATTAATGTTTTAAATATTGCTGTTGATGTTGGATTAGTAGTCGGAACTATAGCTGCTACAACACCTATCGGCTCTGCAATTTTAGTTATTCCAAAAGTATGATCTTCTTCTATAACTCCACATGTTTTCATGTCCTTGTATTGATTATATATATATTCAGCAGCAAAGTGATTTTTTATTACTTTATCTTCTACTATTCCCATTCCACTTTCTTCAACTGCCATTCTTGCTAATTTAATTCTGTTATCATTTGCTGCCATAGCTGCTTGTCTGAAAATCTCATCTACCTGCTCTTGTGTATAGGTAGCAAATATTTTTTGCGCTTCTCTTAATTCTTTAATTCTTTGAGTTAATTCTTGTGCATTTGTTACAGCCATTTTTTATTCCTCCTAATATTTATAAGATAAATTTTCTTTTTCACATTTTTAATTTACTTTAATTTTGATTACAAATTTATTTTATTATATTGTTTATTTTTTGTCAATGTTTTTTGTTAAAAAATTATCAAATTTATTTTTTTAACCATTAAATCTAATTTTTAATAAAAATTGTATCATTAATTAGCGTTTTTCTATATTAATACAATTTATCCATATAATTAAATTTAATTACATTGTTATATATATAACAATGTAATTCCTTCAAAATCTTTTTTATATTAAAGTATTTATTTTTTTATTTTAATTCTAAAATTCACTAACTAAAGTATATATTTTTACTATTACTTTTCCTAAAAATCAATTTAAATATTCATACTTAAATTAACAAAAAAAATAAAAGGTTATAAATTAAAATTACAACCTTTTATTTTTTTATTATGATAATAATGTTCTATCACTTAAATC
>VSSQ01001191.1_pt1 | contig 10789 bp, 8 predicted proteins | sample 4763081 | NCBI WGS metagenome assembly VSSQ01 (sample SAMN12137344, study PRJNA551015) | bioreactor metagenome | isolation source: SDC9 anaerobic chlorinated ethene degrading culture | place: USA: Knoxville, Tennesee | collected 2015-01-01
TCGAGGGCGACCTGCACGCGCCGCTCGGCATCCCAGGCATCAACTGTTTCGGCATGCTCCAGTGCGGCTGCGTACTCCGCTGCGGTGGCGTCGGTGCCATCGGCGAGCGCGTGACTGGCAACGTCCAGTCTCGCCAATGCCGCAAGGGGTTCGGCGATTGCGTCTGCGACGGCTTCTCCCACGGTGCGCTGGTCGGAGGCATCCATCTCCTGCTCCGCTACGCCGATCGTGCCGATGCGCTGCACCGTTCCGCTGTCGGGGGCGAGCGTGCCCGCGAGCACATGCAGGAGGGTCGATTTGCCTCGTCCGTTCTCGCCGACGATCGCGACGCGCGAAACAGGGGTGAGGGTGAGGTCCACATGATTGAGAACCGGGGTGGCGCCTCGCATGACTGAGACGTCGGAGGCGATGAGTTGCGCGCGACCGCGCGCGGGAAGACGGTGAGTAGCGGTGTGCATTTGAGTCCTTCACAAAGGCGCACCATGAGCCAGCAAGTCCGGCCAATGGGGTACGCGAAATGACGGCGACCCGAGAAGGGTCAGGAGGAGTGGCTTCCGCAGGCTCGGAGAGACTCAACGAGCGCGGTCAACCGCTTCAGCCGTCACAGGAAGTACAAATGCATGGAGACAGTATACCTCACGCGCTGCTTGCCGGACGTCACCCCCTCTTTGGCGGCCTCTGAAGTGTGCGCACGAGCGGGTCGGAGCACGCCATGCTGGTTTGCCGGTTCGCAGCACGTGCTGAGTCCGACAGCGTGAGTCGCGTTGGATATGGAGGCATCTGCTTTACGTGCCAGACTCCCCACACGTCTGGCACTAAGAGTGCGAGCCGCGCGCTGCGCGCGCACCTGACCCCCGAGATCGCCCCTCCCGTGACGGTCTCGGGGAGGGGCCGTCGTGGTGATGACCATCCGGGTCATGTCGTCCGGCAAGGGCTACGAGTACCTGCTGAAATCGGTCGTTGTCGGCGACGGCGACCGCGAGATGAGCAGCCCGCTGACCCGGTACTACACCGAGTCCGGCTGCCCGCCCGGAACCTGGGTCGGCACCGGACTGATGAGCCTCGACGACGGGCGCACCCCGGCATTGGCCGAGGGCGACACGGTGACCGAGGAACACCTAGCCCGACTGCTCGGTGACGGCATCCACCCGATCACCGGCGGCAAGCTCGGCAAGAGGTTCCCCTCGCTGCAACCCCCACGCGAGCGGATTGCGGCGCGCATTGCACGCCTCGACCCCGACTTGCGAGGCGAGACACGGGCCGACGCCGTGCAGCGCATCCGTGAGGAAGAGGTTGCGAAGAAGCCGCGCACCGCCGTTGCAGGGTTCGACCTGACGTTCTCCCCACCGAAGTCGGTCAGCGCGATCTGGGGCGTGGCCGACGCGGGCACGCAAGCCCTGATTGCGCAGGCGCATCACGCCGCAATGCGCGACACCATCGCGTTGCTGGAACAGCGGGTCGCTGCAACCCGCGTCGGCGCGGGCGGCATCGCGCAGATGCCGATCGTGGGCGTGATCGCCACCGCGTTCGACCACTACGACTCCCGAGCCGCCGACCCTCAACTACACACGCACGTCGTGGTGTCGAACAAGGTGCAGGGCGTAGATGGGCGCTGGCGCACCCTCGACTCCCGCCGACTGCACAAGGCCGCTGTCGCTCTCTCGGAGTCGTACAACGCCTTTCTCACCGATCACACCGCGCGGCTGCTCGGCGTGACGTGGGTGCCCGTCGACCGGGGCAAAGACCGCAACACCGGGTGGGAGATCGAGGGCGTATCTGCGGCGCTGATCGCGGCATTCTCCCGCCGCACCACCGGCGGTAGCGACGGCGGAGAGGGCATCGAGCAGGTCAAGAACCGACTGATCGAGCAGTACGTCGCAGCGCACGGCAGACAACCGCCAGCGGCGACGATTGCGAAGCTCCGGCAGCAGGCAACCTTGGAGACGCGACCCGAGAAGGAACTGCGCTCCCTGGCGGAGCTGACCGCCGACTGGCGTGCGCGTGCCGAGGTCGTGCTCGGCGAGGACGCTCCCACCTGGGCGCAGCACCTGCTCGACCGGGGTGCGACCGAGGCCCGGCTGCGTGCGGACGATCTCGGGCTGGAGCAGATCGAGGATCTCGCCGCCGTGGTGTTGATGGAGGTAGCGAACCGGCGCGCAACCTGGGGGCGATGGAACCTGCACGCCGAGACGATGCGGCAGATCATGGGCGTTCGGTTCGCAACCACCGACGACCGTCTCCAGGTGCTCGATCAGATCGTCGCGCACGCCGAAGCCGAATCGCTGCGGCTCACCCCCGACTACGACCGCGCCTTACCCGCCCACTACGTCGAGAGCGAGGGCGACAGGTTCCAGCCGGTCGATCAGATCGCGTACTCCAGTCAAGACATCCTCGACGCCGAGCAGCGCCTACTCGCGCACAGCCAGCGCACCGGCGGGCCAGCATTGACGGCGCGGCTCGTCGCGCGGCATACCTCTCGCAAGATCAGGGGCGTCCGGCTCGACCCCGATCAGGCCGTCGCTATTACCCGCATCGCCCGTTCCGGTCTGAGCCTCGATCTGCTGGTCGGCCCCGCTGGTTCCGGCAAGACCACCGCGCTACGCGCCCTGCACCGGGCATGGACAGCCGCGCACGGACGCGACTCGGTGATCGGCCTCGCACCGTCGGCGGCCGCCGCCGAAGTGCTCGGCGACTCCCTCGGCGTGCGAGCGGAGAACACCGCGAAGTTCCTCTACGAACACCATCATGGACGCTGGAACCTTCAAGCCGGGCAGCTCGTGCTCGTGGACGAGTCCTCCCTCGCCGGAACGCTCGCGCTCGATCGCATCACCGAGCACGCCGCCAAGGTCGGAGCCAAGATCGTCCTCATCGGCGATTGGGCGCAACTCTCGGCGGTGGAAACGGGCGGGGCGTTCGGGATGCTCGTCCGGCACCGGCAGAGCGTGCCCGAACTCACCGATGTGCGCCGCTTCGCCAACGAGTGGGAGAAGACCGCCAGCCTCGGCCTGCGACACGGGAACACGGACGCTCTCGACGAGTACCAGGAGCGGGGCAGGGTGGCGGGCGGTGATGCCGAGACGATGCTCGATGCGATCTACGAGGCTTGGCGCAGCGACCGCGACGAGGGCTTGCGCACGCTGATGATCGCGGGCACCGGCGAGATGGTCGCCCAGCTCAACGAGCGCGCTCGCGCCGATCTGGTCGAGGCTGGGCGGGTTGAGGCCGACGGCCTGCGTCTGCACGACGGCACCACCGCAGGCGTCGGCGATCTCGTCGTCACCCGGCTCAACGACCGCCGCCTCGCCACCGGCAGGTCGTGGGTCAAGAACGGCGACCGCTGGCAAGTCACGCACCGCTACGACGACGGCTCGTTGGCCGTGCGCCGGTTGGGGCGCGGCGACCAGCCGCATGGCAAGGCTCTCGTGTTGCCTGCGAAGTACGTGCGCGAGGAAGTCGAGCTCGGCTACGCTTCCACGGTTCACCGCGCCCAAGGAGCCAGCGTCGATACCGCGCACGCGCTCGTCGATCCCGAAACGGCGTCGCGGGAGTTGTTCTACGTGGCGATGACGCGAGGTAAGCACCGTAACTACGCCTATGTGATCGTGCCCGACCCGCACGAGGTCGAGCCGCACCTCGACCAGCCGAAGCCGCTGACCCTGACAGAACGGCTCGCCAAGGTGCTCGCGCGCAGCGACGCCGACCTATCCGCGACCGAAACCCTGACGCTCGAGGTAGACCGTCACGCCTCGCTGTCCACGCTGCTCGCCGAGTACGACGTGCTCGCCCGCGAAGCGCAGATCGACCGCTGGGCGGCGCTGCTCGACATAGCACCGTTCCCCGAGAACGTGGCCGACGACGTATTCACCAGCCCCTACTACGAGCACTTGGAGAGCGCACTCGCACGCCACGAGGCAGCTGGGCATGTTGCGGCGGCGGCGCTCACCGCGCTCGCGCCGAGGCTCACGCCTGGCGAAGACCAGGCCGATCCCGCCGCGCAGCTCGCCTCCGTGCTCGACCAAGCCACCCAGCAACTTCGGTCCGGCAAACGAGCCAGGGCGCGAGTCGCTGGACTCATCCCGACGCCTGCCGCACCGATCGCCGACGACATGCAGACCGCCCTCACCGAGCGGCAGACGCTCATCGAGACCGCCGCGCGCCAACTCCTGCACGACGCCCAAGAAGCGGGAGCCGCGTGGGTGGCGCGGCTCGGGCAGCCAAGTTCACGACTCGAAGCGCGAGAGCGGTGGGACGCACACGCCGCCACCGTCGCGCTGTACCGATACCGCTACGACATCACCAGCCCGTCACCGCTCGGCGACGCCAAGGCGATCACGACCGCAGACCAAGCAGCCGAGTATCGCGCAGCCACTACCGCTCTTCGCCGGGTCGAAATGCTCGGGAAGCGGCACGAGGGCACTTCTTCCCGCAGCTTGCCGCAGCGGTTCGACCGTGGACCTCACCTATGAACACAGGCGGACGCTCAATCGCGAGCGTTCCGTAACTCCAGACGGCACGCTCTCGCTGCCAGGGCCTCGGAGATCCGAAGACCCGACTTCTCTGGGCCGTGCGTTGACTCCTCATCATCAGTCGGGCTTCGCAGCTGCGGCACACGTGGACGGATGCCCAGTGAACCCAAGCCTGACCGATAATCTTGACATGGCGGCACCGGCCGCTCTCGCATGCTGACAGGAGGCAAACATCGATGCTGATGACCTCCAACTGGCGTGACTGGTACCACCTCCGACACCAGCAAGGTTGCCTGGTGTCTGGGGCTCAGTTCGAGGACTACGTCACCCGCATCCTTGCGCGCTTCCACGACGACTTCACGAACCCGGCACCATCAGGCACGCTCGGCGACGGCGGGTGCGATGGCCTGGCGGACGCGGGAAAGATCCTGTACGCGTGTTACGGACAACGGCCAGCGCGGAACGCTGAACGTGAACTTCAGGCCAAGCTCGTATCAGACTTCACCCGGGGGCGAGACTCGTGGGCCACGTTCCTGACGTGGCGGTTTGTTACTAATGCCCCGGTTGGACCAGAAACTCTGAAGTCGTTCACCTCACTCCAACAGCAGCATGACGAGGGAACGCAACGGCCGCTCACAATGAGGATTTGGCAACCAGCGAACCTCTGGACTGAGGTCGTGAGCACCCTTACGCCGCAAGTCCTAGACGAGTTGTACCCAGGCGCTCCGGGCATCGAGAATCTTGAGTTGGTTGACCTGCTACCGCTCTTGGATGCGATCGGGCAGTCGGACGATGGCGTGGACGTTGCCGCGTCGGTCCTTCCAGTTCCGGCGAACAAGATGGACTTCAACAACCTACCCCTCGGTTCACGGCTGGAGTTCAACAGCGGTCGACTCATGGCTCCTCGCATTGAGAAGTGGTACGCGGACGCATCTGATCCGGCTCTGTCGGACGCGCACGGCGAACGTTTCAGGGCGATCTACCTGGCTGCCCGCGAAGTGACGACAGAGCCCGTCGAGATCCTTGAACGGATCTATGTCGCCGTGGCCGGGGCTAACTTCAGGATGGATGCTAAGCGAGCGAACGCCGCCTACGCCGTGGTGTCCTACTTCTTCGACTCGTGTCACATCTTCGAGACCCCGCCAGCAACTCTGGGGAGCGCTCATGCTGCTGCCAACTAAGGGCGTCTCGGCCGAAAGGGCGATCATTACGGTCGGCGCTGATGTGCTGGAGTACCTTCAAACGCCGAAGTCGGTTACTGCTCTCTGGGAGCAATACATGGCTCACGACCGTGAAGGCGGTGACCTCGATCACATCACCTTCGACTGGTTCTCACTCGCTTTGGCCTCTCTCTTTGCGATCAATCTCGTGGAGTGGACGCCCTCCGGGCATCTGAGGAGAGCTCGTGTTTCTTAGCTCCCTCGGCTCCTCAGACAGCCGGTTCAAGTCTCTTGAGTTCACCAGTGGCCTCAACATCCTCGTCGCGGATCGTACGGAGTCGTCCGCACAAGGCGATAGCCGAAACAGCGTCGGTAAGACGAGTTTCATCAAGATCATGCGTTACGTCATGGGAGGCGACTTGCCCCCCGAGTTCAAGGCCCCTGAACTTGCAAGTCACTCTTTCTACGTCAAGCTCGTCCTGCCTTCCCCCGATGGCGCGGCTGAAGAGGAAGTCACGGTCACTCGGCCGGTTTCGCCAACAACTCGAGTGCAAATCAGCGGATGGTCGGTCGTCACGGAGCGCCAGCCGATCCCAGTGGAGGAATGGCGAGCGCTACAGGCGGAGCACCTGTTCCGCATCCCAGATGACACGGCGCGGCCGACGCCAGGACAGCTTTGGGGGCAGCTGGTTCGGACCTTCTTCGGCACTCCGACCAAGGTCTACCAGGTCGAGGCGGATTGGGAATCAGGCGTTCGGATTGGACACCTACTGGGTCTGTCGCCTGAGATCCTCGCCAAGTCGGGAGAACTTGATCAGCTGACGAAGCAGGGAAAGGCCATTCGCAAGGCGGTCAAAGAAGGCGCCCTCACGCACCTCACCCTCGATGAGCCAAAGTTGCGCGCCCAGCTCGCAAACGTCCGCCGACAGCGAGATCGCGCACAAGAGTCGCTAAGCAAGTTCAAAGTCGATGAGCAATACGCTGATCATCAGCGCGAGGCGGACGGACTCACCGCATCCATTCAGCGCCTCAATGACGAAGGGCTCGCGCTTCAGCGCAGATGCCGCGAACTAGAGACCGCTCTGCGAGACGAAGTCGACCCCGCTGAGGATGCGGCCCTGAAGGCGAAGCTGACGCGCGTCTACAACGAACTCGGCGTCGTGTTACCCGATCTTGTTGGACGGCGATTTGATGAAGTATCTGAGTTTCATCACTCTGTCGTCCGCAACCGACGCAGCTTCCTTCAGCAAGAGTTGGAGGCCGCATCCGCGCGCCTAGAGGCCATTGATGCTGAACGACGAACTCGCGACGCCGAACGCTCTGGGATTCTGCGTCTACTGAGCGAAACTGTTGCGCTCGACACTTTCCTAGCTGTTCAGCGAGATTTGGCGAAGTTGGAGGCCGACGTCGCCGACCTAGAACGCCGCGTCGAGGCGGCGGCATCGATTAGCCAGATCAACGACAGGGTGAAGCTCAAGACCGCAGAGCTAGTAACGTCCGTTCGCGCAGAGTTGCACGAACGGTCGAGTTCTCTCGACGCGTCGATCGCCCTGTTCGATGAGTTGGGCTCGGAGATATACACCGACCGCGAAGCCACTCTTCTGGTTGCTCCTACGGAGAAGGGCATCTTAAAGGTCACTCCGCAAGTCTCAGGCGACGCGAGTACCGGTGTGCGCAGCGTCGAGACGTTCATGTTCGACACGACCTGCTTGATTACTGCGATCAAGAACAGCCGCGCGCCTCGCATCCTGATCCACGACAGCCACTTGTTCGATGCAATCGATGGTCGTCAGATCGCATCGTGCCTCAACATCGGTGCTCGGCTGGCTGAACAGCACAGATTCCAGTACATCGTGACGCTCAACTCAGACTTCATCGACCTGGTTGAAGCCCAGAGCGACGGGGCTTTTGATGCTGAGCCGTACATCGTGTCGCCACGACTCACCGACGCAACCGACGACGGTGGGCTCTTCGGATTCCGCTTCAGCTAGGCCCTAGAACGGTGCCTCGCCGCGTGTCGCCCACGGGTTCGAGGGCGACAGCGGCAAGGCTCCCTCGGGCAGCGGGAGGCTCGCAACGACGTAGAGGTTCAAGATGTCGTCGCGGTCCATGAACATGATCTGACTGCGCTTGCTGGCGTCGAGAGCGTTGCCGAGCCAGTTGCGGGCGGCCTTGGTGATCTCCCCGCCCGCCACGATGAAGGCGTGGTCGACCAAGACCCGGCGGTTGGTCTCGGGATCGAAGATCTCGTGTGCCAGCATCATGAGCGCTTGATTGTGGATCTCGGCCATGTTGGCATTACCGGCCTTGGTGACGCCTGAGGCGTCGAGCTTGCCTTTCTTCGCCTGGATGCCAAAGTAGAGAATGTGCTGGGTCGGCAAGGTGTAGCGCATCCAGATGTCTTTGCCGTACTCCAGCGCCTTGTCCTTGTGGCCGGCTGCCGTGATGCGGTGGTAGCCAAGCTGCCTGAACAGCGGGAGCAGCACCTCCTCGATGAGATCATCCTCGCTGCACTGGTCGAGGTAGGCCGTCAAGAGCTGCCGCCGCTCCAGTTCGGCCTTGCTGAAGGGGCGGTGCGGATTGGCGGCAAGGACAGTGACGGTCTGGGTGCCGACGTGGCGGAGGTAGCAGTGGTTGTCTTCGCCGTAGAACGCCTCGAAACCTTCGCGGCCGAGTACCTCGTTGAGTTGTGCCAGCGCACGAGGACGGTCGGGGCCTTCGTTCAGCCGATCGGCTGGACTCATGAGTTGGTCGATGAGACGACAGAAGACCGCAGGAGGATGACCGGGGCCGTCGTGCGGTTCGGCCAGCATCTCCTCCAGAACGTCAGCAACCCAACGATGGCGAGTTGAGCCATCGTGCTGGTAGTCGGTGTCCAGCTCCTGGAAGAACTCAGTGATGTACATGCTGGAGCGATACGGGAAGTACCTGGCTTCGTCCTCGTTCGCGGGATCGTCACGGCCTACATTGCCGACGACGAGTTCGCCGAGGGATTCGAGATTGCGACGACGGAACTTCACAAGTCTATTGTCGCAGGGAGCGTCGACGGCCACCGGCCCCGTCGAGAGCATGCTCCGAGCGAACCGGCGTATGGCGACGGCATCACTTGGTGACCGAAGACGGGAGCGTCGGCCTTAACTACGCCGTCAAGCCTCGTGGCAGACGTCAGAGCAAGTCCTTCGTGTATGTCCACACCGTCATGCGGTGGATGCCGAACCGGCGCGAGATGGACACTACGCTTTCGCCGTTGGCTCGGGCAGTTCGGATTGCGTCCAGTTCCCTCGCCGTCAGGGGTGTTCTAGCTCGTCTCCTTGGGGTTCTGACCACCCCAAGCTCACACTCTGATGGCACCAACGGCGTGTCGCCAACGCCGAGCTTCGCCTGATTCCACGCGGAACGGAGCCTCTCGAACCGCTGCCAGGTGTTCGGTTTGAGTCCGGCCGCGTCCACCAGATTGAAGACAATTGAACTTTGCCCCGCATGATCGCAGGGCAAGGTTCTTTTCTTGTATGACCTGGCGAGGATCGTCGTGATCGCTCGGGGTGAGCTGCCCGTCGCCTTCGCATGGCGTGGCGCATTCAACTCGACGCTGGCGAAGAAGTCCTGGCCGTGAGCGCATTCGCCTCGTGACAAGAATTTGACGCACGCCCTGAACTGGAAATAAAGTGAAATTGGGCAAGTCTCGGGGCATTCCAGACGGGTCGATTCGACGAAGTATGCGGCCATCCGCCGCCATTCTCGTCCGTCAGCTCTCCCGCATACGTGCGAGTGTCGGATGCCGCCGGGTGCGTTGGTCGCCGGATGGACGGTTCACGTCGCGGCCATAGTTTGAGTCTCCGGCCCACACCTCAGCTTCGATTCGATTCGAAAGGAAAGGTGCCCTGGAGGCGCCGAACCGTACCATGACGAACCCCGACCAGTTCCCCCAGCAGCAGCCCCAACCAATAACTGTGGAGAAATGGGCTGCGAGCGTCCAGCAGACCAACGGCCGTGAGCCGACGATGAGCACCATGCCGCTCTTGCCGCTGGCCCAGTCCCAGGACCCCCGGGGGCCGTCTTCCGACCACCCGGCCCAGAACGCATGAGGACGGCCGGTCTGCGGAGCCTGAGCCTGGCACGCCACGGCTTCACCTCGCACCTGCCGCTGTGGTTCGCCGGTTCTCTCTTCCTGGCGGCGGTGATCGACGTCATCGCCGCGCTGACGAGCTTCGTCGCGCAGCCGGAGGACAACTATGGGGCGGCCTTCACGCTTGTCTCGGTGTTCATCAGGCCCGGCACCCTCACGGTCCTGCTGATCGTCGTGCTCATGCTCGCCTGGTGCTGGGGAGACTCCGCTGACGAGCGTGCACGTGCCACCTCGCCGACGCTCCGCACCAGCAGGAAGACCCCCGCGGCGACCATCGCCGGCTGGCTCGCCGTCGTCGGTGGCGGGCTCATGGCTGTGCTCGCCGTCTGGCTCGGCGCTCTGCTGATGATCGACGGCCGGAACTGGGCGCGCCAAGGCGGTCCGGAGGGCCTGGCACTCATCACGCTGCTCGTCCTGGGCCTGATCCTCGCTGAGCTGCTTCTTGTGCTGCTCCCGGTCTGGCTGGGCGTGCTCGTGCTGCGGCAGCGCACCCGGGCGCGCTATGCGCTCATCGTCTACGGTGTTCTCGCGTTCGTCGGGATCCAATTCTGGCCGCTGCTGGACCGGGAACCGCTGATCGGCTGGGTGACGGCAGCGATCCCCGCCCTGCTGATCTGGGCCGAGCTGCGCGAGCGCGGGCTGGCCGGGTCCGTCCGAGGGTGCTGGCGTGGTGTCGTGCTGCTGGTGATCGACATCCCGCTGACCGTGATCTTCGCCATCGCCGAGGTCGGCACCGGCAGGGCAGAGGACGCATTGGCCTTGGCCCTCGTGACGCTGTCGTTCACCTGCACCTACGTGATCATGCTGTGGCTTGCGATGTGGGCCGTGAGCCGAGACGACAACGCCCTCTGGGCGGGCCTGAACGCGTCGCTCGTGGTCGCCGCGCCGCTGCTGCTCTCCCTGCTCGGACTCGGGGCGACGCTGATCGAGGTCTTCGCTCAGCTGGGCGCAGCCTGAGCCGTCCCTACCGGTCCTGCCGACAGATGGAGCCGACGAACATGAACGACGACGACAAGCAGCCCAATGTGATCCGCCGC
>VSSQ01000589.1_pt2 | contig 10784 bp, 12 predicted proteins | sample 4763081 | NCBI WGS metagenome assembly VSSQ01 (sample SAMN12137344, study PRJNA551015) | bioreactor metagenome | isolation source: SDC9 anaerobic chlorinated ethene degrading culture | place: USA: Knoxville, Tennesee | collected 2015-01-01
ACATTTATATTTGAACCAACAATATAAAACTAAACTATATGAGAAAAATTTTAGCATCATTATTAGTGCTTCTCCCTGGGATGGTGTTTGCACTTGGAGGAGGTAATGAGCAGCCGACTCCAAAAATGAATTTCTACGGAATCGATTTTACACTTGTAAAGACCTTTGGTGTTAAGGAGGATGTTGGTAAAACTGCCTTGGCATTCGAAGCAATTAATAAATTAATTGTTACAGAAACTAAAAAGTATCAATACGGTAATTTCTTCAGGAAATATATTAGACAGATCGCTCAGACTACTGAACTGGGCAGAATCGAATCTCTTGGTTTTGATAATGTTAATATTGATGAGGCAATTTACAGAGCAAGAGTGATGGACGAAGCTTCAATGCCTACTTATAATAAGGCATTTAAGATTGACGATGCAGACCTTGCAAGACTGATTAAATCCTTCAACACTGGAAGTGACAGCGGGTATGGTGTCGTATATGTAGCAGAGCTTCTCAATAAAGAGGATGGGATAGGTAATTATATTGCTGTATTTTTTGATGTGAGAACGAAAAAAATAATTTTTGCTGACAGGGTTTCAGGCAAGGCCGGTGGTTTTGGACTAAGAAATTACTGGGCAGCTCCATTAGAGAAGATTTTTAAACTGTAGGTCTTTTCTCACAGAAAAAAAGCCGGTTGAATTTTCAACCGGCTTTTTTTATAATACTCTAGTAAGTGTATATATACTCATTATATCTGTAGCCGGGTATGTTAATATACCAATCGGGATACTCTACCCCAGCAGATTGTGCCCATGCCTCAAATTTAAGATATGCAGTGTTGACTGCTTTACGTTCAGCAGGATATTCAAAAACTACAGGTAACATTATTCCCCACATCATTCCATCTGAGAATTTAAATTTATCTAAGGGATGAAGTTGCTTTCCGGATAGGTAAACATTATCCATTTTTGTAGTTGGAGGATAACCCGGTAGATGTACCTCCTTACCTCTCTGGATATCTCCTCTGGCATTAACAATTATGAAGAAATTAAAATTATCTGAAGTTAAATTGCTCGGTTGGACAGGAGTTGATAGATTTATCTGTATGGTGTTTTCAGGAGTTAAATTATATGATCCCGGAACAGTATTCAAGAAATTTAATGACTCAATATTTGTCGCGTCACTGACATTATTAAACAGTGGAATTACAGCTAAAGAGACACCAGGTTCTGTGCCATTTGATGATATAGAGAAAGGAGCAGATCCGGTAATATTTTGACCAGTAACAGATGCGATGTTTGAAGAATTTATCAGGTCAAGCTGAAAGGCTGCAGATATGGAGTAAGTACTTCCAGAGGCTTTAACGGAATACTTAAACCCAATTCTGGTAGCCATATTAGAGGAATTAGTATAAATAATCTTTCTAAATGCCAGAACAAGGTCATTCATATCGTAGTCCCCTTTCCATGGATACAAATCTTCAAAAGCATATGATGCCCACCCTGTTTGACTTGGGAAGTATGAGGCGAATGCAACAGAAGGATCATTATCATCTATATCCTGACTTTGTTGAACGCCATCACCGTCATTATCTGTTATTACTGGTGGAGGGGCAACTATCTGACCCTTGCCGTCATTACAAGTTGTGGCAACTATGTTTTTAGATTGAGTATTTGTCAAAAGAGATAACGGGTCAGTAAACGAAGGCTGGTAATTAGCTTTTCCATTTGTCCCGCTACCCTCTACTAGGTTAGAATAAACAAACTCTATTCTGCCGCTAATCGTAGAACTTTTGTAAAGGAATGACACCAGACTTCCAGTAACTTTAAAAACAGAGTACTCAGATGAAGCAGATGTCAGGGTCATTGCATTTAATACACTAAAATTATTTGCAATCATCATACTGCCTCCGTGCATTGTGATTGTATTTCCTCCTACTTTTAGTGTCTGAGTTTCCCAAAGGGAGCCTCCGTAAAGATTAACAGATCCTCCGTAGCCCTTTAAGTCCGTAATGTTGGCAGTAATGTTACAAAAGTTGTTTGTAACAGCTGTGCTGGAGGTTTCAAAAGTTCCTGTTGCAACAATTTGATGATGATTGTTCATCACGCTCAGGTTTGTCTGGTAGTAGTTCAAAGTTGTTATTCTGCCGCCTGTATCATTAAGGGTAGATGCCCCAACTGTTAGCTCAAACTTTTTCACATCAATATTACCACTGTTAAACATCTGGGAGTTGTTTGTAACCTCAAGGCCTTTCCCGCTTTTATCAATCTGAATTATTCCCTCATTATAAATGATGCTGGAGTTGTTGATTCCAAAGTCATCGTTTGCAGTAATAGTCCCTTTATTTACGATAACAGCACCTCCTGAGATATTTGTTGATTTGCCTACATAGAGGGAGCCTCCTTCATGAATATAAATTACAGGCGGGGCAGGTGCATTTACTGTCCCATTGCCTAGACTATTTGATAACTTAACTTTTCCTCCCGGAAGAATCACAAGAGATGCCTTCCCAATATTGGCACTGTTAACATCATATGTGCCTTTAACATATAAAATGGCATGTCCTTGCCAGTTAGAGAGGCTTATGGAAGCGGTTCTGTTAACCCCCTCTTTAATAATATATGATTTATAAGTATTTCCGTATATTGAAGATTCGCTGGAACTAAAGCCAACAAAAGAAACAGAGCTATTGTTTGTAATCTCAACATCATAGTTTGATGGTACAGGAACAGTTGGAGATGTAAATGATGCATTGGACGAAATTACATTTGAACTTTTTACAGAGACTGCCATGGAGACATTAAGCGTTTGAGAGCTAATTTCTACAGGCTTAACAGAACTGCTTCCTGTTGGAAATACTTCTTGAATATATATTGTTTTCAGATGTTTAGGCAAGCTTAAAGTCACGCTGAATGGTGTTCCTGGTTTTGCAGCACCGGATGTAACCATTGAGCCGTCTTTAAGTAAAGGTGAAGTATAGACCTTAATCACTCTGATATAAGAATCGGCAATACCAGAGACTGGTGAAACTTGCACATTCAATTTGATATCTTGAACAGTCTTCCAGTCAAAGTCACTTGGTATTTTGCTGGCAAGGGGTTCCGGGGTTGGTTCCGGAAACTTAACGCAAGATGCGAAAAGTATTACGGATAAACTTATAAGTATAAATATGAATTTTTTCATTTCTACATTATTAACACGATATTAACAACAAATATAAAGCCATTTTTGAATTTATGTACTTTTCTTAACATATTTTTCACAACAGTAGATAATTATATTTCCTTGATTGCCTGTGGTGTGTAAAATAATTTAACAGAGTGTAAAGAAAATATTTACTAACTTATAATATATAAGTTATGAAATTAGCCCTGAATATTTCCCCCAGCTGGCTATTATTTCATTACCTCTCTCTGTTATAATGGATTCGGGGTGGAATTGCATGCCATATATGTTTAAGGATTTATGATAAATACTCATTATAACACTATCTTCACTTATACTTCCAACTTCCAGTTCGTTAGGAATAGTTATTTTATCTACGGCCCAGGAGTGATATAATCCAGCGTGTAGTTTGTTATTAGAGCTGTTATTATTTGTAAGCGGCCCTAAAATTGGATCCTCAGCATTTACAAACAGAGTGCTCTTGTGACCATGAAGCGGTGTAGAAAGGTTAATCAATTTTGCTCCAAAGTACTCAGCAATGGCTTGATGTCCTAAACATATTCCCAAAATTGAATGGCTCTTCTTACAAAGATCAATTACTTTAAGAATTGAGCCAGCTTCAGATGGAATCCCGGGTCCCGGAGATATTACTATGTGAGAATAAATATCTATCGTCTCAAATTCTAAATAATCATTCTTTACAATATCAACAGAATTATTAAACACTTTGTTTAATAAATGAAGAACATTGTATGTAAATGAATCGTAATTGTCAATGAGTAGAATTCTCTTCATAATGCAAAAGTATATAATTTGCTAAATTTGTTTTGTGATAGATAATATCTTTTATACTTCGGAGGAGGTTGCAAGGTTTATGGACGATTACTCGTCCAGGGGTATGCCATACCTGTTTGCATTTGATTATGAATTGAATGAGGGTCTTTTTATAGAATCTCCTCATAATCAGTCTGAGGTTTTATTTAAATTCTCAAATGGTACAAACTTCAGGAGAGATTTCATAATAGAAAATAGTCAAGAGCATCTAAAAATATTGCATACAGACACTCTTGATACTTATCGGAATAAGTTCAATATAATTATTCAAGGACTTAGCAGAGGTGACTCATATCTTGCAAATCTGACTTGTAAAAGCAGAATATCTACAGACCTTGATCCGATTATGATTTTATCTTCTACTTACTCACCATTTGCATTATATGTCCCTGACCGATTTCTCTCTTTTTCACCTGAGAGATTTGTTAAGGTAGAAAATGGGATTATATCCTCTTTCCCAATGAAGGGGACGATTGATGCAAATATTCCTTATGCAGAGAGCAGTATTCTTAATAACTACAAAGAGAGCTCAGAGCACGCTACAATAACTGATCTCATCAGAAACGACATTGGTATGGTTTCAGATAATGTTTGGGTAGAAAGATACAGATACATTGACAAAATTTCAACTGACAGAGGGGAGATTTTACAGGTTAGTTCTGACATAAGAGGAAGACTTAAACAAGAATTTTCAAATTCACTCGGAAGCCTGATTCTCTCGCTGCTTCCCGCAGGCTCTATTTCAGGGGCACCTAAAAGATCAACAGTGGAGCTGATAGCAAAGGCCGAATTTATCCCAAGAGGGTTTTATACCGGTATTGCAGGCTTTTTTGATGGTAATTCTCTAGACTCTGCTGTCCTGATAAGATATATTGAGTTTGATAAAGAGGGGGGCATATTTTACAGGAGTGGAGGAGGTATTACTATCAATAGTAATGTAGATGAGGAGTACATGGAGATGATTAATAAAATTTACCTGCCATTAAGGAGATGCTAAAATTCATTGAGTCTATAAAAGTGTTAAATGGAGATACTCCTGATATTAATGAACATCTGCAGAGAGTCATCCGAACAATACAATATTTTTATTCAAAATCAAACGAGAAATTTGATTTCATTTCATGTGTATATACTGTTTTGGAAAGAGAGAGGGATAAGATATCAGACGGCTTATTCAAATTAAGAGTAGTTTATTCTGACAGGTTTATATCCGGTACACTTATCCCGTACATACCAAAGAGAATAAAAAGGCTAAAATTAGTAGAGAGTGATGATATAGAATATCCATTTAAATATGAAAACAGAACAGCTATTGATTCTCTTCTCTCTTATAAAGATAAATGTGATGATATCCTGATAGTAAAAAACGGAGTGATAACAGATACCTCTTATTCAAATATAGTTTTTGAAAGAATGGGGAATCTGTATACTCCGGATTCTTACCTGCTTGCCGGGACAAAAAGGGCTAAGCTTATCAGAGAGGGTTTGATCAGAGAAGAAAAAATCAGGCCTTGTGATATTGATAAATATGACAAGGCCTACCTTATTAATTCTATGCTGGACCTCTATCCTGTAGAGGCTTTAGAATTTTAAAATATTTTCTAATCCTTAAGCTTGTTATGCGATCCGTCGCAAAATGGTTTGTTTGCAGAGTGTTTACATCCGCAAAGATAATGCTCTTCGCTTTTCTCTGCTTTAAAATTAACAGGAGTTATACCACTACCTTTATGTGAACCATCGCAGAATGGCTGATTCTTGCTCTCTCCGCATGCGCACCAGTGATAGCTTGTACCCTCTTCAAGCTGAACTTTAAAAGGGCCCTTTTTTGCAATTTTTGGATTCATAAAAAAAGAAATTTTAAGAGCGTTTATAAAAATCTAATGTACATGATCTTTCTCAGCCTCAACAGCCACTGCTTTTGTATTATGCACGGTTCCAAAAGGGTGTTCTGCCGGAGCGTAGATTGAGTAAAGCAGCAATGGGACATCCCCTGTATTTACAAGATTATGCCATTTTCCGGCAGGAATCATTACAGAGAAATCATCTTCCACATCTGCCTGAAATGACAGATTCTCTTTGTCGTCGCCCATATAGACAATCCCTTTACCAGATTCAATTCTCAGAAACTGATCTAGTTCATTGTGCTGTTCCAGCCCGATATCCTCTCCGGGCATAATTCTCATTAGTGTAAGCTGAAGGTTTTTTCCGGTCCACAGAGACTGTCGGAAAGTCTCGTTCTTTAAAGTGTATGCCTCAATATCAAAAACAAACGGTTCAGGGCCATAATCACGAAACTCCACCACTGCCTCGTTTTGGGCTACTATTTCCTCTGCGTTCTCTTTTGCAGGATTATTGCAGGAGACCATTACAACGGTCATCCCAATTGCAAGAGTAAGTGTAAATTTCTTCATAAATAATATGTTTTGGTTATAAAGTCAAAATCTGTAAGAACTTTTAAGACCCGTTCCTGTAAGTGATACTACTGCAGTCTCTCCATTTACACCCATCTCCGCTCCCTTTTTTACGGCAGCTACTGCACTGGCAGATGTCGGCTCAATGTAGACTCCCTGTTTTGCAGAAGCCTTCATAGCTTCTATTATTTCTGAGTCATCCACGGTTATAAACTCACCTCCGCTTGATATGACAGCATCAACAATCTGTTTAAGTCTGACAGGTCTGTGAATGGCTATACCTTCAGCAATAGATGGATTTCCGGAGGTAACAGGTGTCTCTTTTCCCTCTACAAAATCCTTAAGCGGAGAGCATTTATTGCTCTGTACAGCCATCAATCTTGTCATTTTGTCAATTATCCCCGCCTCTTTCATCTCCAATAATCCTAAATATACACCAATTAATTGAGAACCGCTACCAACCGGTATAAAAATTGAATCCGGAGCTTTCCATCCAAGTTGCTCAACAATCTCATAAATAATAGTCTTGGTGCCGTGTATAAAATAGGGATTCCATGCATGTGCTGCATAATATGAACTTTTAGCCGCTTCTAAAGCAGCATTGGCACAATCAATCCTGTTTCCCTCAACGAGATGTATTCGAGAGCCGTATGAGCCTGCCTGAATGGATTTTGCCGATGAGTTGCCTGCAGGCATATAGATATTTGCCTTAATACCGCCTCTGGCACAATAGGCAGATACAGAGCAGGCCGAGTTTCCTGAAGAGTCTTCAACGATCTCATCTATCCCCATCTCCTTGCATTTACTGATCATAAGTGATGCTCCTCTGTCTTTGAATGAACCGGAGGGCAGCATAAAATCCATTTTGCCAAGAAACTTCACATCATTGAATACCATATCAACCAAAGGAGTAGTTCCCTCTCCAAACGAAATAGCATTATTATAGTCATTCAGAGGAAGTACATCTTTATAACGCCAGAAACTCCTGTCTGCCATGTTAAGATTTTCTCTAATCAGAACAGGATGGTAATCAAGATCCAGATAGTTTCCACATTTACAGCGCCAAATTTCTCTGGTAACGGAATACTTTGCCCCGCATGAGGGACAAATAAAAGAACAATCCATTATTAATATATTTATAGTTAAAGATTCAGTTTTTCTCCTTCGCTGATAGCCACAACCGCAGCTCCTGTACAATCTCCCCAAACATTAACAGCAGAGCGTATCATATCAAGCGGTTGTTGCACAACCAATACCAGTCCAATTCCCTCAAGAGGTAATCCTACAGCATTTAGAACTACAGCAAGCATAACCAGACCGGCAAGAGGAATACCTGCTGTACCTATAGCAGCAAGGAGGCTGGTAAGAACAATAATTATCTGCTGGGCAATTGTCATCTCAATTCCGTATGCCTGTGCAATAAATATTGCAGTAACACTTTCAAAAAGTGCAGTCCCGTTCATATTTACTGTATTTCCGAGCGGAAGGCAGAAATTCGCAATTTTTCTTGATACACCTGTCTTGGTATGGATATCTTCAAGATTTATTGGAAGAGATGCTGCAGATGAAGCTGTTGCAAATGAAGTTAAGAGGCCCGGGCTCACCTGCTGCATAAATTTATATGGGTTCTTTCTTGTAAGTAAAGCAAAAAGTGCAGGCAGAAGACCTATGCCATGAATTATACATCCGCCACCAATAATAGCAGCATAGATTCCCAGACTACCAAAAAGAGTTGCGAGAGCCTCTGAATCCCCGGCTTGTGCACCTACTACACCTGCCACTACACCAAAGAGTCCAAACGGAGCAAATCTTATTACAAGAAAGGTAAGTTTTATCATAACCTCATATATTCCGTTAAAGAGGTCTGTAAGCTGGACTCTTGTTTTATCTTGTGCAACAGTTATAAAATAACCAAACATAATTGCAAAGAATATTACCGGCAGCATATTCCCATCAGCCATAGCCCGGATAATATTCTCAGGTACAATGCCCAGTAACTGATCGGCAAAAGAGATATTTGTCCCTGCTACCTGAGTTACTGTCTCAGACAGTTTTAGATCAACTCCGTAACCAGGTTTGAATATATTGACCAGAAATAGTCCAAGTGTTGATGCAATTGCAGTTGTTACGATATAATAAAGAAAAGTTTTTCCAGCAATTCTCCCCAGGTCTTTGCTCTCACCAATGCTAGAAACGCCCATTATTAAAGCGCTGAATACAAGAGGTATAACGACCATTTTAAGGCCTCTCAGAAAAAGATCTCCTAGCCATTTTACATATTCAACATATTCATGGGCAAAGATTCCAAAAATTGCTCCCAGCGTTATTCCAATTAGAATTTGCCAGGGCAGAGCCAGTTTGAATGTTTTTTTCATTTAGGTTGCAAAATTAAGTCTCGTAAATAGTTCATAATATATGGCATTACAGCCCATCTAACCTCTCCGGTGAAATGTCCGCCGTAAATTTCGTGAAATTCAAACCTGGCCTTTTTATCTGATAGTGTTCTTACAAGCTCTTTATGAGCCTTTCTGAATGATACAAACTCATCATGGGTGCCGATGGCCATAAAGATATAGGGCATTTTGTCAGTACAGGACTCTGATATAAGCTTCATTACATCATTATCCGGATCATCCCCAAAAACAGCATTCACAGAAGCCATCACAGGTTCCAGATACTTGTCTGAAGCAACACTCCTGAAGGGTGCATTTACCGCCCCGCTTAAGTCCGCAATAAAACCAAAGCGCTCAGGATTTCTAAGGCCTATCAGCATTGCTCCATATCCACCCATGGAAGACCCACCAATTGCCTGTTTACCCTTTATTGTATTGTATTTCATGTCAACATAGCTGAATAGCTCTTGCTCAATGAAGTCTCTTTGCCTCTCTCCTCCCTTTAAAGCACTATTTATATACCAGTTATTCCCAAGAGAGGGAGCTATAACAATAACAGGTTTGTCGTCAATTGAGGATAGCAGGCTTATATCAATATATGCAGTGTTATCACCATCCCAGTAATGTAGCATATAAAATACTACATGAGGTTTATCAGGATTGAAATCTCTTGGTTCTATTATTGAAACAGGTACACCCCTTCCCAGAATTGATGAAAACAATGTATCTGTTTTTACGGTTTGAGCGGATACTATATTGAAAATGACGAGAGATAGTATCCCAAGAAAAAAATGTCTCATTCTAAATTCCTAGTTTTTTTCTGATGGGTTCAGGAATTGCATCTTTATGGACTACTATTGAAATAGTCTTAGCCTCCACAAATCTTTTTGAAAGAAAATTATATCCTCCAAAGATGTTAATTTCAGGCTTCCATGAATTTTTAACCTTGTAGTATACGGTCCCGTTTTGGTCAGTAGCTTTTCCTATAAGGTGCATTAGGTGCACATCTGTGGTTACAAATCGTTCAAAACCATCCTGACGGGACTCCTGAGTTACATCTTCCTCTTTATATATTTTTTTAAAAGATAGTTCTTTACCAGGTTCGCTATTAAGCTCTTCACCGGTTGGATTTACAGCAACACCCATTCTGTCAGAATAACTCTTTTCACTCATATCTCCATCCCAACAAACAGTGTATCCCCTCTCCAAAGAATTATCTATAACCTGAATAAACTCATCCAGGGGGAGGTTGTAGAATCTGCCGCCATCCCAGTTATCAGGAATTTCCAGCACAAAATTAGAGTACCATGGGTGGTGGGAGAAACTGGTAATTTCTACATAGTCATCCGGAATCAAATTGAATGTTTTGAAAAAGCTAATCGGTGTATAATCTACCCCTTTGTATTTAAACTTTTCCGGAACAGGACCCAGATAAATGTCAAGCAGACTATTAACGAGATTGTAGTACTCAGGACTTCTGTTTTTAAGTTTAACAGGAACAGATGCTATAGAGTTTACAAACATATTAAGCTCTGTGTGATTATGAGTCAGAGAGTTATAGTTAATGCCGTTATAGACACTCTCAGGTACCATCCCATGTTTTTTAACAATGTTAAACATCATATGCGCAAGGCTTCCCTCTCCCAGATTCCCTTTGCCTTCTCTCAGGTAGTTGTCCTGAAGTCTGTTAATGTAGTTGAATCTTACCGTGTGCATTTCAGAAAGGTCATACTCTCCCTTTCCCATCCGCAAAAGCTCGGACTCAAAAAAAGATGTGGTGGTATATGACCAGCATGTGCCTGTTACGGCCTGGTTCTTAACCGGTGTGGCAGGAAGAAGAATGCTCTCCTTGAATTCATACCCTCCTGTTTTATAGACTTGTGTTTGTGCAAATGCGCTCCATGTACAGATGAGCATTAGTGACAAAAGAAGATGATTTTTCATAGGTAGAAAGGGTTTTCCCAAAGTTAAGAATTTTTATAGAATCAATGAG
>VSSQ01001193.1_pt1 | contig 10776 bp, 6 predicted proteins | sample 4763081 | NCBI WGS metagenome assembly VSSQ01 (sample SAMN12137344, study PRJNA551015) | bioreactor metagenome | isolation source: SDC9 anaerobic chlorinated ethene degrading culture | place: USA: Knoxville, Tennesee | collected 2015-01-01
CTGCTCACATATTCTTCAGTAGCGTTAACGTCACTGTTAATAGCGTTAGCAACAGCTTTGAAAGAGCCGGCTGTTTCATTGGCATTTACAGCTGCAGATTTTACCATTTCTACAAACTCATCGTTTACACCAACGGTTTTTCCTAATGAATTTGCAGTTTTGTCATACACTTCTTTCAAACCTGAAACACTATCAGCAGCGGCTCCCAGATTTGTAACAAATCCGTCAGTTGCAGCAGCAGCATCAGCTACGCCAGAAAGTTTACTTGCATTTTCGCTGAGATTTTTCATGCCTTCGCCGAGGCTGGCAATGAGTTCAGGACCAATTTTGGCATCGGCCAGCATTTTATCCAATTCCTGAGTGACTGTTTTTCCGGACGCAACAGTTGCCTGAGGTTCCCAACCCATTTTTTCAGCTTCTTCAGGGTGGTAAATACCCCAGAGTTCCGGATAAACAAGGCTCCAGTCTGGCTCGACGTGAAGTGGTTCAAAAGCAGATGCAAAGAAAATAAGTGCTTCTGTTCCCATACCGATAAGAAGCATGATACCTGCACCGGGATAGTGCATAATTTTAAACAGAGCACCAAGGATTACAAGTGATGCGCCCCAACCGTACAGTTTGGACATGAAGTTTTTGTACCCTTTACTTTCAACAATTTGTTTAATACCCATAACCTGTTTTTTAAAAATTTGACTTGTTGTGTTTTTTGACCCTTTTTTTATCTGTAAACGTTCGATGAGCTAGGACCATCACCCTTCATGCGGCCCAGATATGTTTGAACGTTTCTGAATCCGATATATGATTTTCCTGTATCCTGAAATTCATACCAACGAGAACTGACCTGCATAAAGAATCCGATATCCTTCCATGAACCTCCTCGGATTACTTTTCTTTTCAGTACTTCAGGATCTGTATCTTTTGCTTCGTATGAATAATCCATATTAAGATCATGAGCAAACTGGTATGCTGATTCATCAAAAGCATTGCTTGACCATTCTGCTACGTTTCCGGCCATATCGTAAAGTCCGTAATCATTTGGTGCATAGTGACCAACAATGAGAGTATGGAATCCACCGTCATCGGGATAGTTTCCGCGCAAAGGTTTGTAGTTTCCAAGGAAACAACCGTTTGAATTGCGGATATACGGACCTCCCCAAGGGAAAGGACTGAGTTCAAGACCACCGCGGGCTGCCCATTCCCATTCACTTTCAGTCGGTAAACGGAAGTCGTTGACCATAGCCTGACCAAGACTGCTAAGGTAAGAATGCATGTATTGTGTTCTCCAGATAGAGAAAGCTCTTGCTTGTTTCCAGTTTACACCAACAACCGGATAGTTGTCATAGGCAGGATGCCAGAAATAATTCTGAGTCATCGGCTCATTAAATGAATAGGTGAAATCGAAAACCCAACATAGTGTATCAGGATATACATTAATGATATCACTCTTGATAAAGACTGAACGATCGTTGTATCCCTGCGGTCTGTTATGAAGTGATGCAGCATCTTCTGTATATTTCACCGTTGCATCAGTCAGAGGATTACGAAAATCCTTCTTAGCTGCAGCTTTAAAATCTATCCAGTAATAAACAAAGTTCAGCTTACGTGCATCAATTTCCTTTCTGCGGTAAAACTGTTCATGCTCAGGCATGTACATCTGTGACAGAATTTCACGAACGGTTTCATCATCGTCATCCCATCTCAGTTTGGTTTTCCAGTTAAGATAAGGTGGATCATAATCCTGACCGTACTCATCCTGCAGGATCAGAAACTCTTCATCCTGCTCACCAAGTAACTGCCGGGCAATTGAATCCCGTACCCAGTTGACAAACTGACGATACTCATTGTTTGTAATTTCTGTTTCGTCCATATAAAAAGCTTGAACAGACACAGTCTTTGCTGTCTGAATCTGATTATACGGAACATCCTGGTCATTCTGACCCATCACATAGCTGCCCATGGGAATAAACAGCATCCCGTAGGGATCGGGTTGATACCAGGGTTCGCGATCCTGGACGCCCACCAGGTTTCCGCGATCTGATGTGTTGCAGCTGGCTAATACCAGAACAAGCAGCACTAAAGCAGTCAGGTACTTCATATTTAATTGGGTGTTGGACTTCATGGGTGCAAATTTAATAAAACCTATCTCTTTTTAACGCAGTTTTTATCGCTGAGGTTTCACAAATGAAACTTTTTAGAGGAAACGCACATTTCTGTAGCTGTCTGGCGGAATAGTTATGACGATTTTGAAGCAATAGTTGAGCATTACCTCATGACTTCCGCTACTTCGGCCGTTGGCACCCATAGCAGAGGTTGTTACATCATAGCTGTAACCTATACCCAGTGATTCAAGACTTCTGTTTCCGGAATTGACAAATGGAGATGCTCCCAGCAGAATAGCTACCGCATCGGTGGTTCTGTAGCTCAGACCGCCCCAGAATTGATTATCATAATACATCAGTGCATTGACATCAAATTGGGTGCTCGCGAGGTCTGACTTGACAAAAAGTGATGGTCTCAGCTCAAACTGAGGATTGTTTGGCAATTGCCATTGATAACCACCTGTCAGATAATAATGCCGTCTAAGCTGGGGACTGGCAAAATGTGAAGAAAAAGTAGTCTGACTTTGCATCAACTGATTTGAGGATAATCCGGCATAAAAAACACCGGGTTTGTTGTAGTAGGCTCCGAATGACAGGTCAAAAACCATATCACTTTCATTATTGGCGCCAGTAAGCAATGGATCATTCGGATCGATATAAACAAAATTGTTGAAGTCGATTTTCTTGTTCAGAAAGCCTCCCATAACGCCAATACCAAGTGTTCCTCCCTGAATCGGCATACGGAATGCATAACCGAACTTCACTGCAATGTTGTCTTCATATCCAAGTTTGTCCTTGTAAACAACCAGGCCCAGTCCCCCATGTATAGCATCAACATTGCTGTGCAATGAAAACAACATGGTCTGGGGAGCAACATTGTTTTCATGATCGTAAACAGTTTCGGTAAATCCAAGCCATTGCTGACGGAACAACGCAGTTGCACAGATAGCATCATGACTTCCGGCATATCCCGGATTAATAGCCATCTGGTTGAACATATTCTGGGAAAACTGAGCATCCTGCTGTGCATGAGCGGCTCCGAATCCCAAAAATAATAAAATCAGGAAAAGTAAATTTTTCCTCATAATTAAAAGTTTAGGTTGACTTTCCTCAAAAAAGTGCATAAAGTAACGAAGATTTTTTGATATCAGCAAAACTTTGTTCATATTTTTTTAAAACTTTGAACACTTTCAAAGAAAATAACTCCCTCAGTTTTACAAATATTTTATACTGGTAAAAATAAATTTTGTTTCACAATTTCATATAACATCAATAAACATATGCGATATACTTAATACAAGTAACTCTAAGCAATGAGCAAAGAGACTGCAAAACATTAACAATGAACTAATTACTATAAGTCGCCAAATTAATTCATATCCCTGAGAACCGAATCAGAAATAGCGAATTGATCTGATCCTGAGGAAAAGTTTGCTGAACAGCTTTGCGTTTTACATGAATTTCTGAAACGTCTGCCACCAGCGATCAGGAAGGTTTTCCTGCATGGCTTCTTCATAATCCCTGTAGCTGCATGGGACCATGTAATGCCGTTCGAATTTGGAAAACAGATTTTTCGGGCAGGGAACTTCCATCCACCAGCGATCGCTGACCGGACTGCGGTAAAAAGAAATATCGGACTGGGTTTCGTGCATTGATACAATATACTTCATCAATGCGGTTTTATTCATATGAGGATCATCGCCCTTCCGGCCGGCAAATCCATCGAGAAAATACCAGATCATTTGCGCTGCCAACCGGGCTGATAAACCATCACGGTCATTGGCAGGGCATAACTCATACAAGCCAATGGAGGAGAGCTTTTCACTAAGCCCGGCATATCGCATTATCTGACAGGCATCTTCGCCATTGAAGCCATTGGCCGAAGGAAAAGAAGCCGCCGGGCAATCACTCATACGGATGGCAGACATATCAAATGATATAAGATCGGCATTTCGGATCAAGGGCTCTGTTTCTGTCAGTTCCGCTTTTGCCATTCCCAAACGGTTCGCATCGAAAAAAAGCTTCTTCATAAGCGAAACCGCTTCCTGCTCAACAAAATACGTCTGATATCCAAGGTTGGAAAAGTTGAAAAGAAAATTAGGGTCCCGGAAAATAATACGGTTGAGCCATGATTCATTGTTGAATGCTTCCTCGGATTTTCCAATGTCGAAACGGGAGTCAACAGATAGAATATTGATTATTCTGTTGCGCTTCTCGTAAGCAAGATAATTTGCATAAGTCAGATCCTGACTCCCACCGAGAATAACGGGAACGACATTGAAATGCAAAAGCTGACTGACAACTTCGCTCACAGCTTCATAAGTGTCTTCAGGATTCATCCCCGTTTTCAGATTTCCAAGATCAGCAATGGTCACATTCTGAAAATGATTCTGCAACGTATAAAAGAAAGGTCTGATGGCATCTGCAGCAAACGAAGCATCGCGGTCACCGGCAGAAGCCCTGTTCTCGGGAACTCCGAAAATTGCAATCTGTATGGTTTCCGGGTCGGGAAAACTGTCCTCGAGATGAAAAACGACACCGGCGCCGATCTGACCCTGTCTGAAGTTGTCGGGAAACAAGGAAATATCGACCGGATCGAAATACAGCTGCAGCTCTTCCATTCTTTATTTCTTTTTGGTTTTGGCAACAACAGCTTTTTTCGCCGTAGCTTTCTTTGCAGTTGTCTTTGCTTTTTTCACAGCAGGTTTCTTTGAATTGGCAGGTTGGGCTTTCGAAGCATCTTTCTTCTCTTTCGAGGATTTTGAGGTTTTTGCTTTGCGACCTGTTTTTTCCGGATGCTCTTTTATTATCTCCATGATTTCGGAAAGAGACAAAGCATCATACTTTCTGCCTTTACCCAACGGAAAGTTTTTCCCATTGTATTTAATATATGGACCAAAACGGCCTTTGACTATCTGTAATTCAGGCTCTTCCTTGAAAGTCTTCAGAACACTGTTCTTGTCTTTCTCCTGTTTGTTTTTTACTATTTCCAGAGCTTTCGGAAGATCCACTTCAGTCGGATTGATGTCGCGCGGAATAGAATAGAACTTCCCGTCGAAACGGACATAGGGTCCGAAACGACCCACTGAAACAACCACCTCTTTACCATCGGATTCGCCCACGGTTTTCGGAAACCGGAACAAGGCCAGAGCCTGTTCAAGCGACACTCCTTCTATAGTCTGGCCTTTCAGCAATCCTGCAAAACGCGGTTTTTCCTCGTCGGTTGATTCACCGATCTGTGCCATCGGACCATAAGGACCCAGCTTAACGTAGACATTTTTGCCGGATTCAGGATCAACTCCCAGTAAGCGTTCGCCGTGATACTTCCCTGTTGTTTTATCTATATTGTTAACCTGCGGGTCAAAATCCTTGTAGAATTTTGCTATCAGCGTGTTCCATTTCTTCTTCCCATCTGCGATTTCATCAAAATCCTTTTCGATTGTAGCGGTGAAATTATAGTCGATGATATTCTCAAAATGCTCAATCAGGAATTTTGTTACAATAATACCCAGGTCGGTCGGGAACAGTTTGTTTTTCTCACTGCCAAATTTTTCAGTCTCCACCGCTCTTTTTATCGTTCCTTTAATAAGCTGGAGCTGAATGTATTTCCTTTCCTGTGGCTGACGGCTCTCCTTGATAACATATTCGCGACGCTGAATGGTCGAAATAGTCGGAGCATAGGTACTCGGGCGGCCAATGCCAAGATCTTCGAGTTTTTTCACCAAGGATGCTTCGCTGTATCGAGGTGGCTGCTGCGAGAATTTCTGCTCGGCCAGTATTTTCTGACTGGTCAGACCCTGCCCCTCCTTAAGCTTTGGCAGCTGTCCTTTGTCTTCGTCCGATGCATCATCATCGCGAGACTCTTCATATATTTTCAGAAAACCGTCGAAGATTACGACTTCACCGCGGGCAACAAAATACTGCTGAACTCCTGAAATATCAATCTGGACGTTTGTCCGCTCAATTTTTGCCTCAGCCATCTGCGATGCAATGGTCCTTTTCCAGATAAGGTCGTACAGTTTTTTCTGGGCAGCCGGGCCATCAACTTCACGGTTACTGATATAGGTCGGGCGGATTGCTTCGTGTGCTTCCTGAGCCCCTTTGGTTTTAGTTGCAAACTGGCGCGGTTTCGAATATTCCGCTCCATAAGTGTTTTCGATCTCTTCCTTAATGGATCCGACAGCCAGTTTAGAGAGATTCACGCTGTCAGTACGCATATAGGTTATCAATCCTGATTCATACAATTGCTGTGCAATTGTCATGGTCTGAGAAACAGAAAAGCCAAGCTTGCGGGCGGCTTCCTGCTGAAGGGTCGAAGTTGTGAAAGGCGGTGCCGGGTTGCGTGTGCCGGGTTTGACCTCAATTTTACCAACCGAGAATTTACTATCCTTTATCTTGTCGAGGAAGACCATTGAGTCGCGTTCGGTATCAAAACGCTCATTGAGTTCAGCAACTACAGAATCTTTTCCTGATTCAAAATTTCCGGTCACCCGGAATTCAGAAGTGCTGTGAAACTGGTTGATTTCATCTTCACGCTCAACGATAAGACGAACTGCAACAGACTGAACACGGCCTGCCGAAAGTGCCGGTTTCACCTTTTTCCAAAGCAGGGGCGACAAGCGGTATCCTACCAAACGGTCAAGCACGCGGCGTGCCTGCTGGGCATCTACAAGGTTCACATCAATTCCGCGGGGATTTTCGATGGCTTCGAGAATGGCAGGCTTAGTAATTTCATGAAAAACAATGCGTTTCGTTTTTTTCATATCGAGACTGAGCGCTTCAGCCAGATGCCAGGCAATGGCTTCTCCTTCACGGTCTTCATCAGTTGCGAGCCATGTCGTTTCCGCCTGCTTGCTGAGTTTTTTCAACTCACTGATAATCTTCTGTTTATCAGGCAAAATGATATACAGAGGTTTAAAACCGTTTTTAACATCAATGCTCATTTCCTCCTTCACCAGATCGCGGACATGGCCGTAGCTCGACAATACCTGATAATCTTTTCCGAGAAATTTCTCAATGGTCTTTGCTTTGGCCGGAGACTCAACGATGACTAAATTTTTCCCCATTCTCTCAATTTTTCCGCAAATTAAATGAATAATTATGGGATATCCCGGAAAAAATTTTTGATTATTTTGCCTATTTACTGAATATCAGCTTCTTACAGCCAAACAATAATAGGTATAGCTGATTTTTGACAGTTTGTCTCCATGGTCACGCATCAGATTTAGTAACTTTGCAGCGAAATGACCGGAAAGAAAAAACAACTGTACATTGAAACCTACGGCTGTCAGATGAACGTAGCTGACAGTGAGGTGGTAGCCTCCATTCTGAAAAGCGACGGCTACGAAATCTGCTCAGAGGCAGCCAATGCCGATCTGATTCTGGTGAATACCTGCAGTATTCGCGACAATGCCGAGCGGAAAGTTCTCTCTCGCGGTCGTGAATTGCAAGCCCTCAAGAAAAAAAAACCGGAGCTGCGTATCGGAATAATCGGATGCATGGCAGAGCGTCTTTCCGAAACTCTTTTTGAAAAGCTGAAAGGAATTGATTTGCTGGCAGGCCCCGACAGCTATAAAAAACTTCCTGATCTTCTTCGGCAGGCCGAAATTGAAAAGAAAGCTGCCGATGTTGTCCTGAGTACGACCGAAACATATGAAGACATTGATCCCGAGCATTATCAAACCGGATCAATCACGGCATTTGTATCAATAATGCGTGGCTGCAACAATTTCTGCAGCTATTGTGTGGTTCCATATACCCGAGGCCGTGAACGAAGCCGTCCTCTTCAATCCATTCTGCAAGAGATTGAAGCACTTTACGAAAAGAACTTTCATGAAATAACGCTGCTTGGACAAAATGTGAACTCTTATCATTTCTCCGATGCCGGAAAAGAATTTGACTTCCCTGCCCTGCTAGACAGAATCGCTTCTGAATTTCCACAATTGCGCATCCGATTTGCAACGAGCCATCCGAAAGATTTGTCCGAAGCTCTCGTGAAAGTAATGGCAAACAACAAAAACATTTGCAAGTCAATTCATCTGCCGGTGCAATCAGGATCCGATGTGGTTTTAAAACGGATGAACAGAAAATACACATCGGCAGATTATCTGAAAAAAATTGAATTGCTGCGAAAGCACATGCCCGATATTTCCATCAGCACCGACGTGATTGCCGGATTCTGCGGCGAGACCGACGAAGATCACCAGGCTACGATTGACCTGATGAAAAAAGCGGATTATTACTACGCTTTCATGTTCAAATACAGTCGTCGCGAAGGCACTGCCGCAGCGAAAATGCAGGACGATGTTCCGGAAAAAATCAAATCGGAGCGGCTGACTGAAATCATTAATCTGCAGCAGGAACTGTCGCTGCAAAACAACCGGCGCGACATCGGTAAAACTTTTGAAGTACTGGTCGAAGGTCATTCGAAGCGTTCGAAAAAGCAGATGTTTGGACGCACTGAGCAGAACAAAGTGGTTGTTTTTGATGCCGAAAATATTCTTCCGGGCACATTTGTAAATACTGTCATCACCGATTGTACGGCTGCTACGCTGAAAGGAAAAATAGTTTAAAACTCTTTGCTCATCAACGAAATCAGATCGACCACCCGGTTCGAATAACCAAACTCGTTGTCATACCAGGAAAGCAACTGTACTGTATCACCATTCAGCACTTTGGTCGCCAGTGAATCGAAAACACATGAATGTGTATTACCGATAATGTCGCTTGACACAACCGGATCTTCGCAATAGCTAACAATTCCTTTCATTTCAGTACGACAACTGTATTTTACCGCCAGATTCAGTTCCGAAACAGTTACACGTGAACCCAGTCTGATAACAAGTTCCGTCAAAGCACCGTCGGGCACAGGAACACGGGTGGCAATGCCATGAAAACGATCACCAAGCTCAGGCATTACTTCAAGCACACATTTTATGGCCGTTGACGAAGTCGGAATAATATTTACGCCTGCATTCCGACCACGGCGCAGATCTTTATGCGGAGAATCGATAAGCTGTTGGTTGTTAGTGTACGGATGAACAGTATTCAGAAAAGCCGTTTCTATTCCAAATCTGTCTTGAATAATCTTCAGCAGAGGTGCAACACAATTGGCAGTGCAGGATGCATTGGAAACAATTTTGTCTTCGGCTGTCAGCGTGTTCTCGTTCACACCTATTATAATGGTTTTGTCAACCGGAGAAACCGCCGGACATGTCAGAATGACTTTTTTTGCACCTGCATCAATATGTTTCTGCAACGATTCGCGGTCCTTATTTCGGCCACTGGAATCAATCACAATATCGACCCCCCAATTTTTCCATGGAATATCGGACGGCGAAGTGACCCTGCTGGTTTTGATCTCCCTTCCGCCAACAATCACGGCATTCTCGGCAGGAACAATACTTTCATTAAGTATTCCGAAAACCGTATCGTATTTCATCAGATACAACAGCGATTCCTCCGGCATGGGGTCATTAATCCCGACAATTTCAATTTCCGGATGGTTCAGTAAAATACGGAAAACCATTTTCCCAATACGGCCGTAACCGTTGATCCCGACTCTTAATTTTTTCATTTCAAACACAATAATCTGATGCGAAATTACGTGTTTATTTTTCAACACTGCAAGTTTGAGTGGAATAATTCCACCAGCAGTTTAAACGCATAAACGCCACAAAACAAGACAATAAACCACCGGCTGTTAAAAAGTATTGTGGCATGATTCTGACATGCAGCTTATAAAAACGTTTATTTGTATAAAATCAAAAGTCAAATGGCAAAGACAACCCAAAAGCAAAAAAAGATTTTTGTTCTCGACACTTCGGTTATTTTGTATAACCACAGTGCTATTTACAGTTTCGATGACAACGATGTGGCAATGCCGATTTCAGTGCTGGAAGAACTTGATACTTTTAAAAAAGGTAACGACACCAAAAATTACGAAGCACGCGAATTTATCAGGATTCTGGATCACATGTCGCAGAATCAGCCGATCAAGGACTGGATAAAAATTGAACGCGCCAAAGGAATGTTCACGGTGATCATGGATGAAACCAGTACTCCGGATGCAACAAAGCTTTATCATAGTGACAAAGTGGATCACCGCATTATCAATGTAGCCATTAAGTTATCGCAGAAATACAAGGACCGCAAAGTAATTCTGGTTTCAAAGGACATCAATCTGCGGTTGAAAGCCAAGGCACTCAATATAGTTGCAGAAGATTTCGAAACCGGTAAAGTAAAAGATGTTGAAGGACTTTACACCGGAAAAACACTGGTCGAAGGGCTGAGCAAAGAGATTATCGACACTATTTATCAGAATGGGTTCTGCATGCCCGAAGACATTGGAATAAAAAAGCCGATTCCCAATCATTATTTCATACTCCGGAACACTCACAATTCAGTACTTGCCTATTTCAATCCGGTCACAGGTACTATTGAAAAACTTGAGAAAAAAGCTTCATACCGGATCATGCCGCGAAATGCCGAACAGGTTTTCGCACTTCATGCCATCACAGCTCCGGAAATCAAATTAGTGACATTACAGGGTGTGGCCGGTACCGGGAAAACCTTGCTGGCATTGGCCGGAGCCCTTGAGCAGAAAAAACTTTTCAAACAGGTTTATCTCGCACGCCCCATTGTTCCACTCAGCAACAAAGACATCGGATTTCTTCCC
>VSSQ01001196.1_pt1 | contig 10767 bp, 8 predicted proteins | sample 4763081 | NCBI WGS metagenome assembly VSSQ01 (sample SAMN12137344, study PRJNA551015) | bioreactor metagenome | isolation source: SDC9 anaerobic chlorinated ethene degrading culture | place: USA: Knoxville, Tennesee | collected 2015-01-01
GCTTCGCCGTCTGCTCCATCATCTCTTCGACTTCAACACCGGATGGGCAAATGGTCAGCAACGTCTGCGCACTGCCCGATGTAAATTTCCCGATGTTGATTTTGCGTGTTTCCGATTTGAATTTTTTCGAAGACAACTGGATGTCGGAATCCATCGTCCACGCTTTTTCAATAATATCATCAAAGCGGGGGTCAGTATTCTTCAATGCAGAAGGAGTCACCACAAGTGTTTTTGAATCATATTTGAGGACAACTCCCTCGTATGCTGCTGCCAGTCCTTCAATCTGTGTTGCTGAAATATTGTCCCTGAGCTGAATAATCATAGTTCACCTTTTATAAGATTGTTGAATTTCACAGTTCCCACGAGCTTCCCATCGGCATCAACCACAGGAAGGAAGAGAACAGGAAACGAAAGGTTTCTGACATAGTCAAGCATGTCATAAACAGTGTTGTTGCTTTGTATCACAGCAGGATTTGTATTAACAAGATCCTTCAGTTCCAGCCGATCGAGATCAGGCCAGTGCTTTAACAGTGCTTTTCTAACATCGGCCATGGAAGTAATTCCCAGTAGCCGGTCTTTACTGTCCACGATATTTGCAAATCCAAGTTTGTATTCATCAATTATGCCGAGCAGTTCCCTGAACGAAAAACTGCTGTTGGTAATGGCAGGAATCTCATCGCGGTTCAGCATAAAATCACTCACCTTGTATTCGCTGCCCGTATTGCTGCGAAGTTTCATCATGGCGGAACCAATGAATTCCTGTCGTAGCAGATAGGAACCAACCACCACCGCAGAAACTCCCATGTTGCGCAGAATAAACGAAAGTTCGGCATTGATACCGCCATCCACCCGTATTTTCTTGTCGGGGTATTTGTTTCTGAATTCCCTAATCTTTCTGAAATTTTTCTGCTGAAAAGGTTCTCCGCTCTTTCCGGGCGTAGTGGCCATGAACAGAATAAATGCCGCCTTATCTGCAAAACGGTCGAAAACAGAAATATCCGTGTCGGTTGTGATGGCAATTCCCAGCTGACCTTTAAAGGAATCCGGCAATGGCTGCCAGTTTTGGATGGTTTCGTATTGCAACGTTACATATTCCACCCCTGTTTCCACAATCTGTGAATAGAATTTCTGCGGTTCCTCGCTGATAATGTGCAGATCGACCGGTGTGTCCGAATATTTCCGGATTTCCCTGATATCATCAAAAACAGAGAAATCATCGTTGCAGTCGATGTGAAACCAGTCGGACTGATAGGCGTCAAGTTCGCGCACCAGCTCACGCAAATCGGCTGCTCCGGCACTGTATAATGAAGCTGAAATTTTCATTTTAAAATAAATACGGAGCAAAGATACAAATTAGTAGTCAGTTGTGAGTTGTCAGCAGTGAGTGAAAAAAATGACTATCTCTGCTGTTTTTATTTTCGGAAAAATTTCATTTGTTAAAACAAAAGCATAATTTTGCATGAAACCGGTTTGTCAAATGGGTAATAAGACTCAGACTTTGAAAACTAATTCAACGACGGATTGCAAAACGATTTCAGCGGAGAGTTGTATTTGTTGCATTGACCATAATATACAATCAAACTTCACTACATGCCACTCGTTAAAATTGAAACCATAAAAGGACGCGACCGGAAGTTTTTGCTTTTGCTGATAGATTCAGTAATGAACAGCGTCCAGTCGGTACTTGCGCTACCTGCCGATGACAGGAATATTCGTCTGATTGAATATGATCAGGAATTATTTGTAATGAAGGAACCTTACAAATATTTGATTGAGATTACCTTGTTTTCGGGAAGAACTTTAAATACCAGGAAGGCGCTATATGCAAACATAGTGAGTACCCTTGAGGAAAAAGCCGGAATCAGAAAAGAGGAAGTTTTTATTGTCCTGAATGAGCAGCCTCCCGAAAACTGGGGCGTCAGGGGCGGGACGGCGGCATCTGATATTATTCTTGACTTTAAAGTTGAGATTTGAAATGAACCGGCGGTTACTGATATTGATCCTTTCGTCTATTCTGATTCTGTTATCGGTTATAACAATTATTCTGAAAAACAGTGGTGTTGAGCCTCAAAAACTGATTGAAAAAAGTATTGGGATCAACAAGAAAGAATACACCATAGGCAAGCCGGTTGACAGCCTGAACGGGGTTTATGTATACTACAACGGACCAATAAGCAATGTGTGTGGCCGTAATGTTTCTGCTGACGGATACAATATCGGACAGAAATATCAATGTGTTGAATTTGTGAAAAGATATTATTATCAGTACCTGCACCACAAAATGCCGGACAGCTACGGTCATGCCAAAGATTTTTTCAATACAAAGCTGAAAGACGGTCAGAAAAACAAAGCGCGTGGGCTTATTCAGTTTAGCAATCCGGGCAAGTCGAAGCCAAAACCCGATGATCTTGTGGTTTTTGGCGGAACGGATCACAATCCATATGGGCACGTTGCAATAATTTCATTTGTGAGTAACAGTGAAATTGAGATCATACAGCAGAATCCGGGTCCATATGCCAGCTCCAGAGTTCGGTATCCCCTGAAAAAAATAAACGGGAAATGGAAAATCAATAACGAAAATATTCTTGGATGGTTGAGAAAATAAAGATTTGCTTTTATTCATCAGCTTTCGTATTTTTGAGTAATAAAAGCCCCGGAAATAATTTCTGATCAGATTTTCAATGGACTCAAACAAGCGATACAACAGTTATCCGGTCTGGATTGTACTCTTCTCCAACCTTGTTTCATTGGGAATTGTTGCGCTTGGGTTTCTGATTTTTCTCAGATTTAGTATTCTTGCCTCCCTGGCATATCTTCTCTATTTTTTATTTCTGGAGTACCGTCTGCTTCGTTTTCACTGTCCCGATTGCTTTTATTACGGCAAGAACTGCGCATTTGGCCATGGCCGGATCAGTGCACTTTTGTTCAAAAAGGGAGATCCGGTAAAATTCTGTGCTCACTCAATGACCTGGAAAGATATGATTCTTGATATAATGATTTCATTGCTGCCGTTTCTGGCAGGAATTATTCTTATGATCATTGAGTTTGACTATTTTCTGCTTGCAGCAACCATCCTGATTTTACTTCTTACAACATTCGGAAACAACATTATCCGGGGAAAATTTGCCTGCCGTTATTGCAGTCAGCGCGACCTTGGATGCCCGGCTGAAGCGCTTTTCAACAAAGAAAAAAAAGAATACCATGAAACCGCTCAGTAAAGAATTGCTGATTGCTCCCTGCGGCATGAATTGCAGCATCTGCATGGCATACCTGAGAACAAAAAACCATTGTCCTGGATGCCGGGCGGCTGATAACAGCCCTTACAAATCAATACAACACTGCATTATCCGCAATTGTGCAAAACCCGATTCCGGCTATTGCATGGATTGTGACCGATTCCCATGTACCAGTGTGAAAAGCCTTGATAAAAGATACCGGACAAAATATAACATGAGCATGATTGACAATCTGAACCGGATAAAAGAAAAGGGTTTTCAGGATTTTCTTCAGGAGGAAAAGCATCGGTGGACTTGTTCCGACTGTGGCGGCACTATTACTGTACATCGGCACGTATGCTCCGGGTGTGGAAAAATATTTATATAAATTATCAACCGTTCAGAGTTCTGTTTGTTTTTTCATGTTACTTTTGATCAGAAAATATTTTCTGTCACAATATAAAATTATGTGTTTTTCAGCAACAGCCAGTTTTGGCGCAGGTGCGGTACTGACTGCACTCGGCGTGGTATCAGTAAAAACAGCAGTGAAACCACAGCAACTGCCATTTGCCGGTATTCCTCTTCTTTTTGCGGCGCAACAGATTGCTGAAGGATTTCTGTGGTTGTCGCTGCAGAATTCAGAATATGCTGTATTCAGGGTGCCCAGTACTTATATGTTTTTATTCTTTGCTCAGGTATTCTGGCCATTCTGGGTGCCTTTTGCTGTTTTGAAGCTAGAGCCCAACGAACGAAGAAAGAAATTTATGAAAGCAATGTTTGCCACCGGAATATTAGTGTCGCTGTATTTCATTTCCTGCATGATGATTTTTCCGGTCAATGGAGTAATTGAAGAGTGCCATATTTTCTACACATTCGGGTATCCGGTAATCATGACCCCCATTGTAAGTGTTTTCTACGCCCTCGCAACCATCGGGTCGTTGATGGCATCGTCGGTCAAAGGAATGAAACTGTTCGGAATTTCAGTCTTTATTGCTTATCTGATTACCGGTATTTTCTATCTCGATTATTTCGTGTCTGTCTGGTGCTTCTTTTCAGCAATACTTAGTCTGATCATTGTTTCGGTGATTTACAGAATGCGGCAGTTAAAGGCGCAAACAAGACACTATGAATAGCACATTCATTTTTGGATAAAAAAACCTCCTATTCTGTTTTCGCCTCATATTCCCTCACAACCACCATGGCATTGTCTTCGCCCGATTTTGAAAGGAAGACAAATCCCTGATCACACAACATCGGATGCATCGGCGCAAGCTGCAGCGCATCGGCATCTTCGTAGCGGCCGTATTGGCCCGAGCGGCTGTGCAGCACAATGTAATTGCCGATTTTGGTTATGCGTCCTCCACCCGAAATCCCAATGCGGCGCCCTTTTGCAGCAAATTCGCTGATGGCCCGGCCGAAAATCTCAACATGCATATTGGGTAGCGTATAATCAAAGTAAATGGTAAATGCCTCACCCGTTTCCCGATCAGTGAGAACAACAAATTTCAGATTATGTAAATATGTATCAAGTAAAGACATTCCAATATTTTCGACAATAAGCAAATGTAATCATTAATAAATCAACTTTCTTCATTTTTCAACCAACATTGGTTTTGAAATTATAAATATCATATTTTTGTTAATCCAAAAAAATACGAATATGAGATTTCTTATAAAATTGAATGTAGCAATTGTTTTTCTGTTTTCTGCCTATAATAATATACACGGGCAGACAAGTACAGAATTATGGGGGATGACGACTTTCGGTGGAAATGGCTTCGGAGTGATTTTCAAGACAGATGGTGATGGCGAAAACATGCAATGTGTTTATAAATTTGGCGGAGCTGCCGTTAAAAACTCCAATTATACAAATTTATACGAGACTCCATATGAGGAACGTCTCAATATGATAAATCCCGGTGATAGTTCAGGACCGAGTGTCCTTTACGAGATCAATCTTGATGATCTGCCTATAACATCATTATCTGATTTATCTGGAACTGAAGACGGGACTTTACCATATGGATCACTGGTTCAGGGAACAAACGGCAAACTTTATGGTATGACTAAAATGGGCGGACAGTACAATTATGGAGTCATCTTTGAATTTAATCCGGATAGTCTTACCTACAAATCAATCAGTTTTGACAATGCCGGTATTGTTGGCCGAACTCCTTCCGGTTCGCTTATAAAAGCTTCAAATCAAAAACTTTACGGGATGACTGCTTCTGGCGGCATGGCAAATTACGGAGTTATTTTTGAATATGATCCACAAACAAATTCATATTCCGGAATATTTGACTTTGTAAATTCCGCAGGTGGAAAAACACCGGAAAGCTCATTGTTGGAGGTGAATGAGAAGCTTTATGGAATGACCAAATATGGTGGAACGAACAATTGCGGAATATTATTCGAATACGATCCAGCCTCCTCCGTATTCATTAAACTCCATGATTTTACCACATCAAGCGGAAGCTCGCCATATGGTTCATTAATTGAAGCCTCGGACGGAAAATTATACGGGTTGACAAAATCAGGCGGCAGCCATGGATCAGGAACTCTTTTCGAGTTTGATTTATCTGATTCCACATACACAAAAAAAATTGATTTTGACGAAACCAACACAGGATCAGAACCATCCGGATCTCTTATTCAGGGATCAAACGGAAAATTATACGGACTTACTTTAGCCGGAGGGCAAAATGGAATGGGAGTGCTATTTGAATATGATATTAATAATTCAATAATCTCCAACAAATTCAATTTCGATGGGACTTCACATGGAAGTTATCCAAACGGTTCATTAATGCAGGCAGCAAACGGAAAAATGTATGGACTTACCAACAGAGGCGGCAACTCAGATTTGGGAGTAATGTTCGAATATGATCCTGCTACTGAAACAGTGATTAAGAAATACGATTTTTCTGATTCTGATGGTAAATCTCCTATGTATTGTCAATTAATTGAAATCAATATTCCAATTGGAGTTCAGGAACTGACTACAGATCACAACAAAATTATTATATATCCCAACCCAGCTTCTGACAAAGTAATAATTGAGATTGAAAACCCGGGCATGAATAACTTTTCTTTCATGAATTCAAATGGAGTTATTCTGAAATCCGGAAGCACTTCAGGACTGAAATCAATCTGCATTGACATTCATGGATACAATCCGGGAGCATATTTCATTAACATCAGAAACCAAAACGGTTCACAGACAAAACAACTTATTATTGAATAAGATCCTTTTTGTCAACAACAACATTCAAATTAATGAAACCGAAAATCACTTCTGATTTTTTCTTCCCGCCAGTGTTCCGCACGCTGCAGCAATATCAAGCCCGCGTGAGCGACGCAAAGTAGCTGTAGCTCCACGTTTGATAATTTCATTCTGAAAAATCAGCACATCTTTGTCGGCAGGTGCTTCGAAAGGCAGCCCTGGAACAGCATTGTAGACTATCAGATTGATATGTGCATGGCAACGCATGGCCATGTCCGCCAGTTTAGAAGCGTGGCTCCGCGAGATATTAATGCCTTTGAATAAAATATATTCAAACGAAATCTTTCGGTGTCGAGGCAAATCAGCTTCAGCAATCATGTCGAGAATATCGCTTATTGGATTTGAAATCTGCGCAGGCATTATGTGCAGGCGCTCCTCAGGAAACGGACTATGTAAACTGATGGCAATATTCACCCGTGTTTTTTCTATCAGGTCACTGAAACGAGCATGAATACCAATGGTTGAAACAGTGATTCGACCGGCACCTATATTCATCAGCTTTTCCGAAGTCAGAATTTCGAGCGATTTAAACACTTCAGCCCAGTTGTCAAGGGGCTCGCCCATGCCCATGTAAACGATGTTCGTGATTTTGTCATGTTCATCAATGGCCATCAGCTGGTTCAGAATCTCTCCGGCTGAAAGGTTGCCATGAAAACCAATGGCTCCGGTAGCACAAAACCGACACCCGTAGCGACATCCGACCTGCGACGAAACACAAACGGTTAAACGGTCTTCATCGGGAATTACGGCTGTTTCAACAATCCGGTTACCGGAATATTCGAAAAGATATTTTTTTGTTCCGTCTTTGGAGACCTGCACATCCGAATAAGGCTGAAGGATTTTCGGAAAATCAGCTTTAAGCTGTTCCCTGAAATGCTTAGGAAGGTTGCTCATTTCATCATAGCTGAACACATGCTTTGCATACATCCATTCTGCAATCTGTTTTGCAGTAAACGAACGTGCACCGTATTGTTCAATAATGACGGCAATTTCCTCCGGAAGGAGACCAAACATTGTTTTTTGTTCCATACAAAAAAACCCGGCTTTACCGGGTTCCCTTGTGGAGCATACGAGAGTCGAACTCGTTACCTCTTGACTGCCAGTCAAACGCTCTAGCCAAATGAGCTAATGCCCCAACTTTTCGGACTGCAAATATACGAAGGTTTTTATTTTTGGCAAAAATATTTTTCTCAGCCCTCATTAGCGAGTGATTGTGAGCAAAAACTCACCACTGACAACTGGCCACTGGCTACTTAAAATAGATTATCTTTGTTTGCGTTGATAAACAAATGCAGCGAATCATCGGCTTTTTATTTCTTTTGATTGCCATAGCGCAATTACAGGCTCAGGAAAACCCGGGCATAAAATCGCTTTCGCTGCAATTGCCTGTTCCCGACACGCTTCAGTTGGACACTTTCACGGTAAATCCCGCCGATATTTCCATTGTGCTGCCAGACGGAACAAAAGCCGACACCTCGTATTTCAAATACGACATCAGCAAAGGGATCCTCATCTTCAGAAAAGAAAAGTTACCTGCATCGGGTGAGCTCAGAATATCGTGGAAATCCATGAGTGTCAACCTCTCGAAACCTTACCACCACAAGGACACTTCCCTGCTCTTCCCTGAACTCAAAATTTATTACAATCCATTTGATGCAACAGGCAACACAACTTCCGGATCATGGCTGGAAACAGACGGGCTGACCAAGTCGGGCAGCATTTCGCGCGGGTTCAGCGTTGGAAACAGACAGGACTTTTCACTCAGTTCGTCACTCAATCTGATGCTTTCTGGAAAATTAAGCAACGACCTGGAAATTCAGGCTGCCATTTCCGACAACAACATTCCCATACAGCCCGAGGGAAACACACAGCAGATACAGGAATTTGACAAAATATACATCCGGCTTTCGAAAGAAAAAAATATTTTCACTGCTGGTGATATCCAGGTGCAATCGACGCAGCAGAACTATTTTCTGAAATACAACCGCAAGGCGCAGGGTGCAGACTTTCAGACAACTTTTTCTCCCGGATTGTCCAAAAATGATGAAATGTTTGTCCGTGCCAACGGTTCATTTGGCAAAGGCCGTTATACCAGGCAGGAAATCACGGCCGTTGAAAGCAATCTGGGACCTTATAAGCTTAAAGGGAACAACAATGAGACATACATCATTGTTCTGGCCGGCAGCGAAAAAGTCTATATCGACGGGAATCAGCTCACACGAGGCGAAGACAATGATTACATCATTGATTACAATACCGCTGAAATCACCTTTACAACAAAAGTCACCATCACTTCCAAATCAAGGATTGTTGCAGAGTTTGAGTACTCCGACAAGAATTACTCCCGGTCACTGATCACGTCCGAAGTTGATTACCGGTCAGGGAAATTCAATGCCGGATTAAGTCTATACAAAGAATCCGATCTGAAAAATCAAAGCATACAGCAGGAGCTGACCGATGAGCAGAAAATGATCATGTCGCTAATCGGCGATTCAGTTCAAAACGCCTATTCATCAGGTGTTGACAGTATCGGATTCACAAACGAGCGGGTAATGTATGCAATGATTGACACCCTTGGTTACGACAGTGTCTTTGTTTATTCAACCAGTCCTGATTCGGCATTGTATGCTCTGACTTTTTCTTTTGTGGGCGAGCACAACGGCAACTATATTCAGACGGGTAGCAGTGCCAATGGTCGTGTTTTTAAATGGGTTGTCCCGGTAGCTGGAATTCCTCAGGGATCTTTTGAACCTGTAATCACACTGATTACTCCGAAAAAAACGGAAATGTATTCCTTTCACGCTGGTTATGATTTCAGTAAAAACACAAAGCTGAATGCAGAGTATGCCATCAGCAACAAAGATGTTAATCTCTTTTCATCGCTGAACGATGGAGATGATATCGGACATGCCCTTACCCTGAATTTCAGCACACTTCAGAAAATCTGGAATGACACAATAAAAAAATGGTCGCTTTCAGCAAATGTACGTACTGAAATTATTGAAAAGAATTTCAACCCTATTGATCGTTTTCGCAGTGTTGAATTTGACCGGGACTGGAATATCAGCCAGATGGAAGAATATGCCAACACCTATTTCGGTCTGGCCGACATTGCATTGCAAAATGCAAAAGCTGACAAATTCCGGATAAGCAGTGGTGTTTTTATTCAGGATCCTGACAATGCGTCCTGGCAAAATCTTCTGCAGATAAACAAAAACTGGAAAAAAACCATTCTTCGTTCTACCGCTGTCTATCTTTCGTCTCCGGCTGGCGGAAACATAACAGATTTTTACCAGTATCAGAATAAAATTGAAGAAAAACTAGGAAAATTTGCTGCAGGAGCAGAAATAAATGGTGAATCCAAGATTATTCAGGAGGCCGACAGCAACATTCTGAACACCGGATCGTTTGACTGGTGGCTGGCAAAAATATATTCGGGCTATACTGATTCAAGTCACAGTGCAAAAATTTATTATCAGTACCGTGAGGATAAAATCAGCGACAGTGCGCGGCTCGTCCCGCAAAGTTACATGACCGACATTGGTTTTGAGAGCAGCGGACAGATTGCGCAAAACAATCAGTTGCTTATGCGTGCAACCTACAGAAAAGTAATTTATAAAACCGGAACAAACAACAATGATAATTTCCTTCTTGGACGACTTGAATACACGGGTCGGATCAAAAAACGCTTTATTGTTCTGGGAGCCAGTTATGAAGCGGGTTCCGGAATGGAGGCAAAAAAAGAGTTTTCATACCTCGAAGTGACTCCGGGACAAGGTGTATATACGTGGAATGATTACAACGGAAACGGGATCAGGGAACTGAATGAGTTTGAAGCCGCTGCTTTCAGCGATGAGGCAAATTTTATTCGCGTTTATACACCGACAAATGATTATATCAGAGTTTTTTCATCGCAGCTAATTGGCAACATGGCTGTTTTGCCAGCCGAAATACTTAAAAAAGAAAAATTCACAGGAAAACTGGTATCGAAATTTTCAAACCGGAGCGCTTTCTCCTGGGATAAGAAAACCTCGTCGGATCTGGCTTCAGAAATGTACCTTCCATTTACCGATCTTGGGCCCGATTCATTGCTGGTAACACAAAACGCCACATTCAGAAATGTTCTGACGTTTAAAACAAATGATTCCCGTTTCTCCATAAACTGGATCAACATAGCAAACAGAGCACGAGGCCTTTACACAAACGGCATTGAGGACCGTCAGACGCGGCAGGATGAAATAAAAATCAGCAAATCATTTCTGAAAAGCT
>VSSQ01001197.1_pt1 | contig 10764 bp, 5 predicted proteins | sample 4763081 | NCBI WGS metagenome assembly VSSQ01 (sample SAMN12137344, study PRJNA551015) | bioreactor metagenome | isolation source: SDC9 anaerobic chlorinated ethene degrading culture | place: USA: Knoxville, Tennesee | collected 2015-01-01
TATGCCGGCAAGTGTCCTGCCAAGATTAATGTCATCTTCTACAATCAGAACTTTTTTCATATAAACTAAGATAGGGTTTTTAGTGCTCTCTTGAAAAAAACAATTATTCCGTCCGATCAATTTTGCCGGAATTTTTGTGTCTTAACACCAAGACTAAGATTTCGTGACATGGGAAATAAGCATAACCCAATCCAATCATCTTAGAATGAGGGGGAATGTGTTCTACAACTTTGATTATATTGCCTCCCATCTTTTTGGCTTCTCGTTTGGCATGAAGAATTTGATCATCATATTTACATTTTCCTCCAAAACCATTATCTCCAACTCTTACAGTACCCAGCTCTTCGTATTGATAAGCACTTTCATCTCCAAGTGCTATGACCTGAACCTCTTCCGTTTCATTTAAAGGGGGATAGGTATTCACTATTGTCCTTGTAATCAAGGGTGAGCACGCCTGTAAGAAACAAAAAAGAAATAATGCGAGGATTAATCGAATGGTTATTTTCATGTTGTGAGTGAATTGTTAATATGATTTAGTTTAATCCGGAATAATTCAAAATACGTAATTAAGTACAATAATTAGAGTATCTCGTGTTGGTGATACGTTCCAAAGAACCCTGCCTGTCGCTATGCACGTAATACAGCGTGTTATTCTGCTGCATCGTGGTTAACCCAACCGGCGTGTAAATATAATCAATTTTTGTAATTGCACCATTAGAGAAGCTTGACTGCTCTAAACAATATTACCATATAGTACAATTATATGTGAAGAGAATACTGTTACGGTAGCATATGATCAATTTTTATAACTTTTCCTTTATCAAATAGAATGCTATAACCAATCGAAGATTCCCAAATAAACCAAATGCCATCAGGCAGTCCTTCCTCGAATTTCATATTTGAAATCATAAAATATTTGAACCGACAACGGAATGCATAAAGAGTATCTTGAGGGACTAAATACATACAATCGCTTGACTCAACCTGTATTGAAAATTGAGTTAACTGTTTTAATTTGAATATATGTCTATTTTCTAGGGTATCTTTACACAAAATCAAGTCTGTTTCCGTTTTAATAATTCCCTCTGCATAGATATATATTGCCGTATTTTCGGGATGTCCCATATAAACTTGGGGATTTTCCGGATACTGTCTGTATAAGGAAAAAGAACATTGATCATAGTTTATTTCTAATGTCCATTGGGCCGATTTATAATAAATTTGCTGAGCCAACAAAGTCCCGAAAGGAAAAACCAACACGTATATAACAATAAAAAGATATTTCATAAGATTTTTGTTTAATAAACAGCCCTACCGTATCTGTCTGATGAAAGAGGAATAAGGTTTTTTGGATATGACAAATGCATAATATTTCGATTTAAAATGCTCTCTGACGGAATAAACTCTAATGGAATAATATTTTTTCTATAATACAATTGTGTATAGTTATATGCACCATATTCGGTCAATTGTTTAAAACCTTCTTCTCCTTCAGTATAATTGACATAATCGAAATTTGTTCTATGATACACATGAATTAATTCATGGTTCAATGTTAGTACGAATCCTTCGTATGTCTTATGTGGAGACATTGAGATGGTACATGAAATTTTTAGCCCTTTATAAGTAGTTTGTGTTGTACCTAATATTACTTTTCCATCTTTTTTGATAATCCCAGTGTTAACATCTCTTTGATACTCACTTGATAGTTTTTCTTCATTGCTCCTATAATAAACTTTAGTTTTAATATTATGTTCTGCCATAAGTGAGTTAATCTCCTCTTGTGTTTTGAAAATAGCATTCTCATAATTGGTTTCCAATTGTTCTCCATCAGCAATATAATCATAATATTCTGTGCCTCCCCATCTGAAATTCGCACTCGCCCCGACACTCGGATCAAAGCTTACCCCTGTTTTGCTATATTGCATTCCCATTAAATTCGCACTCCACCCACCATTCTGACTCCAGCTTACCCCCATACTGGTGAGGTTCGTATTAAAACTGAACGCACCGCCACCACCTCCAAATCCATAACCAGCACCAGCTATCCATCCGGCTTTGGTGTCGTAACCGCCATAAACATAAAGTCCACCAAGCGAAGCATTTGCAGTGAAAGACCAACTATCGTTCTTGAAATTGTATCCAATTGTACCGCCTACACTGGCAACTCCATAGATGCCAAATCCTGCACTTACCGAAACACTTAATCCACCGGACGGACTCCAACTGATGGAAGGAATGATGTAAAAAAGCTCCCCTTCCGGATCAACATACTTAAACGGATTATTCAGGCAATACGCGTACCTGTTAAAACTCTGCGTAAAATCAGGCGCTTGTACATACGGGTCGGGTGAAAGGAAACGAGCTAATACCGGGTCATAAACCCGTCCGTTCATATTAATCAAATTCAGGGCAACTAAGTGCTCGTGACCGGTATATCCACGGTCGGTGATGTTTACTCCGCTGAGTAAAATCCTGCCACCCCAGGGTGTATAAGCATAAGCAGTTACGATTGTTCCACTCGTGTTGGTGATACGTTCCAAAGAACCCTGCCTGTCGGTATGCACGTAATACAACGTGTTATTCTGCTGCATCGCAGTTAACCCAACCGGCGTGTAAATATAATCAATTTTTGTAATTGTACCATCGGCAGATATTTCTTCTTCGTAACTTCCTAAGTAATACCGCGTTTTTTGCAGACTGCCATTACTGTAATACCGCGTTTTGATGCGCTGCTCGTCTAAACCATAAGAAATCAGGTATTGATCCGCAATATTATTTTCATCCACTCCTTGTGCAACCCTGCTGATCTTGTTGAAGGCTGTGTATTCAATAAATTGCTTATTATTGCTTATACCTTGCTGTGCTCCCGATATACCACTCATGGCATGTGGCCTTGGTGAGTTGTACAAATAGGTTCCCACATCGGTTTTCGTTTTGATGTTGCCGTTGGAGTGGTAATCCATTTCATATTGCAGGTTGGTATTCAGGTAGGCGTGAGTCAACCGGTCGAGCTCATCGTACCGGAAGTTTTCGCTTCGTCCGTATATCAGATCATTTCTGCTTAACAGATTGCCGGTTTGGGCTTCGTATTCGTAATGGTTGTGCTGGATAAACGTGCTCTCCTTTTTCGCCTGTATATCCGTCAATTCGCCACGGTTGTTAAAAATATTTACCGTCTCAATACCGCTGCCTAATTTATAGCCGGTAAACTGCCCGTTGCTGTTCAGAGTAGTTCCTTCCCAGATAACCTTTTCGCCTTTCTTAACTTTTACCAATGCACCAAAGTTATCGTATTCGTTGGTTATAATCAGTCCGCTTGGCGAAGTGCTGGTCAGTGGTCGCCAGAGAGGGTCGTATGTGTTTGAGAAAACAAATGTTTTACCGTCATATTCATCGGTTATCGTTTCGTTCAGATGTCGGTTGTTGTATGTAAACGATTGGGTATGGACTGTTGTCCCGTTTTCTTTCTTTATTATGTTTTGAATTTGCCCGATACCATTACCCGTTGGCACATACACGTATTCGGTCGAGGAGGTCCCAATCGTGATACCCGATTCCTTGTCGGTCAGGGTTTTGATTTTTGTTCTTCCGGCAATATCGTACTCAAGTTCGGTTATATCGCCATTGGCATTGACCTGTTTCTTCAGACTTCCATCCGCGAAATACTCATAGGTGATGACACCTGCATTGGGATCGTGCAACTCTTTTTGACGCCCGACCTCATCGTATTTGATTTCGGTAACAGATCCGTTGGTTTCTATTTTAACCGGTTTTCCCAATGCGTTGTAGGTATAAAGGATATCCCCACCCTGATCATGACGTCGGGTAACTTCACCCATGGCATTGGTTATACTATAACTTATCGTGCCATCGGGAGCAGTTACAGTAACCTTCCCCGCGGCATCAGCATAATCATATTTGGTAATTAATGTGTTCGTACCGTCAAAAGTAATTTCCCTGCTGACACGTTGAAACGGATCGTTGTATTCATAATCGGTATAAACTTCCGTTTCACCATCATAACGCGGTTTTACAGCGCGAATTAACTTCCCGGTAACAAAATCATATTCGGTAAATGATTTCAATTTTGCACCTTTCCATCCCGAAGTCTCGGTATAAATCTCCCGGCCAAGTGCATCGTAACGTGTTTCGGTGACCACATTGGTTTTATTTGAACTAATGGTTTGTTTATACAGGCTTGAAACGCCCCATTGGGTATTATACGAAATCTCCTCACCCGTGGGAAGTGTTTTCTTGATCAACTGCCCGAAAGCATTATACTTGTAATATGTAGTCAGTCCGTCAATTCCCTTTTCACTCAGCACGCGACCCCAGTCATCGTGCGTAGTAAAACTTTTTTGTTCCAGTACATTTTCTTTTGATTCCGCGAAGCGAAATTTATCATCGTATGTGTACCTGGTAATTCGCGAAGTTTGTCCTAATGGCGTAATGGTAACCGATTTCAGTTTTCCGGCAGGAAAATACTCGTAAACACTACTTGTCTCAGCATAAGTCCCCTGCATGTCCACGGAAGTTTCTACATTACCTTTTTCATCGTAAGTATAAGTTGATGTGAAAACATAATTGGGATGATCAATACGTTTACTTGTAACCTTTTTCGTTTGAGGCAGATAAGCGACCAACCCCGTTAATGTTCGTTTCACATAATTATTAAATTCAGAGATAGATGTAAATTCGGCAGACTCACTTTTAGTTTTTGCAAGCGTGCCGTTTGAGTTAAATGAATATTCGGTAGTTGTAACTGTGTTCTTTATTTTATCCGTAGTAACTTGGCGAGTTACTATCGGGATAAAACGTTTTTCGCCATTTTTCCCTTGTACTATTTCGGCAGATAGCACATCATTGGTTTGAGTTGATTCCGATATCAAGACACCATTTATACTTACAATTTGTTTCTTTGGATTTACAGTATAATAATCGGTATTGATTTCGTATTCTGTAACATTTGTTTGTTTTGTACGGTCGTTTGTTGTCTTTACTTTTTCAAAACCAAGGAATCCTTTTCCACGGGTATGGACTTTTGGTTTCTCATAATCATAAGATGTAATCGATCCATCTGCCGCAGTATATTGATCAACCACCATCATGGGTGCTTTCAGATCGCGCAGGTCAGCCCGGTTTTCTGTATGGTTATATGCTGAAAAGTATTTATAAGAGAAACTTTCGGTTTGCCCCATCCCATTGGTAATGCTATGAACGACATTGCGCTTGTTGGCTCCCGGCATAGTGAAGGCTTTGTAATAACGGTTATCACGATTGCCCTGACGATCACCAAAAACCAAATCAGGAACTCCATCATTGTTAATGTCCATTACTACTGGGTTCATTCTTGAAATACCTTCACATATTCTACCATCTTCACCTGCCTTATCTTTCTCTTTATGAGGATATTCTGTATATGTGAACGATTCCTGCACAAAACTCCCGCCTGTGTTTCTATAAAAACGCCAATGTGACTTTTGGTAGTCATCTCTGTTTTTACCACTATAATAATCATCCGCGATGATTATGTCAGTATATCCATCACCGTTATAATCAATAAGAACCGCATAATCATTTTCCAGTTCTCCACCATTACCTTTCCAGAAATTATGCAGATTTAGGTTTTCCTTTTGACATAAAGCTAATGAGCCGTTTGTATTTTTCAATAAAAACCACTTCTTTTTGCCTTTTTTTCCCTGTCTCACGAGGATATCAGTCAAACCATCGTTATTGATATCAGCAGGATATAATTCTTCAAAAAGCAATTTATTATCAATCCAATTAAATATTTCACGATGATCTTCGACTGATAATAACAACTTATCTGCCACATTCATTCGCATGAATTTCCATGACATTCCGATTCTTTTAAAATCAACCACGCCGTTTGCATTAAAATCTCCTGTCACATTTGCTTTCCCATTTAGATAATAATTCTTTTCATAAGAACCCTGCTGTGTTAATCCGCCTGAACCGCCATAATAAACCTCAACAAAATACCGTTGCTGCTCTGAATCAGAATCGTCTTCTTTAGTATCATTACGATATGGAATTATTACTAAATCGAGGTACTCGTCTCCATTGATATTACAAAGAAGAGGATAGTATCCATATTCTTGTCCATATGTCCATTCAGGCCCCTGACGTCTGCAATTTTCACTATAACCGTCACAGTGATAATTAGGAAAATCCGCTATCTTGACAAGCTCCGTTTTACTATCGTTTATGCCAAGAACCACTACTCCGCCCATTTCTTCCTGACTACTGTCAGAACCTGTTCTCTGTAGCATTTTTTGCGTTAAGATGAGCATTATCTCATCTTTCCCATCATTGTTAACATCGCCTATAACTAAATTATTTCTAAAAAATTCCCGTGATTTATTCGTGGCAGGGAATCTTACTAATGGTAAAGTAGTATTGCCTTTTAAGGTAACAGCAACATATCCTTTTTCATTACTACCTTCGCTACCTTCCCACATTTCAATTCTATCCGGATAGCCATCACCATCAATATCACCTGTATAGAGATGCGTTCTTGAAGTGTTATTCAAATTACCATCCTGCATTTTGTCCAATCTTATCTCCCGCAAGGAACTTTCCTTACCCCATCCAATCTTAGTGCTATTTATAAATGCCTTATTTGATCCAAAATACGGTTTCACGGCATCTAACTTCGCGTAATTTTCACTGCTGTTATACACGAATTGATAACCTCTACCCAAAACTTCATCTACAAACACCTGTATTTCAGACAACAATTTGTTTTGTTGAATCCAAAAACCATTAATACAACGCTGCTGCGTTGTTCCGCCCAGCTGAATATGTTTGTCATCGTAGTCAAAAGAAATACGATTCGTGCCGTAACTGACTGTTTTCAGGTATTGCCCGTTATCCTGGTATGTATAGTTGATTGCATTGTTGTTTACATCAGTCACTTTACTGATTTTCCATGCCAACACTTTACTGCCCGATTTCAATAAAGAATTCGCGGTTTTACCATATTCTGTAACCGTTCCTTCTTTGGTTGTAAGTTCAAAATAAATTATTTGTGTTTCGGGACTTTTCAGTATTCTTACCCGGGCATAATTCTCTGTCTCTGTACTATAAACAGCTCCCTCCTGAAAGTGTGTTGTTCCATCAACTAAAATTAACCGTTGCCCATCAATATATAACTGGTCTGTCTCATTGAATTTGATAGTTGTTGCATCTATTTTTCCTTCTGAAGTTTCATCAAAATAAAAACTCTGCATCCCTCGACTGATGGCGGACACTCCAGTAATATCCCAACCGATTCCCAGCGCACCATAACCTCCCTGACTATTGTACGCGATGGAAAGCTGTGGCTGAACGCCATTGGTTCCAACAGGAACTTCAATCGGGATCTGATAGCTCGCCGCACCCGCAGGGCTTACCGCAGCTGCACCCGGGAGCGTACCGACTGCCAAATTAGTATTAATCTCACTACCCGAATACAAGGCATTCTCGACTGTTTGTGTCAATAAACCGGAATAAGCAGTTCCTGGCGTAGGTGCTCCAATAAAATAATTATTTTTTAAAGAGAGGATAGAAGATGAAGTCCATTGCACCAAACGACGTTGTATAGAAACCATATTTTGCATGGAAGTCCCATTGTGCGCCCGGAGATCCCAATAAGTCGAAATTACTTTTTTTGAAAATGCATAGCCGGCTTCTTTGGCGTAACGATACGACATCTCATCAACCAGATTTCCACGCTTATCATACAAGGATATCTTTTCTCCTTCATTACGCAGCCATATACCATGCTGATAAAAGATCTTTGTACTGCCTGATATTGCTGGGAACAGCGTTGATAAACTGAAATTTGTTTCCGGACATTTGAACGCGACAAGAACCACTTCTTTAGAAGAAATTATCGTGTTTAAGGGAAAAGTAAAGCGACTGCCATTATCACCGACACTCCAACCTGAAATATCAACCTCCTCTGCTGTCGGGTTGTATAACTCGATAAACTCACCGTTATGATGACCCTCCGACGGTGTAAAGTTAAAAAGGTCTTCATTCAGTGGCGTATCGTAAAATACTTCTGAAATAACAACTGGTGTAATCTTTGCAGCATGAGCATTCAGGCCAAGAAGAATAATCGTTGATATGGTAAGCAGTATATTTTTCATTTATTAAACTGTAAATGGTAAATAGTAAATGACAATCATTCCCTGATAATCTTATAAGTTTCTGTTTTTCCGTTAACGGTGAGCATCAAAAGATAAGTTCCCGTTGGGAAACGGCTCATGTCTACGGGAATTACATGATTTGTGCTATTCTCTCCCTGTAAAAGGACACCCTGCATATCCATTAGTGCATAACTAACAATCAAATCCGGTAAAGCAGTCTGTATTTCAACCTGTAGAATACCTTTGGTAGGATTAGGTAATATTTGCACCTGAATGCCTCCTACAATATCATCCAGTGAATCAGGATTTACCAAAGTAGTATCCGGCATGTTAGATTTGATGTTTTGCATGGTCACGGTTTTGTATTTCACAATGCAGTTTCCGGCGTCATCATATTCAAAGTGAATTGTTTGGGCTTGCGCGAACTCGAAGCAGAAAATCGCGAGCAAGGTAATAAAGGTTATTTTCATTTTAGCAGCATTTATAAAATTAGCATAAGATTCAACAGGGAATATCATCTACTCTTAAATGAAGATTCAGGATATTTTGAGACTCTTTATTTCCATCATCGTCGCATTATATCCATTATCCCTGAATGTTTTCTGTAGTTTGGCAAGGGCAGTGAGCGCCTTGATCTGTTCAGTGACCGACAACTGATTTTCGTTGGCAAACCTACGATATTGTTCGACATGTATCCAAATCGGATCGTTAATCGCTTGTATTTCCTTATTACACAAGGCCTTCTGAACAGCAATCGCTTTCGTCGCATCTTTCTTATCGAACATCATAACATAATGTTCCATCAGTGTATAAGCTACCCCATAGCACCCGTTTGTTTGCCGTAATCCGGCAAGCAGTATATACCGTGCTTCTTGAATATTTTTGGCGCGTTGCCGGATTTTTGCATGGGACAGATACCAGGAAGCACGGGCTACTGGTGTTAGTGCAGAAAGATAAGGTTCGGCTGAATCAAGCATCCGTTTTGCTTCGTTGAGGGAAGGTGTGTTCTTATTGTATTTTACTAAAGAAGCAGCTAAAGCCAAACCCGAATAAACATTCTGGTTCGCAGCATAGAAATAACGATTCAGGGCTATGATACGGTCATAGTTCTTATTTCTTCTGAAATACTTCCGCATTGACCCAACTACATTGGTATCACTTTTATCATTGGCGAGAATTTGCATACCAAAACGCTCAACTTGCATCGTATTTTTTTGTTTGAAACTTTGGCGCATGTAGTGATATGATATATTTTTCTCATGTTTCCTCTTCGACCTCTCACGTTCTTCCCGCTCTTTTTCATTGTAGAGATTACGATGCCTGTTACCACCACGGTTATTATTACCTCCACGAGAGGAATTACCGTCCATTTCGAGAAAAACAACCGGTTTGTGAGAATCGCGCATTGCCACCCACTTATCCGATACAGATGAACTCACGTTGTTGATTTGTGATAATACTTCATCCGGTAAACTCAGCATTATTTCCGAATTTCGAGGATTGTCGTTAAACCTTTCAAGCAATCGTGGAAAATCTTTCAGGTCTAACTGAAAAATACTTTTCGGATTCAGAGCATTGGCAGCAAGAACCTGACCTGCCGCGTATTCGTATAAATTTGATATTTCATTTTGAATTGCAAATTGTCGTGCTGCAGCCGGATTTCCCAAACACAAACTCCTTAATGCCATACCATAACGATGCATAAAATATGGATTCCCTGTGTTTTGCTGTAATCCATTTCTGTATAATTCAACAACTTGCAACATACTCTGGCGTGCGCCGTAAACCCGGGCAAGCCCATCGTACAAAAACAATGTCCCCGGATTATCCGCAATTAACTGTTTAAAAAGGGATATCGATTTATCATACTGTTTCCGATAGAAATAATCCTTCGCTATCCTGTATTGTGCAAGCAAATCATCTTTAACTGACCCGGAATGGTTTACTGTACTTGACGGAACTGTCGAATTGGATGCTTTGGCTGGGAGAATGCCGGAGAACATACAGGCACCGGCGCTTAACAAAGAAGTTTTCAAGAATGTTCTTCTTCCGATTGTTTTTTTCATAATAAGTGGATTCGCTGTATAGTTGAAGAAAAAAGAGAGAAATACCGAAGGATTCTAACCGTTCATTGCCCCACCACTAAGGTTGCTGCTTTAATTAAGCTAGATATTTCTCTCACTTGCAAAAATATTGCATTCAATGTTTGCTTAATCGTTACTTTTACGAGATTATTTGCACTTATTCAATACAAATATTTACTTTTGTGGATATCGGATGTCAATCAGTTTGTTACACTAAATAATTCATATAAGATATCATCATATATCTATAAAATTATTTTTAAAATCAGCACCTATGAAAGAAATTATTGAAAGAATCAAAGCCTTAAGGAATATAAGAGGTTACTCATACGAAAACATGGCTGCCGGACTCAATATTTCAGTTTCAGCATACAGGAAAATAGAGAAAAACGAAACTAACTTAACGGTTGAGCGTTTATTTGAGATTGCACATTTTCTAAAAGTTCCGGTAAATCAGTTACTGGACATAGATGGATTTTCGACTTTACAGCAAAAGGTTAAAGATACAGAAATCATATACG
>VSSQ01000568.1_pt2 | contig 10747 bp, 9 predicted proteins | sample 4763081 | NCBI WGS metagenome assembly VSSQ01 (sample SAMN12137344, study PRJNA551015) | bioreactor metagenome | isolation source: SDC9 anaerobic chlorinated ethene degrading culture | place: USA: Knoxville, Tennesee | collected 2015-01-01
AAACTGAATCTTGGCCTTGGAGGCTATCTGGGATACTACGGACACAATGAAAAAATCGGTTTTGGTGTAGATGACTCCGGATATAAATATTCACATATCGTTATAGGTGCCAGAGGTCTGTTTCACTACCCTTTTATTCCAAAAATTGATACTTATGCAGGGATTATGCTTGGATACAACATTGCCAACTCAAGATACTATGGTGCGGGAATAGATCCGGGTAATGCGGCAGCAGGCGGACTGGCCTTTGGTGGTGTAGTTGGAGCTCGTTACCAGTTTAACTCCAAATGGGGTGTGTATGCAGAGGCAGGTTATTCAATATCTTATTTAAGCTTTGGAGTTGTATACAGTCTGTAATCACAGGTCAATAATCTTTTTTATAGTGCTGATGCTTTCATCTGCTTACAGATCAGAGTCCCAAAGCACTCCTTTTGAAGTTAAATCAACAGGTTACACTATTTTGGTAAATAGTAAGCCTGTTGATTTTAATGTATATAATATTCACAATTCTCAATATTGTCAGATTGAAGATCTGGCAAGGGTGGGGCTGATAAGTATTGATGGCTCAAAAACTGTAAAATTGCCTTAATTATTATAGATAAGCTTGGTTAGTTCAATAAACTCCTCAACACTTAACTGTTCCGGACGCATCCCAAACAGATAACTTTCCGGAGGAGTTCTCCCCTCCAGAAGCTGTTTTACAGAGTTTCTGACTGCTTTGCGTCTCTGGTTGAACGAGGCTTTTACAACCTTTTTAAATTGTTTCTCATCGCAACCAAGTACTACACGGGAGTTTCTCTTTAGTGAAATTACTGCAGATTTAACCTTTGGAGGGGGGATAAAGCTACCGGGCTCCACTGTAAAGAGGTAGTCAATATCATACCATGCCTGGAGCAAAACCGAGAGAATCCCGTAACTCTTGTTCCCTGGAGGAGAAGCAAGCCTCTCTGCAACCTCTTTCTGAAGCATGCAAACAATTTGAGGGACCTGCTCCCTGTAATCAAGCAGTTTAAAGAAAATCTGTGAAGATATATTGTAAGGGAAATTCCCAATCACAGAAAAACTACCCTTAAAAATATCCCCAAGATCCATATTGAGAAAATCGCCCTCAAGCAGGTTTTCTCCCATCTGAGGATAATTCTTCTTCAAATACTCTATTGACTCTCTGTCAATCTCTGCTGCTCTGAATGTTATATTATCCAGATTTACAAGATGCTGAGTAAGAACCCCGGTTCCTGGTCCAATCTCCAGTACATCTGCAGATAGTTTAAGATCCAGAGATTCTACAATCTTCTCAGCAATCTTCTGATCCTTCAGAAAGTGCTGCCCCAGTGATTTCTTTGCCTTTACATACATATTGCAAAGGTAGTAAAATAATAAGGCCCCTGCTCTTTACCAGCTTCGTGTTACTCTAAGGACAACCGGCAGGTGATCACTGATCCCCCCGTTATATCTTGGACCAATAAAGCTCCTTCTGGGCTTCACACCCAGGTATGCTCTGTCCTTTTCAAGAAGATGGGGATGAGAATAGATAAATGAAGAGGTATCTGTACAGAAAACCGGCTCTAAGTTGTTCATCATATTTGCGGAGATCAAAAAATGGTCAATTGTCTCCCATTTTCCGTTGTATTTTATTGTTCCCTGAGCACCCCTTTTAACAGGAGAGAGAATATTAAGAGGTTGTACCATTGGAGAGATAAAAGCAGCCTCTTCATTAAGATCTCCCATTGCAATAATATTTGCCGAAGGATTAATCGCCAGTATAGAGTCTACCTCCCCCGACAGAGCTGCTGCAGCAGCCTCTCTCAGAGGAGCAGAGGCCCTCTCACCTCCCCATTTGGAGGGCCAGTGCATAACAAACAGATGCAGAGTATCCAGGTAATCAAGTACCCCTTTTGCATAGAGGATACTGCGGGTTCTCACAAGCTCTCCTTCTCTGTTAATGACTGGCTTAAACTTTCTGTACAGAACCTTGAATCTCTCCTTTTTGTAGAAAAGAGCAACATCTATTCCTCTGTGGTCAGGCGATTCGGCATGAACAATTCCGTACTCTCCCCTGGCCAGAGCGGTAACATTTACCAGCCTCCAGGCGACCTGAAAATTCTCTATCTCTGAGACCCCGATGATTACCGGCAAATTACCCTCTGAAGCTATAAAAATATGTTTGGCTACTCTGTTTATTTTTTCGTAAAACCGAACAGAAGTTGTAAATAGATTTTCCAGATTCCAGAATATCATAATGCAATCCTCTCCCAAACGCGCAACTACAGAAAAAAAGAGAGCCAGAAATATAGTTTTCATATCGCAAATTTATTTATCATCTCTCTGGTATTATGTCTAACTCTTCATATATATCTGATTATGAACAAGAATTCCCTCATTTTAGAAATAATGGTATTTTTTGTCTAATTTCGCAGCCTTAAATAATTAAAATAGAATTTTATGGCATTGAAATGCGGAATAGTGGGACTGCCCAATGTGGGAAAATCTACACTTTTCAATTGTATAAGCTCAGGAAAGGCACAATCTGCCAATTTCCCATTCTGTACTATTGAACCTAACATAGGCTCCACAATTGTTCCGGATGAGAGACTCCAGGTTCTTGAAAAACTTGTTAAACCAAACAGAGTTGTTCCTGCAACAGTTGAGATAGTTGATATTGCCGGTCTTGTAAAAGGGGCCAGCAAAGGAGAGGGGCTTGGCAATCAGTTTCTTGCGAATATCAGAGAGACCGATGCAATTATACATGTTCTAAGGTGCTTTGATGATCCAAACATTGTTCATGTTGACGGCAATATTAATCCTGTAAGGGATAAAGAGATTATTGACACAGAACTTCAAATCAAAGACCTTGATACTGTTGAAAACAGAATTGGCAAAGTTCAGAAGCAGGCTCAGACTGGAGGGGATAAAAATGCCAAAAGGATGTACGAAATCCTGGTGAAATTCAGAGAGGCTTTAATGCAGGGGAAATCGGCCAGAACAGTAGTTTTTGAAAATGCTGAGGATGAGAAAATGGCAAAAGAGCTCTTCCTTCTGACCAATAAGCCAGTTCTGTATGTCTGCAATGTTGACGAAGGGGCTGCAAAAACAGGAAATAACTATGTAGAGATGGTGAAGGAGGCAATAAAGGATGAAGATGCCCAGATGCTTGTCGTAGCGGCCAAAATTGAGTCTGAGATTGCGGAGCTTGAGAGTTTTGAGGAGAGGGAGATGTTCCTTACAGAGCTTGGCCTGGACTCCTCCGGAGTGGCCCGGCTTATCAGAACGGCCTATGCACTTCTTAATTTACAGACATATTTTACCGCCGGAGTACAGGAGGTAAGAGCATGGACCTTCCCAAAAGGGGCAAAGGCTCCCCAGGCAGCAGGTGTTATCCACACAGACTTTGAAAAAGGCTTTATACGGGCCGAGGTTATCAAGTATGAGGACTATGTAAAATACGGCTCTGAAAACGCCTGTAAAGAGGCAGGAAAGATGGGTGTAGAGGGCAAGGAGTACATTGTCCAGGACGGAGACATAATGCACTTCAGATTTAATGTGTAGACACACTGTATCAATTATCAAAAACGAGAAACTCTCCAGATAGGAGCAGCTTCTCGTTGAAGTATACTAACTTGATAAAGAAATCCTGGGAAGTAAGTACTACAGCAGGATTACTCCTTATATACATACTCTCTCAGGGATTCCGGAAGAACCGAATCTTTCTTTACCTTGCTTATGATTTTTACAAGTCGATAGTCAGGGTAGAATGACTCCATATAAGCCGGTACAGGATATACTTTTACTTTAATTACATATTCATAGCCCCGCTCATATTCAAAACCAGTTACTTCTCTGTCATTAAATATACCCCACTCAGCTTCCGGGCTCTCCCTGGATATTAACCAAACTCCTTTTAAAAACCTACCTCCATCTGGACTAAGATATCTCTCTGAAGCTATATGATAGATAAACACCCTCTGCTCCTTCTCGCATGAAGATACCATAAAGATAGCAAATAAAAGAGCTATTAATAGTAATGATTTTTTCATAAAATTCTGTATTAAATAGTATTTAAAATCCTGCACCTCTGATAATATATGATACTCGTTTTTCATATACTACATAACCATACTCAGTACGATATTCGTATGATGAGTCAGGGAGAACATACGATGTCGTCCCGGGAGGAATGACTATGCTTATTAAGTCCTCTGTTATTTCAACCTGAGAACCCCCGTTTAGAGTTACTCGTGTTTCACATGCGACCTGAATTAGTCTTGGAGTTGAGGTCGTTGTAGGCTGTATCAACTCTTTATCACTATAGAAAAATAAAACATTTTTAAGCACGGAAGAGTATGTATCTAAACCTCCACCAACATATTCATCAAAAGAATCAACCGTTGTAACACATTTGGCATATGGAGGTCCATACAAATATTTAATTCCTGCAATATCACCAGTTGACAAAGTATAATTGGGATAAATATAAGACCCATCTTTTTTGGTAATTACTGTTGTTTGAGCATTGTTAATTCGGACTAGGGAAGGGTAGATCATTAGTGAACTGTAGTCAAAATCTGCAAAATCTTCACCGTTTACAACATTGTATTTCTGAAAATTACTAAGTACATCTGTCGGGATATTACCCCATAGAATATTAACATATTCATCTCTATCTTGTCTTCCATGTTCATGATATAAACCGACTGCATGGCCAATTTCATGAGCAACATCATCGTAATCAGCCCATTTAGCCAAGTTAATTTTTTGTCTTCCTCCAGTTCTTCCAACTCCTTCTATGTATGTTTTTTTCGGATCTTCTGATACAAACTTTATATAATCGGGTTGGTTTGTTCGAGGAAAAAACACAAGACCCGTTAACTGTTCAAACATATTAATAGCTTGAGTTACCCTTTGTGGACTTTCTAAATTTGAATCCATCAAATAATAGAGAATACCTTGATGCCATAGTCCATTGAAAACAGTGTGGACTGCAGATCTTTGAGGAGTAATATTATTTAGTGAATCTACTATTTTTTTAGGGATTATAACATCGCCTCCTAATACATAAATGCTGTCATATTTTTGTACTTGAAGTCCATTTGGAAAAGTATAGCTTTCTCCATTGTCAGAATATGCAAGCTGAATTTGATAATCTAATTTGCGATCTGAATCTGAATTTGATTTTGTTAACAGTTGCCCATGCTGGGAATCTAATACACGCTGCTCTTTCTGGCAAGAGGATAGTGAGAATAGGGCGAATAGAATCGCAAATAATTTTAATTGTTTTCTCATATCTGCTTATTTACCTAAACCAATACAAAGATAATTAATATATTATAAAACCAAGTGTTTGTCAAATAATTTAAAATAAAACTAATATATTTCACATAACAAAAATAGACAAGTACATTTAAGTGTAATACAAGAGGGGGGAGGATACTCATGGAAGATGCGGAGGATTTTCCATGCTGATACAGATAATTGATATAATAAAAAAGGCTAACCAATAATGGTCAGCCTCTCTTGTTAATATTCGTATGTAGGTCTAGAAGAACTTAAGTCTGTTATCTTTTACCTTACCGGTTTTCTCAAATATACTCTGAAGTTGCTGCAGTTTGTATGAGAACATTTGTCCGCTTCTCATTTTTGCATCTTGCTCTGTGAAGAATTCTCCCTGAGTTCTTGCATCAACATTAAATAGATAGATGCCTAAGTTTCCTTTAACAGGTCCTGTCAGTTTGTTCTCTGGAGCACTTGTTGCTGCTCCAATAAATACAGGGTCCATAGACTGAGCTCCCATTGCCCCGAATGAAATCCCGCTCTGTTTGCTTACTGTTGTACCAAGGATCTCGGCAACAGTCTCAATACTGTTTGTTCCGGCCAACTTCTCCTTTACACTCTGGAAGAACTTCTCGTTGGTCTTCTCCATTTGAAGGACTGTCTTAATATTATCCTTGATAGCGTCAAACGGCTGGATTCCTGCCTCTCTTACTCCTGTAACAGCTACTACAAAGAAATATTTATTGTCAATAGATATAATCTGAGAGACATCATTCTTTTTAGCTTCGTAAATCCACCTGCTTATAGGTCTGGCATTATTGTATGTTGCAACTGTCTTTGCTCCCTCTTCAATTCCTACGGCAGGAACAACTGAGAGATTCATCTCTTTAACGGCTGCCTGGAATTGCTCCATTTTGCCGTCAGCTTTAGATGCCAGTTCGTTTGCTTTTGAGTAGTAATCCTGGAATGTCTGTTTACTTGCCACAGCACTCTTCTCAAGCAGTGCAATCTGAACCTTCTTTACAGGAGCAGTCCTTTTGGAGGCCTTAACAATATGGAGACCATAGCTGGTTGCAACCTTAAGTGGTTTATTAAGCGGAGCTGTAAAGCAAGTATCAAGACCCGGAAGTTTCATAAGCTGAGTCATCCATCCAAGCTCACCGGGAGCAACATTCGGATTTTTATCCAAAGAGTTCTCGGCAGCAAGGGCCTGAAAATCAGCACCTCCGTCAATAAGTTTGATAAGCGAATCTGCCTTAGCCATAGCTACCTCCGGAGAACTATTGTCAAGAAGAATATGCTCTACAAAAACTGAATCCGCAACACTCTTAACAGCATTAATTCTGGCTGCTCTAAAAGTGTTTCCCTCCTGGAAAACAGGCAGCACAGCTGTCAAAGGAGCGCTGAATGCAAAGCTGTCAAGCGCAGGAGATATAGAGGCAAGCTCACCTTGTTTGAAGAGATAGTCGCTTAATTGTTTCTCCGAATTCCTTGCGAGGAAAGACTTAAGATTGGTAGTAGTGGTAAACTCTTCGTAAACCTTCTCAATATCCTCTTTGGCAAGTTTGATATCTTCTGCTGAAGGGATAACTTCAAAAACCACATAGTCTATATCCCTGCTCGCCTTCATATCAAACTTAAGTTTGTTCTTGTTGTAGTAATCCTTTATCTCCTGCTGAGAAACGGTTACTGTAGTGTCAGGCATAAAACCAAACGGCTGCATTACAAACGATACATCTGAAGTTGTGTTGTTCTCCGCAATTACCCTTTTCATCTCAACAGGGGTTGTAATGGTGCTCTTGTCAAGCAGAGAGATGTATTTTGTGAACATCTGGTCATTTTTGATACTCTTCTCAAGAAAGTTCCAGTATGTTGCAAGATTCCCTGATTCATCCTGAGGGATAGCCTTTACAAACTCAACCAGTTTATTTCTGTCAAATGTGCCGTTCTGACCCACAAAAGACTGCTCTCTCATAAGAACAGGTGATATTGATGTCCCCTGTGTAAGGTCAAGCAGCTCCTCCTCCCCTACTCCAATTCCGGCATTTTCGATTGAAGGAATGAGAACAAGCTCACCCATCAGATCCTGCCATGCACTTTCGTTTACCATCTCCTGACCCTGTTCGTCAAGAGAAGACTGGCCGGTAACCATTTGTTGTATCTTAGTAAAATAGTCTATCTTTTGCTGGAACTCCTGGTAAGAAATCGCCTTGCCGTTCATCTCTCCTACATCGTATTTGGAGGTGAACATTGAGATAGCCGATTGCAATGTTTGTGCGTCAACTATAAAGGAAAGAAGTGCTATACCGATGATTACGGTAATGAAGACTCCCATTCTGACGCGGATCTTCTCGAGAACTGCCATTTTGTTTATTGTTAGATTAAATAGTTATTTTCTTGTAAGGCGCGAAGATAGTAATTTTTTTTTCATCACACCTATTATAGGTCAAGGAGATTGAGTCTCACAAGCTCTAGTCTTCTGCGTGTGGTTCTGAGTATTGTTATCTGAAAATTTTGATAATTGAGAACATCGCCCTGCCTTGGAATATTCTCATTAAACCAGGTTATAAATCCTCCCAGAGTTTCATACTCCTCGCTCTCCGGAATTTCAAGCTCATACTCCCTGTTCAAATATTTTATCTCAAGCCTGGCTGAGAATATAAATTCACCATCCCCTATCTGTTTTTCGCGGAATTCGTCACTGTCCAGTTCATCAGAAATCTCACCGAAAATCTCCTCAATCAGATCTTCCAAAGTTACAATCCCTGCCGTCCCTCCCCATTTATCAAGAACAACTGCTATAGATCCCCTGTTTTTAATCATTGTGGCAAGGAGGTCCTTTGCACCCGTCTCCTCCGGATAATACTCTATTTTTCTTAGTAATTCCCCTGCCGATTTTTTCCCTGTAAGAAGATCTTTTGAGTGTATATAACCTGTTATCCTGTCAATATTCCCCTCAAAAACCGGAATTCTTGAGTAGTTTGAGTCTCTGAAGAGAGAGAGAATATCCTCTGGTGTCGCCTCTGAAGAAATTGCAACTACCTCTGTTCGGGGAATCATACACTCTCTCAGCAAAACATCGGGGAAATTAATGGCATTATGTATTATTTCTGCCTCTGCAGACTCCTCCTCCTCTTCAGCAATAATCATTGATGGGTTGCCTGCTCTTCTTACGGAAAGGGGACTGGTAACCTTTGAGACAAAAAGAGCAAACCAGTAGAGTTTCATTAATACTACATCCGGATACATTGATGCAATCCACTTTGGAAGGAGAGTCCCAATAAGAATAATTACCAGGGCCGATATAATAATAACAATAGTGCTCTTTAGATAAATATTCATATCTCCCGTGAGCCCTCCATCCAGAGCTAAAGCTGCAAAAGCAACAGTAGCAACAGCTGCCATTACGCTCCTGAAAAACTTGAAAGACCATAACAGAAGCACTTTGTTCTCAAGAAGTCTCTCTGCGAATATCGCATAAGATTTCTCCTGTTTGATATCCAGCTCTATCCTAAGCCTGTTACAAGATGTAAGAGCTGTTTCAGTAAGTGTTGCGGTTATGAATAGTATCAGCCCTGTCAGGGCTATAATCATTGCTGTAATCATACTCCGGGTTTGATTACTTGTTTAGCCAGAAGCGGCCCGACAAAATTAACAGTATCTATATAAAGAACCTCTGTTGAGTCCTTTATTATGCTGTAACTATCAAAAGGCTTAATAATTATTGCGTTTCTTGCAAGCTCATCAGATTCCATTCCATACCCCTGCATATACATTGTTGGCGATTTAAGCTGTACATAGCAGTGAGTAAAAATCTTCTTTTCTGTTCTGTCCCAGTAAATGGTATCCGTTTGAATTGTCTCACCTTTGATATAGTTAGTTATAACTACATCTCCGTATGCCTCCCATTTATCCTGAGATTGCCCCTTTATGTGCCTTGCCACTTTAGCAACAATCTCTGTTTCAAGCAGTCCATCAGGAGTAAACGCTTTTATATTCATCCCTTTTGGAAAGATGTCATAAGGTGGAATTTTTTTTGAATAGGTCTCCATTAAAGGAGCATAAACCCTCATAGACAATCTTCCCCCTTTAGACTGATCAAGTATCATCTCCTCAACTATCTGAGTAGGGACGGAGGTTGGGTCTACAGCATCTGTTACTGGCAATTCTTCCTTGCAGGAAAAAAGAAGTGTAGCAACTACAATTGTAGCTGCTACAAGTCTTATTTGGTGTTTCAGTATGTTGCCTGTGGCAGACATTTATTTACGAGTCCTAACGGTGGTACTCTCTCTCATTCCGCTGCAAGATGCGGTATATGGACTACCGTCAACAATATCATACATAAAAGCCTCCTCCTGAAGTGGAAAGTACTGGCGATATGCTGAAATAAGTTTATCTGCATCTTCTGAAAGTGAAGAGTCTGCATTCTTAGCTTTTACAAAGTAGTCAACTGCTACCCACCATTTTGCCCTGGATTCAATTTCATTTCCTCCGCATTTTGAAGAAGCCCATATTGAGCCCATTAGCATATAAACCTTACCGGCCATTGAAGGGTCCTTCTCCACTATTTGTCTTGCAGCAGAGGCTGCCATAGCAAGGTTTTCAAGTTTTGCAAGATAATAAGAACCAAGCTCATAAAGCATCTGCGCATCCTCGTTTGCAGGTGAGGCAGGATCGTCAATTGCCTCTCTGAGAGATTTCACTGCGTTTGCGTGATCCTCTTTAATTGAGTACAGCTTATACAGATAGTATGCTGTATGATATGAAGGTTCAATTCTGTGAAGCGACTCAACTGATTTAAGGAATAGTGGCTCTGAGAAACAACCGCCCTGATTGAGAAGCTTTACAATACCTGAAACAAGCTCTTTGTTATTAGGATCTGCCTCATATTTAGGAGTAAATAGAGCTACAATATTTTCACAACTTGCTACTCCGCTCACTGCGAACAGATTATCAATGTCCTTTTTAGCCTGAAGAGCGTCAGGATGGTTTGCCTGAATCTGTGCATCCACCATAGGAGAAAGCTGTGAATAGAGGCTCAGAACCTTTTCAGAGTCAATTCCCTTATTGTTAAAGAGAGCAGATGCACGCTGCATGGCCAAAACCATGATTGAAGGCTCTGCATTTGCTCCAAATGTGTTGATATTCTCCATAAGCGCGTCAAAAATAAGCTTATCATCACTCCCTCTGAAGCTAACAAGATCTATTACCTTGTTTGTTTGGGCACCAAGAGCATATTTTGGAAAATATTCAGTTCTCAAATCATACAACATTAGAAGGGAGTCAATCAGTTTGTTTTTTACTGCTGCATTACCCTCATTCTTGTCGATTAGAAATCTGTAAATTTTTTGCCCGTCAATATAGAGAGTCTGTCTCAGACCCGGAGGGCAATATTTAAAGGCATCTCTCCACAATGGAGCTGCCTCATTCAGGTTCCCCTGTTTCATGTAATCTGTATAGAAAGAGAGGCTCCTCACGC
>VSSQ01001198.1_pt1 | contig 10733 bp, 10 predicted proteins | sample 4763081 | NCBI WGS metagenome assembly VSSQ01 (sample SAMN12137344, study PRJNA551015) | bioreactor metagenome | isolation source: SDC9 anaerobic chlorinated ethene degrading culture | place: USA: Knoxville, Tennesee | collected 2015-01-01
TGTCTTGCGGTACACGTCGATGGTGTAGGACATAATCTGGAACGTGAAAAACGAAATGCCGATGGGCAGCGCCATCCCGCCAAACGGAATCAGCGTGCGCCCCGCCGCGGCATTGACCGCGTTCGTAATGGCGGTCATATACTTGCAGACGAACAGTACGCCAACGTTATAAACGATCGAAATAATGAGAAAGAGCTTCCCGTGCTTTGGCATCATGAGCCCCGACACCCAGTTGACGAGAATCGAGAACAGCAGCACGAATACAAACACCGGCTCGCCCCACGCGTAAAACAGGAGGCTTGCAAGCAGCAGGACAATGTTTTTTGCCTGAATGGATTTTATGAACGGCAGGTGGTAGAAAACGAGAACCGCGGGAAGGAATAAAAACAGGAATACCGTCGAAGAAAATACCATGCGTTTCTCCTCGTCTATCAATGTCGGATACCGTACAAGAGTTCCGCTCTCAACGCAGCATCATAAGAATAACCATTCTTAACGGATCACCATTTCTACATATTATAATATTCCGGCTTTGCTTGCGTCAATGGTTCGGCTGTTGTACGGGCTGCTGACCCCTGATATGCAAAGCCCGCCCCTTCACAGGGCGGGCTAAAGTAATTCGTTGTGGAGCAGTTTATATAGCCAAGGCGAACTTCTTAATCAAAATTGCTCGAACTCGACAAGGGACTGTTTCCACTAGTTTAATGATTCCAAAATAATGTATACAAGCACGGTAAGCGCTGTTAGTATGATGCACGATATTTTCGCTTTTTTATAATATTGATCCGCCATATTCTTATCTTTTGCGCGCGGGTGTTTATATAAAAAATAAATCGGGATTGCTGCTAATAACTGAGTCGGTATAATCAAAACCACAGCCCATATCCATAGTGGCAATGTGTCTTTGGGCTTCTGATACACTCGATATGTCTTGTTGCCTTGAGTAACTTCCGCGTTTTCACACATTGCAAATGCCGACTCGGCTATAAATGCGCCTGGATTCTTGATAATCACGCTGCTCAAATTGGGGCAACATGAAAACGCGTCATTTCCAACGAAAGTCACGTTCTGTGGAATCACGATGTGTCTGAATCGAACAATGAAGGAAAATGCATTCGCTTCAATACGTTTGAGCGAATTTGGAAAAGCTACATCGCTTAATCGTTTGCATCCACTGAAAGCATACGCCGGAATGACCTCGATTCCTTCCGGAATCCTGATTTCTTCCAGTGACTCACAGTCGCAAAATGCATGTTCGCCGATTTTTTGCAATGTCGATGGAATGCCAATGGCCTTCATGCTTGTGCAATCGCTAAATGCTAATTCTCCGATTGATATAGTTCCTTCTCGGATCGTTACAAACTCAAGATTCGCGCATTTATAAAACGCACGATCTCCTATTTCAACCAAGCTAGGCGGCAATACAACACTTGTTATTGCCAAACATTCTTGAAATGCGCCTATACCAATCCTTGTTACCCCCTCCGGCACATAAACTAACCCTGTCTGTGATTTGCCGGCATACTTTATTAATTCTCTGTTTTCAATTAAAAAATCATTTCTGTCATAATTATGAATGTTGTTATATTGATATCTATCACTATAATTACTCATAAGGCTCCTCCGCCAATCATCTATTTATAAACGAACAGAAATATGATGATGAGTTGTCCTCTGGACGAAACCTGAATTCTACTTGTTGTTATCCAAAACTGAAACTAACGCAATAAATTAATACAATTATGCTGAAAGTAAGCTAAGCATAATTACATCAGGTCGTCATATATAGGTTGAAAAATGTGATTGCGCGTGCTCCGCCAGTTTCGAAGGTATTAATTGAAAAGACTAATCTTATTTTCTCCACTCGAAATCACGGCAAGTATAGTCGTCAGCGGGAACGTATTTCCTATTCATTGTGCAGTAACATTCCCCGTAATTATTATAGTCGCTTCGGTTAAAAAAGACACAGTCGCTGCACTGGAAACGCGAGCAGTGTACGCCAAAAGGAATCTTCACAACGGAATCAATTTTCTTGTCTTTCATTTTTTTCTCCTTTTTATTTAGATGTTATCGTCAACGATTATTGTTTCTTCTTCTACTATTCCATTTAAGTCAACAACATACGTCTTAATATAAAATACATCACTATCGTTGGTTGACGTTGTGATTGGGAAGTAGACCTTGTCTATTCGGCTGATGTTGCGCTCGATAATCTTACGGGCAAATTGAATATCATCGTGAGAGAGCTTTGTATCGCCCCTTGGGTGGCTATGAATTACTCCGCAAAAAAGAATGCCTGATTTTGACCATTCAGAAATCTGGTGATTTAGCGTCGCGACGCTTGGGTAATATGAATTATTACTGAATTGACTGTTCTCATCGAAATAAAACGTTGTTATAACACCATTTTTCGAGTCAAGAATTCCGCCAAGTTCGGGTTTTAATCTCCCTAATGTTTCATGAATTTGTGAGTTAACTGTTTTAGTTAATAACATGTATGGCTGCCATTCGAAGTATACACTCAGATATGAATAGATATATCTTACTTATTTTTGTTATTTTATCATATAATTTGTTTTTTTCAAACATCATAAAAGGAAAATTCGGTGACAGATTATCTTTTGCAGATATAGTATTTCACTTTAACACAAAAGCCCGCCCCTTCTCAGGGCGGGCTTTTTTCAATTCTTGGTGGAGCAGGTAACGGGACTCGAACACCTGCACTACGCCCGTTTTATGCGGATATTCTGGCTGCCGTGTGATATTTCGTGTGATATGACTGCACCCGATTTGATTGTAATCTTCTCAACGTGTAAGCAGCAATCCAACGTTATCAGCCAAACTAACCTAAAGAAGCAAGTATTCATTTCTTCGAAGTTTACGGGAAACCTTAAATTTGATTATTATCAGGAATTGTAGCAGTTTTCAAAATTGGGTGTTGCCAACTTTTCCGCTTGCGTAATGAAATACGGGCAATAACTAACAAGAATGAAAACTAAAAACGTCACATTAATTTGATCTTTTTTGAAAGATTCTATCGACCTTAGTAACTATGCGTTTTCACGCAAATTACTCAGGTGATTATTTAATGTCTTTCACCTTGTAGATTTCATACAAAACAAAGAGTAATGGATTGTATAAGTATGTTTATGGAGAAATTCATCTTTTCGTGATAATATACTGTTGCTCATGAAATTTTCTCATTTGGAGTTTATCTACTAAAGCGTTCTCTTGATTGCTGTTTTTTATTTATGGTCGCTAAATAATGCAATTAAAAGTTTTTTAATACTAGATTGTTTATTGAAATTCTGAAGCTAAAGTTGTTTGTAGACTCTATACTCATAAACGAAGAACAATCTTCAATACTGCATCAAATCAAGTGATATACACTGGAAGCCGTTTGAAATAGGAAAAGCATTCCGCTATTTAGAATAGAACAACTGATAGAAAGACCGATGTTCCCAATTTAGTGGCATCTTTATGTCGACTAGGCCGGACGGTTATCTATCGTAAAGCAAACCCCAAAGCCAATAAACATCAAATCGTCCTCTTCTAGTTATTCACATTGTCCATAGCAGTAAGCGAAAAACCGAAGAATTTGCCGGTAGGCTTAATATCAATTTTCGAAAAACATAGCATGTTCCGTGCGACATGAAGGCACGATACCCCTGGTTTATCTATAATGAGTGGCGCTAATGACATAGCAAGAATTAACGGCTTTGGCCCATCTGGAATTAATATTACATCTCCGTTTACTAGTAATTCATTTGATATATCGACAATCTTTGAGAGCATCCCATAGAAATCGTTAATATGCAGCTCTATTGTCATTGCGGACTTTGTTATAATCTGCTTGTTACAATCTTTGATGTAATTCTTTACTTCAACATCATCTGGATAAAATGCAAAACATGCAATGACATAGTCGGGGTCTAGCGTGGAAATTATCGCATTAGCTCTGATTGGATCGAATCCAAGAGCAATAATATGGATCCTCGGTCGTTCATTGCATATGGACGCTTTCCCTGAAAAAAAAGAATATTGTTCTGTCCCTGCTGTAGGATAGCAGCTAATGCATTCACGATACTGACCCTCTGCATACCAAAAATATACTCGATCATCTGCTCTAAGAATATGCATTAGCTTGACTGCCAAATTGCAATACCATGCTCTTGGCATCGCTGAATAGTCAATATGTATTGTCACCTTCTTTTCCGTTAATTTAGCACCTTCTACGAAGCTTACAATTCTACTCACCATCTTTTCTTGTTGATCATACTCGATACTGAAAATTTCAGTTGTTTGTTCTATTTGTTTTCTTAGGTTTGCTTCTAAATAGCTGTTATCAATAATAATTGTAAGCGAATTGCATTGATTAAGTCTCGCATGTAACTTTTCATAAAGCAACCTCGATCTCGTTTCGTAGTTTATGGAAAAAATATAAAAATCATTCTCACCAAACGAGTCGTCTTGAAATGATGCATTTTCAATCATCATCTATATCCTCCTCGCAAAACAATGAGTACTGAATAACATTGCCTTCCTTAAACTTCTTCATAGATATTTTATATGGCATTATTTTCGAGTTAAAAGTCTTAATTGGTACTGGTCGTCCTGATCTCATTGGAATCCAATAGCGCACGGCATATGCATTTGCAAGCGCATACTTAGTGTCTTTTCTTAATCCATTTTTAATTACGTCTTCACAAACGATAAGCCGGGAATATGCAATTGCAAGCTGTAGCCATTTTTCCGATTCAGCAAAGCTCATTTCATCATCTCGCCCATACTTTAACTCAAAAGAGCTGCCGGTTGTCACAAGCGCCCCATCGTGTGTTCTTTGGTGCAAATTCTCACAAAGTATTGTTAAGTTGTCATGTATTGTGGGTCCAAAAGACATCAATCCTCTCGTCGCGTCACAGAAATTAGCAGCATACTCCATAATTACTTCATGTTGTTGATTCGGTTCAAGTTTTCTAATTCTAGCTCGTTCGAAAAGATCATTCATGATCTGAATGTATGCCCTTGGATTGCCTTGTGACACTTTCCTTATCATTGCGCCACCGGCATACCACCCAGGCTTGTAATTCCCTTCTCTAGTCAAGTGATACATGCATCGGAGGAAATAAATCGGAGCATATTTATCATAAATTGTCTTTCTTTGCATTTTGTAACTTGCCGCTGACTCTTTCCGTACTTCAGGAAAACTCGCGATTATTCCTTTTTTTATGTTCTCAGGTCTCGCAGCCTCTTCTCCGAATTGTGCTCGAAAGTAGTCAACTTGGTCATCTTTACCAACCATCCCAACAAAGTCTTCAAGTCTACCAACTTCTCTTTCTATTGCTTCGCACTCCCTTAAACGTTGTGAACATATTCCGTTTGTTAAAGATATGAAATCAGGATCATCTGCTCGTAGATCAATCAGTTTAATTTTGAAATCGTTATTTTGCGCAGCAAAAACTCCGGGAACCAATGTTTCATATGTGAAATAATGGAAAGGAAGAGTCGCTATTTTTAATGCTATTTTTTTCGAGTCTGATCTGAATACACTATTAAAACATTTCAGCATAATCTCATGTGAAAACTCAGCTTCGTCAATACAAATCAACCACGTGGGAGGTTCTTCAATGTTTAGTGCTCTACATATTATATCATTGGCTAAAAATAACGGGCTGCAAATAGCTCTTTTGAAGACCATTGGAATCTCATTTTTTGCATCACTTTTTATATCATAATTGTAGTATAGACTTTTCAACTTAGTTATCAGTGAGAAGATATCAGATATGCTATCATCTGTTGATGAAAACCAAATTTTATACAGATCTCTCGCTAAGCGAACATCTGTAATCAAACGTTTGTAATTATCTTTTATTTCATTGAGTATTTCCAAAACTTCCGTTAATAACGATTCAGTTAAAAGGAAGTTGAATGCGCTCTGGAATACTTCCATTCGCTTTTCTTCCAAAAGACTATTTAAGCTCAAGGATGCAACAAATTCCATTCGCATCGGAATATATAGTGCTATAAACTTCTTTTCCCTCGTAATCCTGATGGCTTCTGGGTCATCAATATGAGAAAGCATAGAGTAGCGTAGCATTTTTAGTAAGAACGTTTTGCCGCTGCCTCGTGTCCCAATCAATATTTCATGTTGTTCATTAAAGAGCGTCCAAAAATGAGATGTTGGGTAAAACTCGCTTATAATCCGTCCATCCGAATAATCGCGCGCTTGGCTGTCGCTAAACGGATTCTTTTTTTTATAGCCAACTAATAAATCGGCAGCCCTATCCATGAATTTATCACTCCTAAACTTAGAGTAGTTTTTTATCTAAAATATATACTGGATTCCGAAAGAACTCTCCTGTTACACGATGTGTATCGGCTAAAGTTTCAATCATCATTTTTAAAAGTTTCTCTGCACTCAAGCTTTTCAAACAATCATCGAGTTCAGCCCATACTATTTCGTTACTTCCGTGAGTGGCAGCCAATTCGATGATCGCCCGTCTTCTTTCTTCAATACGAAACGAACAACCTAAAAGCATTATATAATCCATTGGATTATCCTGCCTAAAGTTTGTTGAGCGGATCCACCCTGAACCTGAAGAGTACTCATAGTTGTATAAGTAAATCGCCCTTGGGTTATCAGCTAGCTCAATAATATGTAATGTATTAGGTATGTCTCCTCCGTTTCTGTCTATTGGGGACACTGACAAGCTTCCTGCACAAATAAATGCAACAGGATAATCCCAATCACCAACACACATTGTTTCAGCTCTTGGGTGGTGCCTATGCCCATGTAATATTAAGTCGATATGATACTCTCCAGCAATGTTTATAAGCTCTGCTCCTTCTTCTAAGAGCGATATGTTTTCTTTGTTTTTGGTTTTTATTGGATTCTCATAAGCCCTTGGATGGTGATGTAACATTACAATTTTCCATCGTTGATCATCACGATATCTACTTGCTTGTTCCCTAAACCACTCAACTTGCTGTTGGGTGAGCATGCCTCCAAGTTTTTCCGGCGTGCAACACCATCCTGAATTTAGAATGAAAAGAATGAAATCTTCTCTTTCAATTACTCCAGTAAATGGTATGTCTCCTCTTTCATTAAGATACCGCTGCGCTCCGATTGAATTCAAATTATATAGTGATGCATTCCCCGCGATACGGTCATAACCATTTTTTACGATTTGTACCGTTTCTTCAGATGCTCCATTTTGATAACCCTCAGACAGTTTCGCTATTTTCCAGTCGATATCATGATTCCCCACTCCCACTATTAAGTTATCAATTGGGATATTTACTCTATTTATAATTTCGATTAGTTTCTTTTCACAATAAAAGAATTCTTGTGGACTACCAACAGAAGTAAGATCACCTGCTACGAAAATATATTCCACATTCATTGACTGAAGAACATCAACGAGGCCGTCAGTTAATGACGCTGCGCCTTCTGTATTGCCTCCGCAAGACTCGCCGGGTACAGAAAACTCCATCGTTCTTGCATCTTTGCCAAAATGAATATCACTAATTAAAGCTATTCTTACCATAATGCTTCCTCTGATTGCTCTGAAAAGAAATTTTTGATGTGTCAGTGCCAGTTATTCATGGCAGTTCTAATGGAAAAGATGTTATAAGTAACTCTTGGGTCATCCTTCGTTTACTCGCCACGCCAGCCATAGCACAATATCGATCTACATGTTGAATATAAAATCCATTATCTCGATACATTTCCATTAACCCATCATAATTTGCATTTGTAACCATAATACTCGCCCCACGGCTTCTAGCTTTACACAGAACATCAACTAGCCTTTTTTGATCATTCCAGTTGAAAAGGTTCTCGTTGTATTTTATAAAGCTGTTCTGATTATTTGCTATTGAATAAGGGGGATCCACGAAAACAAAGTCATGTGCACCAGATTTCTCAATAGAAGTACTAAAATCGCAGACACGTATGTATATCGTCTTTAGAGCGGCTGAATATCTGGGAAACAAATCTAAATCATAAGTACAATCGCTTTTAGATCCAATGGGTACATTGAATTTTCCTTGCCGATTCACGCGATACATACCATTGTAGCAGGTTCGGTTAAGATATAATAGTCTACCGGCTTTTTCAATTGGTAATTTCGGGCAGCTTTCTCTGATGGTGTAATAAAATGTAACGCTGTGTTTTTCTTGATACTCACTCATAATGCCTTTTAGTTCTATCGGATGATCACGCATTACGATATATAGGTTAATCAGATCTTCATTAATATCTGAAATGACTCCACTAGTTGGCAACAGCCTAAAGAAAACTGATCCACCGCCCAGAAAAGGCTCATAATATTCACCAGAAAATTCGGGAATAAACTTCCTATACTTTGATACGAGCCACTTTTTCCCTCCAGGCCACTTTAAGAACGACGAAAGATATGAATTTTCACTCATGCTTCCCCCCAGAACATTACTAAAATGTTGCAGTGTATTTGTGAGTTCGGATTTCATTCAAAAGTTATGCTTAATATACTACATACAGTGTTATTGTTTCATTTCTTTACTATATATACCCATAAGTAGGACTTGTCAACTATAATTTAAAGAAACCGTGGGCGTAATAGCATCTTTGCTTATGCGATAAATCGTCATTAGTATTACATTGCTTCAGTAATAATAAGCGTCCACGCCACCAAGGAGTATATTATTGCTAACCTGACAATTTTTCATTCCGCTAATATGGAGCTATAACATTCCATTTAATGAATAATTTGATATTTAGACAATGAGCCCGAAGAATAGTGACTAGATGTTCTGAAAATGGAATGTAAAAAAGTTGTTAAGGGGTAATAAATCTTGATAAAAAAGTTAATAAAACAACCATACACATCTTTATTGCTTTAGATGTGTTCTTTGCATCATATGTTGTACTTATTGTGATTTCAATTACAGTCAGTAAGGCGCACGACAAAGCCTAATGTGTGATAAACGTCACTTCTATTTGAAAAATGTACTAGATAGCTCCCGCCTTCGCGGGAGCTATCGTTGCCTTCATTCCGTTATTCGCTCGTAATACTATTCCTAATCCTCACCCACAGATCATGCACGAAGCTCGGTCCGCGGCCCAGCGCCACGCCGGTTAGCACGTACATCACATACAGCAGCACCGGCTGGCTTATCTCCACCACCCCGGCGAGGAAGTTAATCTTCGCCACGACGGCAATCAGCACGCCCAGGCACATGCTCACGATCTCCGCGACCGTGATCTTGCCGGCCGTCTTATCCCAGATGGGTTTGAGCTGCTGCACGATCGCCTCCACAAACAGCGCGATCAAAACTAGATTCGTCAATGTCATATAGTTCCCCTTCCTTATCCGGCGTTCTCCCCGCCGGAATCCTTGTCGTTCTTTCCGTCTTTCAGCAGTTGGATCGCCTCCGCCACGATCTTGGCGAACTTAATTCCCGCCGTGGCGCTGAGTTCGATCCCCGTCCACGTGAACCACTCCCGGGTCAGCGTGACTGGTTCGGAAGCCCCGCCCCGCATGGCCCACATGATCCCGAACGCAAAACCGACGTTCAGCAGGATCACGAGCAGAATGATCCACTTTGAATACTGTCCTTTCTTCACGCTGCTCACCGCCTAAACGTTGCCTGGCATAACTTCCGAAGCAAGGTCGCCGAATATGAAACCTGTCGTGCCGTTGAACCCGATCCGGTACCAGCCCTCGTCAACGCCGTAGAGAACGAACACCTCATCCTTCTTCGCCCGGCCAAGGATCGTGTACTCCAGCCCCGGTCCGCTGCGTACGTTGCACCACTGCTTCACGCCGTCCACGATGATCTTGCCGACCGCCGTTTCAGCGGTTGTTTCCGTGCTGTTACCATCCTCCAGTGCCATGAGTACGTGCCCGTCGCGCAGGTAGATCACGCCGCGCTTGGCCAGTTTGTCCGAGCCAACGTGCGCGCTGTCGGAGTAGGACTTGAACTTGCCTGTGGCGAGGAATTTCACGCGCAGGTTTCCCGTATAAGCGTCCGGCTCAACGTTTAGTCCGGCGAGGATATAGCAGCTGAAGATCAGCGTGCTGCAGTCGAAGTCGCCGGACGCTCCGGATACCTTCCCACCGTTCGCAAGAATAGCCTTATACCCGCTCCAGCGCTGCGCTTTGCCCTGTGAGTACCCGAACGCGCTGTCTCTGCAGATCTGCTCCATGAACTTTGCCGCGCGCTCCGCCATGGCGGAATCCTTGCTTTCTAGGTAGTACTTCCACACTCGGCCGGCGCTGTTCTTGGCGTACCAAGTGGAGATACCGATCTCTTCCGTTTTCCTGCCTTTCAGTTGCAACTGGTCACCGGGCGTCGCTCCAATCGTCTTTCCCAGCTCGTCCATGACCGCGTGCCCGATTCGGATTGCCATGCTTACGCCTCCCCGTGGATATGTTCCGCTGCCTGCCGGCGTACGAACGCATCTTCTTTGTCGCGGTATCTTCGGTAATACTCCAGCGCCGTGTCCGTTTTGCCATTCGTCCGTCCCTCTTTCTGCGCCACTGCGGTCGCTTCGGACAGGTGCCCGATTGCGCAGATGCCCTCGCGGATCAGCACGGTTTCCTCGATCCTCGCGTTTTCACGTTCTTCCCGGCGCGCTTCCGCTCGGTCGATCTTTTACCGACGGCACGGATCACCAGCCCGGAGACCATACCGCCAAAGCCAAGGATCCCCAGGATAATCGAAACAATCTGCAATGCGGTCATTTGTCC
>VSSQ01001199.1_pt1 | contig 10724 bp, 8 predicted proteins | sample 4763081 | NCBI WGS metagenome assembly VSSQ01 (sample SAMN12137344, study PRJNA551015) | bioreactor metagenome | isolation source: SDC9 anaerobic chlorinated ethene degrading culture | place: USA: Knoxville, Tennesee | collected 2015-01-01
TTTTCGCCTTCGAGCAGGAGCTGGGTATCGAACTTATATTCGAGCATGGGTGGTCTCCTTTGTATTCGATTAAAGAATCTCTGCGTTTATTTGAAAAGCATAGCACTTGTGCGGACGGCGTGCAAGCCGCGAGAGCCGGTTTGCGCGCTGAACGCAGCAAAAAGCCCCGCTTGCGCGGGGCTTTTGCCTACATACATTCACTTAGAACTGATACGGATTGAACCCGTTGAGCGCCATAATAAACCACGCCGTCGGCGCGATATGCGCGTCCGTGGAGTAAACCCATGGCTCGCCCGTAAAGAGGTTGAAGCCGGTCGAGAGGTTATCCACCGTGGCGGCGGGGAACGCGCCGCTTTCCAGTTGGATGGAGCAGAGCGCGTCGAATGCCTGCTCTGCCGCGCTGTGCTTGCCCTGCAGCCGAAGCGCCAGCGCGGTATACGCCGTGCCTTCCGCCCACCAGCCGCCGTTTACGTTTGTCTCGCAGAAGGGGTAGCCGCTGTCGGAAAGGCGCATTCCCTCCGCGCGGTCAAAGCTCGTCTCGTACGGCGTAAACGCGTCGCCCAGCGCCAGCATCGACCAGACCTGCGCGTCGAGAACGATGTTGTCCTTGCTGGGGGTCACGCCGTCGTCGCCCGTGCCGGTATAGAATACGCCCGCGGATGCGTCGTACATCGAAGTAATCAGCGTAAGCGCGCTCTCGGCGGCGGTGCGGTAGCGGGCGTTGCCCGTGAGCGCATAGAGGCGGGTAAAGGCGGCGTAAGCGTCGATATTGTGCTCGATCGACTTATAGGTAAACGGGTACACCGTGGGCGTTTTTCCCTCCGGCCAGCCGTCGTAGCCCGCCACGAATCCCGGATTTCCGTCGGAGCAGGTGTCGATGACCCAGTCCATGAGCGTTTCCGCCGTCTTGCGGTAGGTCTCGCTGCCGTAAAGCGCGTCGTACTGTAAGAGCGCCAGCGCAACATAGCTTGTGTTGCCAACGTTGCTGCCAACCTGATAGCGGTCCTCATACCAGGTGCCCGTTTCGCCGGTTTCGGGATCATACCAGCCGGGCAGGCGCGCGCCGCTCTCCCAGCCGGGGAAGGCTTCTATACTGCCCGCGGCATAGGCGTTTCGGACGCGGCCGGGCTCATAGCGATCGTGTTCAACCGCGTAGACGAACGCGTCCAGAATCTGGCCTGCTTCGTACTGCATCCCTTCGGAAAGGAACGCCATGGCGGCTAGCGCGTTGTCGTAGGAAAACGCCGCGTTCTGGATATAGATATTGTCCGTTTCGTAGGAACGAAGCAGCACGGGAGCGGTTTTGAGCGATTCGATTCTGCCGACAAAGCGAATGTCGTCGAGGTAAAACACGTTGGCGGCGTCACCCGTCTTCGTGCCGCTGCAGACATAGCCAAACCCGCAGACGATGCTGCTCAAATCCAAATCCCTGAGCGGGATGGTGTATTCCGTCCACTCGGTGGAGAGCTGCACAAAGCCTAGGCTCTGTTTTTTGGCGGTGTCGGGGAAGTCTACGAGCGGTGTACCCCATTCGCCGTCGTAGCCGAACCCGGCGGTGAAGAACTCGACGATTTCGCTTCCCGTTTCGCCTCTTGCCCAGAAGCGCAGCGCGGTGGCGCCGGTCAGATCCAGCCCTTCACCCGCGCGGGAGCCGTCGTTGAGCTTCGGCACGGTTTCGCCCTGGGGCAGATACCCGTTCAGAAACAACCAGCCGCCCCAGTCCAGCCCGCTGGTGTCGATTTCACAGCGGATGCAGCTCTTGCCGGAATACGGGTTTTCCGTCCAGTTTTCGTTCATGTCCTTGACTAAATTCCGGTTTGTGCCGTACATGAGCGCTTTTTGCGTGTAGTTGTTCTCTGTTTCGGCAAAATCGCCGTAGACGGTCAGCTGGCTCCGGTAACTTTCCAGTTCGTTGCCCAAGTAATCGACCGCGCGGAGTTTCTCTCCGGCGTAGCCGCTGTAATCCACTTCCGGCTCGGGCGTGGGTTCCGGCGTTGGCGAAGGGGTTGCGGTCGGCGTTGCGGTGGGAGAAGCCGTTGGCTCCGCGGGTTCCTCCGCCTTGGCGCAGCCCAGCAGCGCGAAGCAGGCGAACAGGGCGAGAAGCATAATAAAACTGCGTTTCATAGCGTAAATTCCTCCTTATCAAACGTTGCGTGAAGTAAAAAGACAGCATGCGCCGCAGAGCGGCGGGAACTTCTGCACGGCGGCATCGCCTCCTTGTTTGCGGATTCGGCTAAATCAAGTTCCGGTTTCTGATTCGAGTATACGCACATGATTTGTTCAATCGGTAAGCAGTTTGCACACTTTTGGAGGTAATTTAAGAAATTTCGATTCTATTTTAAAAAATCGGCTGTGAAATACACGCCGAACAGACACTCGTTGTAATCCTCCTGCATTTTCGGTATGATAAAGCTGTCGGTCAGACGTTGGCGGAAAATCGGGCAAAGGAGATGTTGCTATGAGCGTGGAATGGAGAATCCTGATCGTGTCCGCACTGATTTTTATCGTAATCGGCGTGATTTACTTGCTGGTGGACCGGCGAAAACGAGAGAAGAAGGAAGCGTTTCGCCGATACTGGGAACTGAACGGCTATGACTTCGGAACGTTTGACGAGGCGGATGACGAAGGCTATTCGCTGAAGAGAGACGATTGGGAGCTGTATGTCTGCAGGTCTCTGGAAAGGGGAAGCGCGGACTGGAAACTGGAATCCATCTGGCGCACCTGGCGGCATGATCCTGAGCGCAAGACGTTCGCGCTGCAGTACGCTCCGTCGAGCGTGCCTTTTGAAGATCTGCCGGAGATGGTTCGAAAGGCCGCTGTCTCCGCGCTGAGGATTGTCTTTCGCGAAAGCCTGTCGCAGCTCAAAAGCGTGCGCACGGCGTTTACGCAGCGCGGCATGGCCTGCCTCGCGTTTGAGCCGGAGGCGGGGAGCGCGCAAAGCATCATAGAACGGCTTCAGCCGGAGATCGCCTGCTGGAGCGGCACGATGAAGCTCTATATTGAGAGCACGCCGGATTCCGTTCAAATCCGGGTGGACAACTTTTATATCGACAAACCGGAAGAAGCGGAAGCGGTCATCCGCATGGGGCTGATACTGCTGGAACACGACTAAAAGGAAGCAACAAACAAGCCCCCGACTGTTTCAGACGGGGGCTTGTGATTCGTATGGGGGTGTCAGTCCAGTTCGCTCGCTTCCGGGGTCAGAAGGCGGATGCCGTGCTGCGCAATCACCGCGTTGTACTCCGGGGGAAGAGGCTGATCTGTCACCACGGCGCTGAGGTCTTCGAAGTTACAGAAGGTCAAAAGAGCGTCGTGGCCGAACTTGGTATGATCCGCCATCAGCACGAGGTTCTTATTCTGCCGCGCGACCGTCTGCTTAACCTCGACCTCGAAGTAGGTCGTGTTGGTCAGCCCGCGCTCGAGAGTCACGCCCGTGGAAGCGAGGAACACGAGATTGATGGCCATCTTGGAGAGCTCGTCGAGCGTGTTCGCGCCGACAAACGACGAGGTGACCCAGTTGTACATGCCGCCCAAGGCGATAACGTGCAGGGAAGGGTACTTTGCCGCTTCGTAGAGCGCCATGAGGCTGTGGGAAATCACCGTGACGTTCTGTTTGTCCGCAAGGTACGGCAAAATCCGCATCGTGGTCGAACCGGAGTCGAGAAAGATGCTCATGTTGTCCTGCACGAGCGAGGCCGCGAGCTTGCCGATGGCCTGCTTTGCGCGGTCGTTGCGGATGGAACGCTCGGAGATCGGGATGACGGAAGGCGGACGGTTACCCGCGGAAACCCCGCCGTATACTTTTTTGAGGTGTCCGCGCTGCAGCAGGTCCGCAATGTCCCTGCGCACGGTATTCATGGACACACCAAAGTGCTGGCAGAGCTCCTCCAGCGAGGAAGAGCCGTGATCCAGAACATATTGTTCCATGTCGTTCAGTCGATCGAGTCGCACGCGGGTAGTTCCTTTCCTGTTGACGCACGAGCGGTGGGGGATGCGCATTCGCTGCCGCCGGATGTGTTTGTTGTTTTCGGAACGCCGGAAAACAGCATTAGTGCCATTATAACAGCGTTCTGGGTAAATTGCACTGATCTTTTTGATAAGTTTTGATGCAGTTTGCCCGAAACAGCAGTCGGGAGTTCACTCTGCCGGATGCAATCCGATCATTAAGCGCATGTTCAGCCGATGGGGAAGTACGGCTTGATCGTTTCGCAGGTCTTGTCGTAGCTCACGCGGATATTTTCCTCATCCGGCCAGTCCCAGTATTCGGGGCGGAACAGCTCAATGGAGACCATGCTGTCGTAGCCCAGACGCTTGAGCGTTGAGAGGATGCGGGGCAGATCGACCGCGCCTTCGCCGGGCATGAGGCGGTTGTTGTCCCGCGCGGCGCCGACGGGCAGGTCTTCCGAGTCGTCCAGATGCAGAATGAAAATCTTGCTTGCGTCCGCAGCTTCCAGGTGCTCAAAACGCGAACCCATGGCGTGGAAGTGGAAGCAGTCCAGCACAACGCCGACGCTCTTGCGGTCTACGGCTTTGACGATATCGTACGCCTGCCCAAAGGTATTGACAGAGCAGTTCGGGTAACCGACAAATTCGAAGGCAAGCGTCATGCCGCGCGGCTCGGCGTAGTCCGCCATGATGTGGATGACGCGCACGGTTTCCTCGCGGATTTCGGTAATCGTCTTGTTGCCGATATCGAACGTGGGCACGATGACGACGCGCTTGCAGCCGATGATATGTCCCGCTTCGCAGCAGAACTGCAGCCCGCGCATAATGTCTTCAAAGCCTTTTTTGTCGCGGAAGTTGATAAACTCCAGCGCGTTGAACGCGAACGGCTTGATGTGGTGCGCGTCGAAGAACGCCTTCAGTTCGCCGAGGGTATGGCGCGTCAAATAGTCGTGCAGTTTGTCCAACCGGATTTCGATGAGGTCGTAATGGTACTTTTCGCAGTACGACAAATCGGTTTCCAGCGTGGAATTTTTCATAGTCGTCGCTTGATTGAAGCAAATCTTCATATAGAATGTTCCTCCATTATTTGGATGAAATGAAAAATGTATGCTTGAAACGCAGAACGCGTTTTGCAGTCGGAAAAAGATGGGAAGGAACGCTGATCAATGGAACAGAGGATCGGGTAGAAGTATTACCGTTTGCAGCCGCTTGTTTAAAGCGGCTGCAAACGGCTAAGGAGGAGAAGAAAACCCATCCCGATGAGCTAAACAGGAGCGCGCATGTGCTGCGCAGCACCCGCCGCCGCGAGGCGGCATAAGGATCGGTTTATCTCTTGCGGGCAACCTTTCTCATGTCGAACACCACGGCGACCACGATGATGATGCCCTTGATGATCTTCTGCAGGTAAGGCGAAACGCCCGTTATCATTAGGCCGTTGTTGATGACGCCGAGCACCAGAATACCGCCGAGGCAGCCAATAATGGAGCCGACGCCGCCGGTCTGGGAAACGCCGCCGACGGTGGCCGCCGCGATGCCGTCCAGCTCGTAGCCGTCGCCTAGGGAGGCGATGCCGCTGGCGCTGCGCGCTGTGACCATCACGCCCGCGAGAGCCGCGCAAAACGAGGACCAGCAGTAAGTTGCAACCAGCGTGCGCTCAACATTGATGCCGCTGGCGCGTGCGGCGTCAACGTTGCCGCCGACCGCAAAGAGGTTTTTACCAAATCGCGTATGGTTTAAAAGAAGGTTGGCAATGACTATCATAACGAGAAATACCACAACGATATTGGGTAAGAACCCGAACATCGTGCCCTGGCCGATCTGGGTAAAATCCTCACGCAACATCGGTACGGGGTATGCGTTTGTATAAAGAAGCGCTACGCCGCGTGCAACGACCATGGAACCCAGCGTTGCGATAAACGGGTGAATCTTGGTATACGCGATAAGCAAACCGTTGATCAGACCGAACGAGGTGCCAACCAGTATGCCAACTAGAAACGCAACCCACGCGGGGATTGGAGGTAGGTTGACGAGCCCCGGCAGAATCAGCGTGGAGTAGGAGAGCTTCTGCACCAGCGACGCGGCAAAGACGGACGAAACCGCCATGACCGAACCGAGCGAAAGGTCGATGCCGCGCGAGATAATGCAGAACGCAACGCCCAGTGCCAGCAGACCGCGGCTTGATTCGGACGTTAAGATGTTGACAAAGTTTCTTCCGGTAAAGAACGCCGGTTCGATGATCCCGAACACCGCAATCAGGGAGATCAGGATCAAATACATGGCGTACTTGCCGAGGAATGTTTTCGTGTTGAATTGCCTTCTCATGCCCGCTTTGGCTTCCATACGTGTAATCCTCCTAAAAAATCATATCGCGTCGAAATGGTTGTCGCTGTGTTCCACATCGCTGGTGGCGTATTCCATAATGCGCTCCTGCGTCGCGTCGCAGCGGTCGATAATGCCCGTCTGGCGGCCTTCGTGCATCACGAGGATGCGATCGCACATGCCGAGGATTTCCGGCATTTCGGAGGACACCATGATAACTGCTTTCCCTTCGCCGGCCATCTTGGTAATCAGCGCGTGGATTTCCGCCTTGGCGCCAACGTCGATACCGCGCGTGGGCTCGTCTACAAACAGGATTTCCGGCTCGGTGAGCAGCCAGCGGGCCACGAGCACTTTCTGCTGGTTGCCGCCGGAGAGATCCTGCACCAAAGCATCCTGCGAAGGCGTTTTGATTTCGATCTTTCTGATGTAGTCTCTGGCGTCGCTCGCGATTTTCCGGTGATTGATAAAGCCTGTCTTCTTGACATACCGCTTGAGATTGGCGACCACAATGTTGTTGGCAACGCTCGAAACGGGGATGATGCCAGTACCTCTGCGGTCTTCCGTGAGCATTGCAATGCCGTATTTCAGCGCGTCCGCCGGGCGGTGGATATGGACTTCCTTGCCATGGATTTTTATAGTTCCGGAGGTACGCATGCGCAGGCCGAAGAGTGTCTCGAGCACCTCTGTGCGTCCTGCGCCGACAAGACCCGCAAAGCCGAGAATCTCGCCTTTGCGCAGATCAAAGCTCACGCCGCTGAAACGGCTGCCGGAGGCAAGGCCGCGCACTTCCATGACCACGTCCGTAATCGGGCAGTTGACCTTGGGGAACATCGCGTCCAGATCGCGGCCGACCATGAGATGGATGAGCTTATTGACGTCCATATTGCAGACGCTGTCGGTTCCAACCATCTGGCCGTCGCGGAAGACCGTGACGTCGTCGCAGATTTTGAAAATCTCTTCCATTTTATGAGAGATATAGATAATGGAAACGCCCTTTTCGCGGAGGTTTCGAATCATTCCGAACAGCTGCGCCACTTCCGTGCTGGTCAGCGAAGAGGTGGGCTCGTCCATAACGATGATCGAAGCATCCTGCGAAACGGCTTTGGCAATTTCCACCATCTGCATCTTGGCAACGGTGAGATTGCCCATTTTTTCGTAGGGGTCGATATCGATGCCGAGATTTCGCAGCGTTTCGCCCGCGAGACGGTACAGTTTTTTATGATCAATGAACACGCCCGCCTTGACCGGCTGCCGACCGATATACAGGTTTTCGGCGACCGAGCGTTCCTTCACGGGGGACAATTCCTGATGGATCATCGAAATCCCGTGCTTGGACGCTTCCAGCGGATTTGTGATATGCACTTCCTTGCCGTTGATGAGAATTCGGCCGCTGTTCATTTGATAGAGGCCGATCAGGCACTTCATCAGCGTGGACTTTCCGGCGCCGTTTTCTCCCATGAGCGCGTGCACCGTGCCCGGCCGCAGCCGGAACGATACGTTTTTGAGCGCCTGAACGCCGGGAAAGCTCTTGGATACGTCTATCATTTCGAGCACATATTCGCTCACTTTTTGCGCACCTCCAATATCCTTCGATGGGCAAAAGCCGCATCGTACGATCCTTTGATTCCACGGCGTCATAAAGCCGTAATTGGTGTTTTTGCTGCAGAGAAGAATGTTGTAATAGGATCAGATATTCAAATAATAGTGTGTTTGGGTGGAATGATCGTTGGAGAGACTTGATTTGGCAAGTCCGGCGCCCCGGAAGGGGACACCGGACTGCCATACCGTTTCGATTATTACTAAAAGAGAATGCTTATTTGATGTACTGATCGACGTTGTCGATCGTCACAGGCATGAACGGAACCCATCCAAAGAGGTCGGTCAATTCGCCATTGGCGGCCTTGATTGCGAACTCGATGCACTTTGCGCCCTGGCCTGCCGCATCCTGGAATACGGTCATAGCCATTTCGCCGTTCTTGACAGACTGGCAAGCCATGTCGGTCGCGTCGATGCCGACGACGGGGATCTTGGCCAGGTCAACGCCCGCGGCCTTCAGCGCTTCGATGACGCCCAGCGCCATTTCGTCGTTGTTGCAGATGACGCAGTCAAACGTGGCGCCGGTGCCGAGGAAGGTCTGCATCATGTCCATCGCGGTTGCGCGGTCCCACTTGGCGGTGTCTTCAAACACCTTGTTGAGCGTGAAGCCCGCGTTGGTGAGTTCGGTCTTTACGGAATCAGTACGCTGCTGCGTGTTCTCAAGACCCAGCTGGCCCATGAACAGCACGTAGTTGATAGGATCGGTGCGGCCTTCGAAGAACTTGGCGAGGAATTCAGCCTGCATCTTGCCTGCGTCATATTCCTGCGAACCGACATAGGCGTACTTGCCTTCCACGAGGACGGAGTCATCCGGACGGCGGTTAACGAAGATGATCGGGGTGTCGCCCGCTTCCGCGATGATGGTCTCCGCGGTCGAGGTGTCGACGAGGTTGACGATCATGACGTCGTAACCCTTGGTTGCAAACGTACGAACCTGCTCAGCCTGCTTCTGGGTATCGTTGTTGGCTTCCTGAGAGTCTACGGTTACGCCCGCAGCTTCGGCTGCCGCCAGGATGCCCTGTTCCAGCGTGCTGATGAACTGGTCACGCGCATAGAGGGATACGCCGATGGTGATCGCTTTGTCTGCCGCAGGAGCTTCCGCTGCCGGCGCGGCGCAAGCCACGATAACGAGAACGCTGGCGAGTACCATCAAGAGAGCTAACAGTTTTTTCATAGTTCTTTATAGCCTCCTTTTATTTTTTTGAGCGCTGGCCGCCCAAAATTGTAATTCTTATTGAAGCGCTTTGCTGTTTTATCCCGTAAACCGGGCTGCAGCGTGCGCGCTGTTTCTGGAATGGTTAAAAGACGCTTGTTTCATCTCGTCTGGATTCCGGCCGATTCGCCTGGAGCGCGAACGAACGGAACGAAAAATAACCCTGTATGCGCGGCACGATTCGCCGGGTGCTTTTTCAAGGGACGGTTTTTTGTTTCGGATTCGGGTGTTGCCCCGGAATCAAAATGGGGTGTCCATACCGCGGGTACGCGCGGGCAGAAAACGACAGTCTGACAAAACAAAATTCAGATATTCAGTTTGCCTGTACATATTGATACAAGAGTGCTTTTCTCGGATTGCAGGATGATGAAAACGAATATTTCAACTGCGAAAAATGGATGACAAGATGAATGTTGAACTTTTCAACTGATTGCGGTCAGTCTATCACATGCACTATAAAATGTCAACAATTAATCCATAATAATTCATGAGACCGCCATGAGATAACAATTAGATGAACAAGAAATGAGTAACTTTCTATAATACTTTGCAAGAGGTGCATCGCCGCCGCGCGAGAGGACCGCGCGGCGGCGTTCCTGCTGTTATTTTACAGTCCGGTATGAGCGGCGATGTAGCTGCGCGCCATCTTGGCATACTCGAACGGATTGGCCTTTGCGGGGTCCTGCTCGGCTTCCACAAGCAGCCATCCGGTGTAGTTCGCCTTGTCGAGCACGTCGAACACGGGTTGGAAGTCGAAGCCGCCGTCACCGGGTACGGTAAACGCGCCTTCACGAACGGCGGTCAAAAAGCTGAGGTTTTCCTTATGGACGCGCTCCAGTACCGGCAGGCGGACGTCCTTGAGATGAACGTGGCCGACGCGGTTGACGTACTTCTTGAGCATGGCGACCGGATCCGCGCCCGTAAAGACGAAATGGCCGGTGTCGTAGCAGAGGTGAACGTACTTTGCGTCCGTTTCGTCGAGCATGCGGGTGGTCTCCTCGGCGGTCTGCACGACGGTGCCCATATGATGGTGGAAGCAGAGGCGGAAACCCTTTTCCGCGGCAATCTTGCCCAAAACGTTTAGTCCGTTGGTCAAAAGACCCCATTCCTGCTCGTTCATCACGTATTTATGCCCGAAAATGGGCGTTTTCTCCATTCCCTGGACGCTGTAGCTCTGCTCCGAAACGTTGATCGCCTTTGCACCGACGGCGGCGAGGAAGGCCAGCTCCGCTTCAAACGCCTTGACGTTTTCTTCCAGCGGTTTGGAGATTAAAAACGAGCTGAACCAGCGGGACGCGATGCGAAGGCCGCGCACGTCCAGCATATGCTTGAGCGTTGACGCGTCGGACGGGTACTTGTTGCCGATTTCGGTGCCGGAAAAGCCCGCGAGCGCCATTTCGCTGACGCATTGCTGAAAGGTGTTTTCCGCGCCGAGTTCGGGCATGTCGTCGTTTGTCCAACCGATGGGGGCGATGCCGAGGAATACTTTCTTGGAGTCAAGCATGAGTAAATCTTCCTTTCAAATATAATAGATCGTTATTTGGTTGCTGTATCAGGCGCAGGGGCTGGTGATCGAGACCGGCGGGAACGGTGCGATTACTCGTTGTTCGCCGCGGGGATGCGCGCCTTATGCGTTTCAAACAGGGCTGTG
>VSSQ01001201.1_pt1 | contig 10719 bp, 7 predicted proteins | sample 4763081 | NCBI WGS metagenome assembly VSSQ01 (sample SAMN12137344, study PRJNA551015) | bioreactor metagenome | isolation source: SDC9 anaerobic chlorinated ethene degrading culture | place: USA: Knoxville, Tennesee | collected 2015-01-01
ATGGAGGCGGCAGTTACGATGCTTTTCTTGTGAAGTTTGATGCTTCAGGCAACCGGCTCTGGGCATCGTATTACGGAGGAACAGGATGGGAAGAGGCTTACGGTGTTTCGACCGATACAGCGGGAAATGTTTACATTACCGGTTTTACAAACAGTACCACCGGAATTGCATCCGGAGGCTTTCAGAGTTCGTATGGTGGCGGAACCTACGACTCCTTTCTTGTAAAGTTCGATGCTGCGGGAAACAGAATCTGGGCTACATATTATGGCGGAACAGGAGATGAAGGGTACGACGGCAACAGCGTTTGTACCGATCTTTCCGGCAACATATATCTCACAGGATGGACCTCAAGTACGGCAGATATTGCTTCAGGTGGATTTCAAAACACTCCGGGTGGAGGAAAAGATGCTTTTCTTGCAAAATTCAATACCTCCGGAAACCGGCTCTGGGCTACATATTATGGCGGAACAGGAGATGAAGGCGGTATATCAAATATTTTGTTCGGTAAAAATGTCGCGACAGATTCTTCCGGCAATGTGTATTTGTCAGGAACAACTGCAAGTTCTTCGGGAATTGCATTAAATGGCTTTCAGGACACTTACGGTGGTGGAACGTACGATTGCTATCTTTCGAAGCTTGATAGCGCTGGAAATCGTCTGTGGGCCACGTACTACGGCGGTGCCGGTGATGAAAGAGGATGGGGTGTTTCCACGGATGCTTCGGGCAATGCATATCTGACCGGAAGAACAAACAGCACGGCGGGCATTGCTTCGGGCGGTTTTCAAAACACCAACTACGGAAATTATGATGCCTTTCTTGCGGCATTTTCACCTGCAGGCAATCGTCTTTGCGCAACCTATTATGGCGGGACAAACGGCGAATGGGTGTACACACCAGCCATAGATGCTTCCGGCAATATTTATCTGCCGGGATTTACTTACAGCACGTCCGGAATTGCTTCCGGCGGGTTTCAAAATACGTTTGCCGGTGGAACCTATGACGCATACCTGGCAAAGTTTACTTCCCCCATCAGCACGGCCACAGGCACGGATGTGCAAACCGCCTGCAACTTTTTTACCTGGATCGATGGAAATACCTACACCTCCAGCAACAATACGGCAACCTATAACATTGTCGGTGGCGCAGCCAATGGTAGCGATAGTCTGGTGACACTCAACCTGACCATTCTCAATTCATCAACCGGCACAGATGTGCAAACCGCCTGCAACTCCTTCACCTGGATCGACGGAATTACTTACACAACCAGCAACAACACCGCAACCTATAACATTGCCGGTGGCGCGGCCAACGGATGCGACAGTCTTGTTACGCTGAACTTAACCATCATTAATTCGGCAGTAGGCACAGATGTACAAACCGCCTGCAATTCTTTTACGTGGATAGATGGAATTACATACACATCCGGCAACAACACTGCAACTTATAACATTGCTGGTGGCGCAGCCAACGGATGCGACAGTCTTGTTACGCTGAACCTGACCATTCTCAATTCAGCCACAGGCACAGATGTACAAACCGCCTGCAATTCTTTTAATTGGATTGATGGAATTACTTACACAGCCAGCAATAACACAGCAACCTATAACATTGCCGGTGGCGCGGCCAACGGATGCGACAGTATTGTGACGCTGAACCTGACCATCAACAATGTTTCAGATGTAAGCACAACAACAGCAGGAATCACCATAACGGCCAACAACACCATGGCCGGTTATCAATGGCTTGATTGCAATAATGGCTACGCCGTTATTTCCGGTGCTACCGGTCAATCATACACGCCTTCAGCCAATGGAAGCTATGCAGTAGAACTCGTGCAAAACGGATGTACGGATACTTCAGCCTGTGTTGATATTACTTCGGTCGGTATTATTGAAAACACATTCAACGGTCAGATAACTGTTTTTCCGAACCCAACCAACGGGCATCTGAGTATTGTTTCCGAAACGGGATTTGATGATGCTTTGCTGACGATACGCAATGCGATGGGGCAGGTAGTTTATCAGAAAAACCACACATCATCCGATCGTCTTGAACTGATATTTGATGGACCCGCAGGTGTTTATTTTTTGGAGATCGTTAACGGTGAAAAAAGTGCTGTATTGAAAGTGATAAAGGAGTAACGATATCCTGAATCTTCTTTCGGATGATATAAATTTTTTCGCAATATGCACCGCATTGGTGGCGGCGCCTTTGCGGAGGTTGTCCGGGAAGTTGGGTGTAGTTTTTTTATATAACTTAAGCTGGGCGTAGTCTCCAGACTACGCCCAACAGATTTTTTCTTTGAGACTACGCCCAACTTCCCGAAAAAATTTCAACCCCTAAATATATTCTTTTCATTGGTGTTTTTGCAATTGCTATATTTGTGTGGCAAGTGCAGGTCACCAGCAATTATTTAGTTTATGAAAAAAAACAAATTGCTCCAATCTGTCTTTATTATTATCGTTTTTCTATTCGCCCTGAATGGAAGAAGACTCCTTGAAGTATATTTCACTGTCTCGATTGACGCCCCATTTGTCAAGCTTCTCTATTCCTATGCCTGGTGGATTGTTCCAATATCACTTGCTGTCGGACTATTGTATGGATTTAAGAATATCCTGAAAGAACTTTGCCTGGATAAGAACATTTTATACGGTTTACTATTCAGCATAATTGTAGTTTCTCCGATGCTTATAAGTTCTGCACTTATTGGAAAGATAGATAAAGAGATCGATGTGACAACTCTGTTACATAAGACTTTATTTGCCGGATTCATGGAAGAGGTTTTATTCAGAGGATTTCTGTTTGGTTTGTTGTTTAGAAGAACCGGATGGGGATTTATTCCTGCGACTGTTTTAGGCGCCGTAATATTCGCATTCGGCCATTTATATCAAGGCTCCGACACGAATGAACTGATAGGGATTTTCTTAGTAACATTTGTTGGTTCCGCATGGTTTGCCTGGCTGTTTATTGAATGGAAAGAGAACTTATGGATACCCATATTCCTGCACATATTTATGAATTTGTCCTGGACATTGTTTAATGTAAGTGATAATGCGTTAGGGAATGTTTACACCAATATTTTCCGATTTATTACAATAGCACTCACTGTAGTAGCTACGATAGTATATAACAATCGAAAAAACAAATTCACCGTAAACGGTAAGAACCTGTTGATCAATAAAACCATCGGCAACAATGCTTAAAAAGAACGCTTTATATGCAATCCGTTATTCAAATCACATCATCTTTATGCCCACCCACTCAGCAATCTGCACCGCATTGGTGGCGGCGCCTTTGCGGAGGTTGTCGGCGACAACCCACAGGTTGAGTCCGTTGGCAATGCTGTCGTCGCGGCGGATGCGGCCCACAAAAGTGTCGTTCTTTCCTTTGGCGTAGAGCGGCATCGGATAAATATTTTCTGCCGGATTGTCCTGAACAACCACGCCGGGTGTTTCGCTCAGCAGCTTGTAGATATCGGCGATTTTGTATGGTTTTTCAAATTCAATATTCACCGATTCGCTGTGGCCGCCGGTTACAGGCACGCGCACCACGGTGGCCGACACCTGAATCTGCGGAGCGCGCAGAATTTTGCGCGTTTCATTCACTAATTTTTCTTCTTCGGTGGTATAGCCGTTGGGGAGAAAAGTTCCGCCGTGCGGCAGGCAGTTCATGTCGATCGGATGCGGATAAACCATTTTGCCTGGCTTTCCGGCGCGCTCGTTCATGAGTTGTTCAACGGCGTACACACCGGTTCCGCTCACACTCTGGTAAGTAGAAACCACAATGCGCCTGATGCCGAAAGCCGCATGCAGACGGCTCAGAGCGAGCACCAGCTGAATGGTGGAGCAATTCGGATTGGCAATGATTTTTGTTTCACGTGTAATGGTGTCGGCATTGATTTCGGGCACCACCAGCGGGATTTCGTTGTACATGCGCCATTGAGAACTGTTGTCAATCACAAAGCAACCATTCTCTGCAAAGCGCGGCGCCCATTCTCTCGACACGCCCGAGCCCGCCGAAAATATGGCGATATCGGGTTTCATGTCACAGGCTTCGGCGGGAGTGACCACGAAATATTTTTTTCCGCGGATCTCCATTTCTTTGCCTTTCGAACGTTCCGAAGCTGCGCAGATAAATTCATCCACATGCAGCGGGCTTTCGTTCAGCACCTGAATCAGCTCACTTCCCACCAGACCGGTAACACCGACAATACAGAGTTTCATTTTTCACCAGATTAGTTCCGGTGCAAAATTAAATAAAATTTACTCCGAACAGAATTATCTGTGAAACGTGTTGTTGTTTATCAGTATTTTGAAGCAAAAATCCGTTTGAGTTGGATTTATCGAATACAAAAAGTGCAGTAGGCAAGAAAACGTTAATTTGCTTTGATCAGCTTAATAGTTTTATATACTGAATTATCATCATACACAACAATATGATACAATCCATCAACCATTGCTGACAAATCAACATCAAAGTCTGAATCAAAACCTTTTCCTGTTGCCACCAATACTCCTTCGTCAGAATAGACTTTGTAAGTGTAGTTTTTTGATTCCGAAAATTTCAGATTGAATATTCCTGTTGAGGGATTTGGAAATGTACTTATGACTTCAGATTGATTTAATGTATTGATGCCGGTTTGTGAAGGATTCATTTTAATTATACCAATAGATGTTGCAAGCCATAAATTGCCTGAAGCATCTTTGGATATTGCATTAAGGCATCCGTGAGTCAGCGGAGAGTTTGTCTCATCATAAACCTCTATGATGGTTTCACTTGACATATTGAATTTTATTAACCCCTGATTGCATGTAATCCAGAGAATATTTCCATCTATCAGCATATCAGAATAATATGTACTTGAAGTAAATCCCAGGTCGGTAGTGTTGAGCCAGACATGCCAGGATGAACCATTGTATTTGAGAATTCCATCAAATCCTACAGCCCAGACATTATCGTATGAATCAACTGCAACCGCCTGTGTGGACCATATTCCTGTTGTTGCATACGGATAAAATGAGAAAGATCCGTTGTGTTTGGTTATTCCCACTTCTCCTCCTATCCATGCAACATTTGTAGAAGTGAATTTGTAATCATAAAACTCAGCGCTGTCAATTTGTGAAGGATAGCCGGTCAGGTTTGTCCATATAGAACCATCAAATGTTGTTATATTGCATGATGTGAAACTGCTGTTGCTTGAAGAAAGCCAGATTTTTCCATTGTTGTCTTCTCCAAGAGAATAAACGTCGACACCGTTAAAACCGGCATTGCTTGTATCATAGTTAGTAAGTGAAACTCCGTTAAAAACAGAAAGACCTTTAGATGTGGCAACCCAGACTTTGTTGTCATTACCGATTTCAATGTCTCTGATATAGTTACTTAATATCCCTGAATTGGAATTTGTAACCCAGGTCCAGTTTGTACCATCGAATTTGTATATTCCCGAATAATGCGAACCACACCAGATGATTCCGGATCCATCAACTGCTATTGTTGAATATGATTCTGTAAGCATCGATGTATTACTCTCGTCGTAAACGGTCCATCCGTTTTGCGAAACAGATTGTAAACCTGAGAATAAAAAAAAGATAAAACCAAGAGCGACAAAATAATTCTTCATAGTATTTGCTTTTAATTTTTAAACTTGTTTTTGCTTAATTTTAAGCATGAGCGAAAGTAGTTCTTTTATTTCATTTTTGTCCGGAAAAATTCTTATCTGAAAAGACTCAATGATTTTTGTGCCCTCGGGTCGGTCGGGCTTTTACTTTTTATTCACACTGTTGATTATTGCTATATGGTGTTCATGAGCTCGCTCCACTCTGTTCTTAACGCTTTTTATCATAGGCGAAAGTAAGGACGGCATGATCGATTTTCTTTTGCATAAAAGCATGGATTCCGGCCGATTGAAAATTATATATTGGAAAACAGTAAAATTATTTAAGTGTTTTGTTCAAAAAATATTTCAGCATTAAAAAACCATGAAAGGCAATTTGTCAAAAAGCGCATAGAGTTATTATATTATCACTTCCCATCTCTCGATTTCGCCTTCCACCGGAATAAACAGCGGGTGTGGTTTCAGTTGTTTTTCGTGTTGCAGCAGTTTGTATTTTTCGGGATCGCGTAGTTTGAGTTTGTTGAGCAGGTGTTTGGTTTCGTATTGCAGCTGTCCGTGGGTAACGCTGATTTTTTTCGGTTTATTGACCTTGTTGAATTTCGATTTATCAAAATGGTAACCGCGTTTCAGCGCTTCTTCGTACACTACCGACAAATAATAGTCAATGCTGCTTACCGGATCCTGTTCGGTTTTGAACCGGTCGAGCTGCGGATGATTCGTATATCCTTTTGTGTGTCCGAGCAGCACATGCCGGGCCAGCAGCGTTTCGCGCCACAGAGCCACAAGCCCTTTGACGTCGAGATATGCGGGATGTACCGACCAGATGCGCATGTTTTAAATTTTATAGAACAAAAGTACAGAATAAAATTTCGTATATTTGATAAAACCAACATCGTATGTGCAGAAAATACATTCCACAGCACATTGAAGCTGTCAGAAATTTTGACCTCAGCAGCTATCTCGGCCGGTGGTATGAAATTGCCCGTTTTGATTTTCGCTTCGAGCGAAACATGAACAATACCATAGCTGAATACAGCCTGCTTAAGGATGGGAAAGTGAGGGTTGTAAACAGCGGATTCAATTATGTGAATAAACAGCGCAAACAGGCTGTGGGAAAAGCAAAATTTCGTGGTGCAAGTAATGTAGGAGAACTGAAAGTCTCCTTTTTCGGTCCTTTCTATGCGGGTTACAATGTGATTGCGCTGGATCCGGATTATAAGTACGCATTGGTTGCCGGAGCTTCGCTGGATTATCTTTGGATCTTGTCAAGGACAAAATCAATCCCCGCAGAAGTGAAGGAAGAATTTCTGAGTCTGGCCGTTCAGAATGGTTTTAATGTGCAGGAACTTATCTGGGTTGAACACGATCCGGATTGATCTGCAGCAGATAAACAAATGATCTGCATTTCATGAACAGCGGTTTCTGATGATCGTTGAATAGGCGCAGAGTTTAAACACTATCAGATAATTGTTTTCCAGAGGAATGGAATGATAGTCTTTGCGGATTAATACGCCTGAATTTTTTTCGAGCAATCTCAGCCAACCTTCAATGGTGGCGTTGTTTCTGATTATTGCCGGATGGCGTCGTGTTTTATTCTTTTCCATAGTGGTTGTTTTATTTATGCCAGTACGTTTGAAATAATCTTCGCGTCGGACACTTCGATAAACAATAAAACTTATCACACAAAAGAGCAAAATGAATGTTCAAATATAATTACTATGTCGGCAAAAACAATAAAATATCTGTTATTTTTTAAAAACCATAACAAAAAGGAGCTTGAAATGCGCATAGATGTTTGCTTCCAGACGTTCCGGAAGAAGCACCGACATCCGTTCCGGCACCCAAGTGTTGCAGATAATGCAAAGAGAGGGTTTGCTGATATATAAAAACATTTACCTTTGCAGCGCGAAAAAACAGCAAAAACATGAGTGACAACAAATTGTTCAGCGAGTTTCCACCCATTACCAAAGAGGCGTGGGAACAGCTGATTAACGAAGATCTCAAGGGTGCTGATTATGAGAAAAAACTGGTGTGGAAACCCCTCGACGGATTTTCCGTGCAGCCGTATTATATGGCTGAAGACGTGAAAAGTGCCATGCCCGCCAATCATCCCGGTCAGGCCCCCTTTGTCCGTGGCTATCATGCCCGCGGCAATACATGGAAAATTATTCAGCAAATCGACACCACTGATCCGGCCGATGCCAACAGCTTCGCCTGTAACGCGCTCAATCGTGGCGCCGATGGTGTATCGTTCAGACTCGATTTTTGTGATAAGCAGGAAGAACTTACTGCTTTGCTCAAAGACATTGACCTGACAAAGTCTGCCGTGCATTTTCATTCACATCACAGCTACAGCATTCTGTCCGAACTCCTGAAAGCCGAAGCTGCTTCGAAAGGCGTGAAAAACAGCGACCTCTGCGGCAGTTTCAACTTCGATTCGTTTGGTTATTATCTGCTCAAAGGCTCGTATTACAACAGCAATGAGGATAATATGAATGAGCTGAAATGCCTGATTGAAAATGTCGGAAAATGTCTGCCGGGCTACAAGGTGCTGAATATAAACGGTCAGCATTTTGCCAATGCCGGCGCTTCAGCTGTGCAGGAACTCGGATTTGCCGTTGCTTCGGCACATGAGTATCTGCAGGAAATGCTGAACAGGGGACTGAAAGCCGAAGACGTGCTACCGAAAATGAAAATCACCCTTTCGGTTGGTCCGTCGTATTTTCTTGAAATGGCCAAATTCCGCGCTGCACGCTGGCTGTGGGCATCCGTTGCTTCGCAGTACACCAGTAACCCGGAATTGCAGAAAATAACCATTCACGGAATTTCATCGCTGTACAACAAGACGTTGTATGATCTCTACAACAACATGCTGCGTAATACCACCGAGGCTATGAGTGCTGCGTTGGGCGGAGCCGATGAAATAACCATCCTGCCGCACGATTTTATTCTCGGCAAGGAAAGCGAATTCGGCGACCGCATTGCACGCAATGTCCAGCTGTTGCTGAAAGAAGAATCGCATTTTGCCGATGTTGCCGATCCCGCTGCCGGTTCATATTATATCGAATCACTCACGCAGAGCGTGGCGGAATATGCATGGAAGCAATTCCAGATGATTGAGGAAAACGGTGGATTCCGCCAAGCGATGGAAAGCGGAATCATCAGATCCGAAATCGAAAAGACTGCAGCCAAACGCGAAAAGGACATTGCTGCACGCAAAATGGTGTATGTGGGTGTCAACAATTATCCGAACACCAAAGAAGAATTTGCTCAGGCGGCCGGATTCATGAATGCTGCAAAAGCCGAAGGCAATGCCCTGAATATGCAACGCGGCGCCTGGAGCTTCGAACAGATTCGTCTGCGCACCGACAACCATGTAGCTGCCGGAAATAAACGTCCGCGTGTGACCATGTTGCAGTTTGGCAATATTGCCATGCGCAATGCCCGTGCGATTTTCGCCACCAACTTCTTCGGCATGGCCGGCTATGAAATCACCACTGTACTGAATGATGATTCAGTGATGGACGGAGTGAAAAAAGCGCTGGACGAAAACCCCGGTATAATAGTTCTCTGCAGCAGCGATGACGAATATCCGACACTCGGTGTTGAATATCTGAATGCGCTCCGCAACGCCAATATTCCTGTGGTGATGGCCGGTAACCCGGGCGACAACGAAGGTGTGTACCGCGAAGCCGGTGTTCACAGCTTTGTGCATATGCGCACTGCTGCGCTCGAAGCGCTTGAGAATTATCAGACGGTTTTATCGGTTCAATAAGAAAAGGAGTGAATATGAGACCGGATTTTAAAAATATAAAACTAGCAGATTTTAAAGGCAATACTCCGTATCCCGCATGGGAAAAGGAAAATGGTATTGTCCCGGATATGGATACTCCGGAAAAAATCAAAATAAAACCATCCTTCGGCGAAGACGATCTGACCAATATGGAGCATTTGTCCTATGGTGCCGGACTTCCGCCGTTTCTTCGCGGACCCTACAGCACCATGTATGTGATGCGTCCCTGGACCGTGCGTCAGTACGCAGGTTTCAGCACCGCCGAAGAATCAAACGCTTTCTATCGCCGCAACATGGCGGCCGGACAGAAAGGTCTTTCAGTAGCGTTCGACCTGGCAACACACCGAGGTTACGACAGCGACAACGAGCGCGTGCTTGGTGATGTCGGAAAAGCCGGTGTGGCAATCGATTCGGTGGAAGATATGAAAATTCTGTTCGATCAGATTCCGCTGGGCGAAGTGTCGGTGTCGATGACCATGAACGGTGCAGTATTGCCCGTGATGGCCTTCTACATTGTTACAGCCGAAGAACAGGGCGTGAAACCCGAACAACTGGCCGGAACCATTCAGAACGACATTCTGAAGGAATTCATGGTGCGGAACACGTACATTTATCCGCCGGTGCCTTCGATGAAAATCATTGCCGATATCTTCGAATACACGTCGAAGTTTATGCCCAAGTTCAACAGCATTTCCATCAGCGGATATCACATGCAGGAAGCCGGTGCTACGGCCGATATCGAAATGGCATACACGCTGGCCGACGGACTTGAATATCTGAGAACCGGCATCAAAGCCGGCATTCCGGTTGACAAGTTTGCGCCGCGTCTTTCGTTTTTCTGGGCAATTGGCATGAACCATTTTATGGAAATCGCCAAGATGCGCGCTGCACGTATGCTGTGGGCCAAGATTGTCAGCAAGTTCGAACCGAAAAGTGCCAAATCACTGGCATTGCGTACTCACTCGCAGACATCGGGATGGTCGCTCACCGAGCAGGATCCGTTCAACAACGTGGCCCGTACCGCTATTGAAGCAATGGCTGCTGCACTCGGACACACACAGAGTCTGCACACCAACGCGCTCGACGAAGCCATTGCATTGCCAACCGATTTCTCGGCGCGCATTGCACGCAACACACAGATTTTCATTCAGGAAGAAACCGATATCTGCCGCGCCATTGATCCATGGGCAGGTTCCTATTACGTGGAATATCTGACCAAACAACTGGCGGAAAGCGCATGGAAACTCATTGAAGAAGTGGAAGAACTCGGCGGAATGGCCAAAGCCATCGAAACCGGTATTCCGAAGATGAG